>OBJA01000679.1_pt1 | contig 27774 bp, 27 predicted proteins | sample 1519751 | NCBI WGS metagenome assembly OBJA01 (sample SAMEA3881238, study PRJEB22517) | soil metagenome | biome: lake sediment; feature: soda lake sediment; material: sediment, water from around vicinity | place: India | collected 2013-12-23 | depth 3 m
TCGTCCTCGCGCGCCTTCGGCAGCGGCACCTGGTGGGCGCGCCAGCTGCCCTCGATGGCATGGCCATCCACCTCCTTCGGACCGGTCCAGCCCTTGGGGCTGCGCAGCACGATCATGGGCCAGCGCGCCCGCACCGCCCCCTGCCCGCTGCGCGCCTGTTCCTGGATGAGATTGATCTCCTGCAGGCACTGCTCCAGGGTGGCGGCCATGGCCTGGTGCATGGCATCCGGGTCCTCTCCCTCCACGAAGTACGGTGTCCAGCCATAGCCGCGGAACAGCGCCTCCAGTTCCTCGTGCGGGATGCGCGCCAGGACGGTGGGATTGTTGATCTTGTAGCCGTTGAGGTGCAGCACCGGCAGCACGGCGCCGTCACGCACGGGATTGAGGAACTTGTTGGCATGCCAGGCGGTGGCCAGCGGCCCCGTTTCCGCCTCGCCGTCGCCCACCATGACGGTGACCAGCAGGTCGGGATTGTCGAAGGCGGCGCCGAAGGCATGGGACAGGCTGTAGCCCAGCTCGCCGCCTTCGTGGATGGAACCGGGGGTCTCCGGGGTGCAATGGCTGCCGATGCCGCCGGGAAAGGAGAATTCGCGGAAGAAACGCCGCAGCCCGTCCGCGTCCTCGGCCTTGTTGGGGTAGACCTCGGAGTAGGTGCCTTCCAGGTACACCGGCGCCAGCACCCCGGGGGCGCCGTGGCCCGGCCCGGCCAGGAAGATCGCGTCCAGGTCATGCAGGCGGATGAGGCGGTTGAGGTGCACGTAGAGAAAACTCAATCCCGGGCTGGAGCCCCAGTGGCCGAGCAGGCGCTCCTTGATGTGTTCCGGCCGCAGGGGCTCGCGCAGCAGCGGGTTGTCGCGCAGGTAGATCATGCCTGCGGCCAGGTAGTTGCAGGCACGCCAGTAGGCCTGGAGCTGTTCCAGCTCCTGGTGCGGCAGGTGAGTGGTGGCGATGCGGTTCATCTGACTCTCCCTGTAGCGATGGATGTGGCGGCTTCAGGCCTGGGCCGGCACGGCGCTGGCCTGCCGCGCCATGAGGGCGGCCTCGTCCACGGGCAGCACCCAGGCGGCAACCGGGCTGTCGGGCTGGCTGATGCAGCCGGGCCGGCCGATGAGGGCCGCATTGGCGGCGGGGTCGAGCCGCAGCCCGGCCCAGTGCAGGTATTCCAGGATGCCGGCGCGGATGGCCGGCGCGTGCTCGCCGACCCCGCCGCCGAAGACGATCGCCTCCGCACCGCCGAGTACGCTGAGATAGGCGCCGATGTACTTGGCTGCCCGGTAACAGTATAGACCGATGGCCTGCCGCGCCGCGGGCGCATCGCTGGCCAGCAGCTCGCGCATGTCCCCACTCACCCCCGACAGGCCCAGCAGGCCGCTGTCCTGGCTGAGCCGCGCCTCCAGCCGTGCGGCATCGAGACCCGTGACCCGCTGCAGGTGCAGCAGCAGCCCCGGGTCCAGGTCGCCGCAGCGGGTGGCCATCACCAGGCCCTCCAGGGGCGTGAAGCCCATGGAGGTATCCAGCGGCCGCCCGTCGCGGATGGCGCTGATGGAGCAGCCGGAGCCGAGCTGCAGGCTGATGATGCGGGCCGGTTCGGGCGGACGCTCCTGCCGCTCCCGCCATGCCTGCCACAGAGCCTGGTGCGCCAGGCCGTGGAAGCCGTAGCGCCGCAGCCCGTACCGCGCGGCCAGGTCCGCGGGCAGGGCATAGCGCGCGGCCAGGGCCGGCAGCGCATGGAAAAAGGCGGTATCGAACACCGCCACCTGGAGCGACGCCGCGCCCAGCGTGGCGCGGCTGGCGCGGATCAGCGCCAGGGCGGCGGGGTTGTGCAGGGGGGCCAGGGCGGCCAGCCGTTCGATCCCGGCCTCCACCGTGGCATCGATGCGGCAGGGTCCGACGTATTCGTCGCCGCCATGCACCACGCGGTGGACCACCCGCTCCGGGGGCGGCAGACGATGATCGTGCAGGAAACGCTGGAGCAGGTCGCGCGGGTCGGCCTCGTCGCGCCCATGGTGGCTGGCGGCGATGCGGCGCAGGCCATCGGGTCCGCTGTCGAAGGCCACGAGGCGGAGAGAGGAACTGCCGGCATTGATCGTGAGGATCATCGGCATGGTTCCGGATCATACCGGAACCCGCCGGGCAGGGCGACGTGGCTTACTCCGCGTCGACCAGGGAGATGCCGCTCAAGGCGCTGTCCGCGCTCACCTCGCCGTCCTTGAGCTTGACCATGAGGCGCACCTCGTTGGCGGAATCGGCATGGTGCAGGGCATCATCGTAGGTGATCTCGCCCGCCTTGTAGAGGTCGTAGAGGGCCTGGTCGAAGGTCTTCATGCCCTGCTGGCCCGATTTCTTCATCAGTTCCTTGAGCTCGTGGATCTCTCCCTTGCGGATGAGGTCGGAGGCCAGCGGGGTATTGATCAGCACCTCCACGGCGCAACGCCGGCCCTTGCCGTCGGGCGTGGGGATGAGCTGCTGGGCCAGCAATGCCTTGAGGTTGAGGGACAGGTCCATCAACAGCTGGTCGCGGCGATCCTCGGGGAAGAAGTTGATGATACGGTCCAGGGCCTGGTTGGCATTGTTGGCATGCAGGGTGGCCAGGCACAGGTGGCCGGTCTCGGCGAAGGCCACGGCATAGTCCATGGTTTCGCGGGTACGGATCTCGCCGATCAGGATCACGTCGGGGGCCTGGCGCAGGGTGTTCTTGAGGGCCGTTTCGAAGGACTCGGTGTCGACGCCCACCTCGCGCTGGGTGACGATGCAGCCGCCATGCTGGTGCACGAACTCGATGGGATCCTCGATGGTGATGATATGCCCCGTGCTGTTCTGGTTGCGGTAGCCGATCATGGCGGCCAGCGAGGTGGATTTACCGGTCCCCGTGCCGCCCACGAAGATGATGAGCCCGCGCTTGGTCATCGCCAGGGTCTTGATGATGGGCGGCAGCTTCAGGTCATCGACGGTGGGGATGTGGGTTTCGATGCGACGCAGCACCATGCCCACGTGATTGCGCTGGTAGAAGGCGCTGACACGGAAGCGCCCGACACCGGTGGCGCTGATGGCGAAATTGCATTCGTGCTGCTGCTCGAACTCCTCGCGCTGCTGTGGCGTCATGACACTTAATACCACCTCGCGCGCCTGGTCGGGCGTGAGACTGTTCTGGGTCACGGGCGCGATCTTGCCGTTCACCTTCATGCTCGGCGGCATGCCGGTGGTAATGAACAGGTCGGAACCACCCTTGTGCACCATGAGTTTGAGCAGTTGGTTAAAATCCATGTCGAGCTCCCCATGCCGCCGGTTGGGCGGCGGCTGACTGACTATCGGGCATGCCTGGGTCGGCGCCCTTCTTCCGGAAGCCGGCGTGGCATGCCCGCTTCCCTCCTCCGCCCTTCGGGCACCTTCTCCCAAAGGGAGAAGGTAAATGCCGCCTTGCGGCATTCCGTTATTAGCGGAACATGTCCTTGTTGGCGGCCTTGTTGCGGGCATCGAGGCGGCTGATCAGCCCCTTCTGCACCAGCTCCAGCAGGTTCTGGTCCAGGGTCTGCATGCCCACCGACTGGCCGGTCTGGATGGCCGAGTACATCTGCGCCACCTTGTCCTCGCGGATCAGGTTGCGGATGGCCGGCGTGCCGATCATGATCTCGTGGGCGGCGATGCGCCCGCCGCCAGTCTTCTTCAGCAGGGTCTGGGAGATGACCGCGCGCAGGGATTCCGACAGCATGGAGCGCACCATGGTCTTTTCCGCCGCCGGGAACACGTCGATGATACGGTCGATGGTCTTGGCCGCGGAGCTGGTATGCAGGGTGCCGAATACCAGGTGGCCGGTTTCCGCCGCGGTCAGCGCCAGGCGGATGGTCTCCAGGTCGCGCATTTCACCCACCAAGATGATGTCCGGGTCCTCACGCAGGGCCGAGCGCAGCGCCTCGTTGAAACCGAGGGTGTCGCGGTGCACCTCGCGCTGGTTGACCAGGCATTTCTTGCTCTCGTGCACGAATTCGATGGGGTCCTCCACCGTCAGGATGTGCTCGAAGCGGCTGTTGTTCACGTGGTCCATCATGGCCGCCAGGGTGGTGGATTTGCCGGAGCCCGTGGGCCCGGTCACCAGCACGATGCCGCGCGGCTGATCGGCGATGTCCTTGAAGATCGACGGCGCCCCCAGTTCCTCCAGGCTGAGGATCTGCGAGGGGATGGTGCGGAACACCGCGCCGGCGCCCCGGTTGTGGTTGAAGGCGTTGACGCGGAAACGCGCCAGGTTGGGAATCTCGAAGGAGAAGTCCGTTTCCAGGAATTCCTCGTAGTCCTTGCGCTGCTTGTCGTTCATGATGTCGTAGGTGAGCTGGTGCACGGTCTTGTGGTCCAGCGCCGGGACATTGATGCGGCGGATGTCCCCGTCCACCCGGATCATGGGAGGCAGTCCGGCGGACAGGTGAAGGTCGGAGGCATTGTTCTTGACGCCAAAGGCGAGCAGTTCAGCGATATCCATGCTATTCCCTGACTTGATGGAGTTATGGACTCCAGTATCGACAGTGACCGGGATTCCTTGATAGTGTCGAACCGGCGTGAAGCCACATTATTCAAGGTCGACCCAGGTAAGTATAGTGTCCGCCCCTGCCCCCCCCAACCCCGCCGCCGCCCGCCTGAACCAGGTGCGGGAGCGCATCGTCGCCGCCTGCCTGCGTTTCGGGCGCGACCCCGCCGGCGTACAGCTGCTGGCGGTGAGCAAGGGCCAGCCCCTGGAGGCCCTGCAGGCCGTGGCCGCCGCCGGCCAGCGCCGCTTCGGGGAATCCTACGCCCAGGAGGCGGTCGCCAAGGTCCGGCAACTGGACTGCCCCGACTGCGAATGGCATTTCATCGGCCCGCTGCAATCCAATAAAGCAGCCCTGGTGGCCGAAAACTTCGACTGGGTTCACAGTATCGACCGCGGGAAGATCGCCTCCGCGCTGGCCCGCCACCGGGCCCCGGGCGCGCGCCCGCTGCAGGTCTGCCTGCAGGTGAACATCGGGGGAGAGGCCAGCAAGTCGGGCGTCACGGGGGAGGAACTGCCCGCCCTCGCCGAGCAGGTGGCCGGCCTGCCCGGGCTGCAGCTGCGCGGCCTGATGACCATCCCCCGCCCCAGCGACGACTTCGACGCCCAGCGCGCCGGCTTCCGCCAGCTGCGCACGGCCTGGGAGGACCTGCGCGCCCGCGGCTACGAGCTGGACACCCTGTCCATGGGCATGTCCGACGACCTGGAGGCCGCCATCGCCGAGGGCAGCACCCTGGTGCGGGTGGGCACGGCGATCTTCGGCCCGCGCCCCTAGCGGGCTTGTTTCACCCGTGGCGCGTGGTATCGTGCCGGGCATGAAGAGCAGCAAACTCGGTTTCATCGGCGCCGGCAACATGGCGCGCAGCCTGGTCGGCGGCCTGATCGCCGACGGCTGCGACCCGGCCCTGATCCAGCTCTCCGACCCGGAGGCCGACCAGCTGCAGTCCCTGGCACAACGCCTCGGGGTATGCATCCTCGCTGACAATGGCGCCGTGGCCGAGGCCGTCGACGTGCTGGTACTGGCGGTCAAACCCCAGGTCCTGCCCGCCGTGGCGCGCGAACTCGCGCCGCGGATCGCGGCATCGCGCCCCCTGGTGATCTCCATCGCCGCCGGCATCCGCAGCAGCGACCTGGCGCGCTGGCTGGGCAGCGACACGCCCATCGTGCGCGCCATGCCCAACACCCCGGCGCTGGTGCAGAGCGGTGCCACCGGCCTGTTCGCCCGACCCGGGGTCAGCGCCGCGCAGCGCGACCTGGCCGAATCCATCCTGCGCGCCGTGGGCCTGACCCAGTGGGTGGAGGAGGAGGACCAGCTGGACCTGGTCACCGCCCTGTCCGGCAGCGGCCCGGCCTACTTCTTCCTGGTCATGGAGGCCCTGCAGGAGGCCGCCACCCGGCAGGGACTGCCCGCCGAGACGGCGCGCCTGCTGGCCCTGCAGACGGCCTTCGGCGCCAGCCGCATGGCCCTGGAGAGCGCCGAGGACGCCGCCACCCTGCGCCAGCGTGTCACCTCCCCCGGCGGCACCACCGAACAGGCCCTGCAGGTGCTGGAGGACGGCGGCCTGCGCCGTCTCATGGCGCAGGCGCTGGAGGCGGCGGCGCGCCGCTCCCGCGAGCTGGCGGAACAGTTCGGAGCCAAGTGATGGGCAGCAGCTACTTCACCAACCCGGTGGAATTCCTCATCAATACCCTGTTCGGCCTCTATGTGCTGGCCATCATGCTGCGCACCCTGCTGGCCGCCGTGCGCGCGGATTTCTACAACCCGCTGAGCCAGTTCCTGGTGCGCATCACCAACCCGCCACTTATCCCCCTGCGGCGCCTGATCCCCAGCATCGGCCGTATCGACACCAGCGCCATCCTGCTCATGCTGGCGGTGCAGATGCTGGCCATCCTGCTGATCCTGCTGCTGCGCGGCGGCGGCATCCCGCTGGGGTCGCTGCTGCTGCTCTCGGTCGCGGAGCTGGTCAACCTGCTGTTCAACATCTACATCATCGCCATCATCGTGCTGGCCATCCTCAGCTGGGTGAACCCGGGCCTGCACAACCCGGTCACCGATCTGCTGCACAGCCTGACGGCACCGTTGCTGCGCCCCTTCCGCCGCCTGCTGCCCCCCATGTCCGGACTGGACCTCTCCCCGCTGGCCGCGCTGCTGGCCCTGTATGTGGGCAAGATGCTGGTCATGCCGCTGCTCTACCACCTGGTCCGGCTCTGATCGGAATAGCTCTCTGGAATCAATACGCTACAACCCTACCCGGCCCTCCCTGGCCAATTCTGCGAGCGCCGTCACGTCCGCCCCCGCCCACTGTCGCCATCCTTGACACCCCAGGGCCACCCGGGGCTCAAGTCCTGCCGCCTGCCGGCCGCTAGAAGGCTGGAACTGCGGCAAAAACTCCAACCGCAGCGAGGGGAGCGCAATGGAACAAGAAATGTTCGGCCAGCGCATGCAGGCCTATGAAATCTGGAAACAGGAGCTGATCCAGACCATCCAGGATTTCCAGGGCTGGCTGACGAGCCATGACATGATCGCGCCAGAGAACGAACTCCGGGTGTTCGAGACCATCGATGCCCTGCGCAAGGACCGCCTCACGGTCGCCTTCGTGGCGGAGTTCTCCCGTGGCAAGACGGAACTCATCAATGCCCTGTTCTTTTCCCAGTACGGGCGCCGCCTGCTGCCCTCCGAGGCCGGCCGCACCACCATGTGCCCGACGGAACTGTTCTACGACAACCAGGAAAACAGCGCCTATATCCGCCTGTTGCCCATCGAGAGCCGCAACCACGAGCGCAGTATCGGCGACTTCAAGCTGGAGCCCATCCACTGGACCCAGATCCCCCTGGATGTCGACGACCCCGACCAGATCGCCAAGGCCCTGCACGAGGTGGTGAAGACCAAGCTGGTGCCGCTGGAAAAGGCCAGCGAACTCGGGCTCTACCACCCCGACCACGACAACTACCAGAGGCGCCACGGCAAGCCGCCGGAGCAGGTGGAGATCCCCGTCTGGCGCCACGCCATGATCAGTTTCCCCCACCCACTGCTCAGGGAGGGGCTGGTGGTGCTGGACACCCCCGGACTCAACGCCCTGGGCAACGAGCCGGAACTGACCATCAGCATGCTGCCCGCCGCCCAGGCGGTGCTGTTCCTGCTGGGCGCCGACACCGGCGTCACCCGCAGCGACCTGGACATGTGGCAGCACCACGTCAGCGGCGTGCGCTCCAAGGGCGGCAAGGGCCTGGTGGTGGTACTGAACAAGATCGACACCCTGTGGGACGACCTCAAGGATGGCGCCACCATCAACAACACCATCGAGAGCCAGTGCCGCTCCAGTGCCGAGCAGCTGCACGTGCCCATCGAGCAGGTATTCCCCATCTCCGCCCAGAAGGGCCTGCTGGCCAAGGTGCGCGGCGACCAGGAACTGCTGGAACGCAGCCGGCTGCCGGTGCTGGAACACTTCCTGGCCGAGGAAATCCTGCCGCAGAAACAGAACATCGTGCGCGACAGCATCCTGGAGGAGATCGGCGGCCTGCTGGACGAGAACCGCAGCATCCTGGAATCCAAGCGCCAGGCGGCAAACAAGCAGTGCACCGAGCTGCGCTCCCTGCGCGGCAAGAACGCCGACGTGATCATGCACCTGATGAGCAAGTCCCGCGAGGAGCAGGCCGCCTACCTGAAGAACGTGGAGAGCTTCCAGTCCAGCCGGCGCCTGCTGCAGAACCAGGCCAAGGTCATGCTCGAGACCCTGAGCCTCGAGCGCCTGGACCAGCTCATCGCCAAGACCCGCAAGGACATGACCGGCAGCTGGACCACCAACGGCATGAAGCGCGGCATGAAGACCTTCTTCGACGGCGCCCGCGAGGTCATGGACCAGGTCAGTGCCCAGGCGGAGCAGACGCGCATGCTGATCCGCGCCACCTACCGGAAATTCCACGAGGAACACGGCCTGCCCGCCCTGACCCCGAAGGTGTTCTCCGTCGGCCCCTATTCCGCCGAGCTGGACCGCCTCTACGAGGAGGCCGAGGCCTTCCGCAAGAGCCCGGTCACCACCATGACGGAGCAGACCTTCGTCATCAAGAAATTCTTCGTCTCCCTGGTCAGCCATGCCCGCAACCTGTTCTTCAAGGCCAACCAGGAGGCGGACACCTGGCTCAAGGAAGTGATGAACCCGCTGGTGAAGCAGATCAAGGACCACAAGCTGGCGATGGAGAAGCGCCTGGAAACCCTGCGCCGCATCAGCGAGTCCCGCGATACCCTGGAGACGCGGATCAAGGAGCTGGAACAGCAGCTGAAGGACATCGAAGGCCAGCTGAAGACCCTCGCCGCCATGCGCGAGACCCTGCACCGGCCCCTGCCCGACAGCGGCGAGACGGCGCCCCCGACCGCCGCTCAGGCCTGACCCGCCCACACCCCGTCGCCCCGGCAGCCCCACAAGGGGCTGCTGGCGTTTCATGCCTCCGATCCTGGTCTATAGTTGTGGGTATCGGCCAAGCCAATAAGGAGAACCGCCATGGGTCTGAAAACGTTGTTCCCGGCCATCCTCGCCGGACTCGCCCTGCTCTTCACCCTCCCCGCCCACGCGGAGAACGCCCAGGACTTCGGCGACTACGTGGTGCACTTCAACGCCTTGACCACCGACAACCTGCCACCCACGGTCACCCGGGAATACGGCATCACCCGCAGCAAGAACCGCGCCCTGCTCAACATCGCGGTCCTGAAGAAGGTCCTCGGCACCACCAACCAGCCGGTCGCCGCCAAGGTCAGCGCCACGGTCTCCAACCTCACGGGCCAGCAACGTGACATCGAGCTGCGCGAGATCCGCGAGGGCAGCGCCATCTACTACATCGGGGAATTCGGCGTGAACCACGAGGAGAACCTGGACTTCACCGTCGTGGCGCACCCGGAGGAACACGACCGACCCTTGCGGGTGCAGTTCCAGCAGCGCTTCTTCACCCGCTGAACAGCGGGTACAGGGTCCACAGCCCGAACAACAGCACCAGCACACCGGCCACGCGCCGCACCCAGGCGTGGCGCACGAAGGCGCCCAGGCGCGTGGCCGCCACCCCCATGAGCAGCAGCATGGGCAGGGTGCCCAGGCCGAAGCTGAGCATCAGCAGGGCCCCCTCGAGGGCATTGCCCCGGCTGATGGACCAGACCAGCACGCTGTACACCAGGCCGCAGGGCAGCCAGCCCCACAGCAGCCCCAGCAGGAAGGCCTGCCCCGGCGTGCGCACCGGCAGCAGGCGTCTGCCCAGCGGTTCGATGCGGCGCCACAGGTGGCCACCGCCCCGTTCCAGGCGGGCGAGCCCCAGCCACCAGCCGGCGAGATACAGGCCCAGGGCGATCATGAACAGGCCGGCCAGCACCTGCAGGCCCAGCTGGGCATGGCGCAGGCCGCTCCAGTGGGCCGCCAGGTAGCCCACCCCGCCCAGCAGCGCCCCGGCCAGGGTATAGCTGGTGATGCGCGCCAGGTTGTAGGCCAGCAGGTAGGGCAGCATGCGCCGCGAACCCCGCACCTCCTGTGGCAGGCCCAGGGCCAGGGCACCGACGATGCCGCCGCACATGCCCACGCAGTGTACCCCGCCCAGCAGGCCCACCAGGAAGGCGGCGACATAGGACACGTCCATGGGCATGGCTATTTCACCTCCAGCCAGGCACGGAAGCGCAGCAGCATCAGCAGCCCCGGCAGGGCGATCAGGGCGCAGAAGGAGAAGAAGGCCACCCAGCCCATGGCCTCGGCCAGGTAGCCGGTGGGCGCGGCAATGAGCACGCGCGGGATACCCATCAGGCTGGTGAGCAGGGCGTACTGGGTGGCGGTGAAGCGCTTGTCCGTCAGACTGGCCATGAAGCCGATGAAGGCCGCCGTGCCCATGCCGGCACTGAGGTTCTCGAAGGCCACCACGGCGGCCAGCAGCGGCAGCAGGTCACCCACCACCGCGAGCAGGGCGAAGCCCGCGGTGGAGGCGGCCTGCAGGATGCCGAAGCTCCACAGGGCATGGTAGATGCCCAGGCGCAGGATCAGCACCCCGCCCAACAGGCCGCCGGCCACCGTGGCCCAGAAGCCGAACAGCTTCACCACCGTGCCGATCTCGGTCTTGCTGAAGCCGATGTCCAGGTAGAAGGGCGTGGTCATGTGCGCGGCCATGATGTCACCCACCTTGTAGAGCAGGATGAACAGCAGGATCCACCAGGCGCCATGGCGCTGGAAGTATTCCCGGAAGGGCTCCACCACGGCGGCGCGCAGGGTCTGGGGGGTGCCGCCGGGCGTCTCCGGCTCCGGCGCCAGCAGGGTGGTCAACATGCCCAGCAGCATGAAGCCCGCCATCAGCAGGTAGACGCTGGAGAAGGGGATGAAGTCCGCCAGGATCAGGCCCCCGCCGGAGGCCAGCAGCATGCCGATGCGGTAGCCGTTGACGTACAGGGCCGCGCCCAGGCCCTGCTCGTCGTCGGCCAGGGCCTCGCGCCGGTAGGCGTCGATGACGATGTCCTGGCTGGCGGAGAAGAAGGTCACCAGCAGCGCCGCCAGCGCCACCAGCAGCGGCGCCTGCGCCGGCTGGGTGAGTCCCAGGCCGGCGATGGCCAGCATCAGCAACAGCTGGATGATCAGCAGCCAGCCGCGGCGGCGCCCCAGCAGGGCCGGGGTGTAGCGGTCCATCAGCGGCGCCCAGACGAACTTGAGGGTGTAGGGCAGGCCTACCAGGGCGAACAGGCCGATGGTGCCGAGGTCGACGCCCTCCTCGGTCATCCAGGCCTGCAGCACCGAACCGGTGAGCAGCAGCGGCAGGCCCGAGACGAAGCCCATCAGCAGCGCCACCAGCATCCGCCCGGACAACACCGTTCCCAGCAACTCGCGCGTGCCGCGTTTTACCATGATGTCGTCCTGTCCCCGCGCGCCGGCATCAGAGTGTGTAGTCGTAATCCATGATCAGGGGCGCATGGTCGGAGAAGCGCTGCTCCTTGTAGATGTGCGCCGCCTGTACCAGCTGGCCCATGCGCGGCGTGGTCACCTGGTAGTCGATGCGCCAGCCCACGTTCTTCGCCCAGGCCTGGCCGCGGTTGGACCACCAGGTGTACTGGTCGGGGCGGGGATCGACCACGCGAAAGGCATCCACGTAGCCGACGCGACCGAACAGGGCATCCATCCAGGCGCGCTCCTCGGGCAGGAAGCCGGAATTCTTCTGGTTGCCGCGCCAGTTCTTCAGGTCGATCTCCTTGTGGGCGATGTTCCAGTCCCCGCACAGGATGTATTCACGGCGCCGCCGGCGCATGCGCTGCAGCAGGGGCAGGAAGCGCTCCATCATGGAGAACTTGCACTGCTGGCGTTCCTCGCTGGAGGAGCCGGAGTGCATGTACAGGGACACGATGCTGAGCGGGCCGAAGCGCACCTCCAGGTAGCGCCCCTCGGCATCCACGTCGGGCCAGCCCAGGCCGGTGATCACCCGGTCCGGCTTGCGGCGGCTGTAGATGGCCACGCCGCTGTAGCCCATCTTCTCGGCATCGTGGAAATAAGCGTGGTAGCCACGCGGGTGGAACAGGGGGTCTTCCAGCTGGTGGGCCTGGGCCTTGGTCTCCTGGAGGCAGACCACGTCGGCCTTCTGGCGCAGCATCCAGGGGAAGAAGCCCTTGCGGGCGGCGGAACGGATGCCGTTGAGATTGGCCGTGATGATGCGCATGCGTTCTCCAAACAGGCGGAAACGGGTATCATACCGGCCTTTCCCACTCTAGGCAGTCATTCCCATGCAGGATTACCAGCAGGCCTTTCTGGAATTCGCCATCGACGCCGGCGTGCTGCGCTTCGGCGAGTTCACCCTGAAGTCCGGGCGCGTCAGCCCCTATTTCTTCAACGCCGGCCTGTTCAACACCGGCCGCCACCTGGCGCGGCTGGGACGTTTCTACGCCCAGGCCATCGTCGACTCCGGCCGTGACTTCGATGTGCTGTTCGGTCCCGCCTACAAGGGCATCCCGCTGGCCGCCGCCACCGGCATCGCCCTGGCCGACCACCACGAGCGCGACCTGCCCTGGTGTTTCAACCGCAAGGAGGCCAAGGACCACGGCGAGGGCGGCAACCTGGTAGGGGCCCCGCTGCAGGGCCGGGTGTTGATCGTCGACGACGTCATCACCGCGGGCACCGCCATCCGCGAGTCCGTGGACCTCATCCGGGCCGCCGGCGCCACCCCCGCGGGGGTGGTAATCGCCCTGGACCGCCAGGAACGCGGCCGCGGCGCGCGCTCGGCCATCCAGGAGGTGGAGCAGGACCTGGGCCTGCCGGTGACCAGCATCGTCACCCTCGCCGACCTGCAGGCCTGGCTGGAAGGCGGCGCCGGCACCGCCGACACCCTGGAACGCATCCGCGCCTACCGGGCGGAATACGGCGTGTAGGAGCGACGCCAGTCGCGATGGGCCGGGCTCTCTTCGCGGCTTGCGCCGCTCCTACGGTGCCCAGGGTGCGTCGCACCTTTGCAGGGAATATTTCCAGGATCACCCCAGCATCAGCTTCAACCCCACCGCCAGGGTGATGAACTCGTAGACCCGCTTGATCCAGCGGTTGCCCTTGACGATGGCCAGGTGGGCGCCCAGGTAGCCGCCCAGCAGGGAGCCCAGCAGCAGGGCCGGCAGCCAGCTCCAGCGGATCTCGCTCAGGAGCCCCAGGACCAGGGCCCCGGTGCCGTTCCAGAACAGGCCCACCAGGATCAGGGTATAGGCCACGGCGCGGCGGTAATCGAGCCCGAACCAGCGCACCAGCCAGAGGGTGACGAACAGCCCGGTGCCCGAGGTCAGGGACCCGTTCAGCACCCCGATCCCGAGCAGCACCAGCCCGCCCACCCCGTAGCCCCAGCGGTCGCGGTGCAGCACCGCCTGCACCTGGCCGAGCCCCGGGCGCAGCACCGAATAGACCCCCAGTCCGGCGGTCAGCAGCCCCAGCGCGATCTCCGCCACACGGTCCGGTACGTTGATGATGGTGTGGGCGCCCAGCACCACCCCGGGCAGGCCGGCGGCCAGGATGAACAGGGCGAAACGGCGCTCCAGCGGCTCCTCCCTCAAGTGGCGCAGGGTGGCGCCGATACCCAGGGCAACACTGGCGACTTTATGGGTCGCCAGGGCGACGGCGAAGGGCAGGCCCAGGAAGATCAGCGCCGGCAGCTGGATCAGCCCGGCGCCGCCCCCGGCGAAGGCCGAAAACACATTGGCCAGCAGGGAGATCACGAACAGCAGCAGTTGTTCGAGCGGGTTCATCTCGTTCCGGTTCGCGTTAGTATGTAACCAGCCCAGCCGGGCCACTCATCCAGGACCAGGGGAAGCTCCACTACATGAAGTCATCAGCCACCCTCACCGCCACCCTGCTGCTCGCCACGACCCTGGGCGCCGGCCTGTCCGGCGAGGCCCAGGCGCGCATGTACAAATGGACCGACGCACAGGGCAACGTACATTACGGTGACCGCATCCCGCCCGAGTATGCCGAACAGGAACAACGACGCCTGAACGAACAGGGCGTCACCGTGGAGGTGAAGGAGCGCTCCAAGACCCCCGAGGAGCTGGCCGAGGAACGGCGCCTGGCGGAAATCAAGGCGGCGGAGGAGGAGCGCCGCCGCCGGCAACAGGCCCAGGACCGTATCCTGCTCGACACCTTCAGCAACGAGGACGAGATCATCATGACCCGTGATGGCAAGCTGAACGCCATCGACGCCATCGTCCGCGTCACCGAGGGCCGCATCGAAAGCCTGCGCAGCCGGCTGACCGAGCTGACCACCCGGGCCGCCAACCTGGAGCGCGGCGGCAAGGTGGTGCCCGACACTCTCCACCAGGATGTCCGCTCCGCACGCCAGCAGATCGACAACAACCAGGCCTACATCGCCCAGAAGGAACGGGAGCAGCAGGACATCCGCGAACAGTACGAGGCCGACATCCAGCGCTTCCGGGAGCTCATGCGCCAGCGGGAAGAGGAGCGGCAGAAGGCCGGAATGCGCTAGCCACTACCCGATAACAATCGATCCTGGCCACGGATACCCGGTGCCATGTTTTTTACATATTTCCGTGTTTTCCGTGTGCTTCCGTGGCCATCACGCCTTCCAGACCCCCCCGCCGATCAGCCGCGGATCAGGGTGCCGATCCCCTCGTCCGTGAACAGTTCCACCAGTACCGCGTGTTCCACCCGGCCATCGATGATGTGTGCCGCCCGCACGCCCGACTGCACCGCCGACAGGGCGCAGCCGATCTTGGGCAGCATGCCGCCGTGGATGGTGCCATCGGCGATCAGCGCGTTCACCTGCTCGGTGTTCAGGCCCGTCAGCAGCCGCCCTTCCTTGTCGAGCAGTCCCTGGGTGTTGGTGAGCAGGATCAGCTTCTCGGCGCCCAGCACCTCGGCCATGCGCCCCGCCACCAGGTCGGCGTTGATGTTGTAGGCATGGCCGTCCTCGCCCACCCCGATGGGGGCGATCACGGGGATGAAATCGCTGTGCACCAGCATGTCCACCACCGAGGCGTCGATGCTGGCCACCTCGCCCACGTGGCCGATGTCGATGATCTCCGGCGCCTGCATCTCCGGGGACTGGCGCGAGACCTTCAGCTTGCGGGCGTGGATCAGGCCGCCGTCCTTGCCGGTCAGGCCCACGGCGCGGCCGCCATGGGTGTTGATGAGGCTGACGATCTCCTTGTTCACCAGGCCGCCGAGCACCATCTCCACCACGTCCATGGTCTCCTCGTCGGTGACGCGCATCCCCTGGACGAATTCCGACTTCTTGCCGATGCGTTCCAGCAGCTGGCCGATCTGCGGACCGCCGCCGTGCACGATGACCGGGTTGATACCCACCAGTTTCATGAGCACGATGTCGCGGGCGAAGCCTTCCTTGAGCTTCTCGTCCACCATGGCGTTGCCGCCGTACTTGACCACCACCGTCTTGTCGCTGAAACGGCGGATATAGGGCATCGCCTCGGTCAGCACGTGGGCGACGTTCATGGCTTGGTCGTTGGAGAGACTCATGGCATCCGGTCTGCAGGATTGGAAAGCGCATAGCCTACCCGCAAGCCTGTCGGGGCGCAAAGGCGGGGCGGGTCCGGACAATGGGAAAGAGAGCCTGCGCGCCATCCTGTAGGAGCCCGGTCCTCCGGGCGAACCCTTCGCCCGCGGAGCGGGCTCCTACACGGGGGTTCCGGTGCCCGGGCTAGAAGGGCAACTGCAACTCCGGCTCCACCTGCAGCAGCACCCGGCGGAAATCCTCCTGGATACGGCGCAGGGCATTCTCGTCGTCGGCCTCGAAACGCAGCACCAGCACCGGCGTGGTATTGGAGGCGCGGACCAACCCCCAGCCGTCGTTGAACTCCACCCGCATGCCATCGATGGTATGCACGTGGGCGTGCTCGAAATGGGCGCTCTCCAGCAGCCGGTCCATGAAGGGATGGGGTTCGCCCTCCGCCATGGGCACCTGCAGCTCCGGGGTGTTGACGCTGTCCGGCAGCATGGCGAACACGCTGCTGGAGGTACGGTGATCGTTGGCCAGGATCTCCAGCAGCCGGGCGGCGGCATAGAGGGCGTCATCGAAACCGTACCAGCGTTCCTGGAAGAAGATGTGGCCGCTCATCTCGCCCGCCAGCAGGGCGCCGGTCTCCTTCATCTTGGCCTTGATGTAGGAATGGCCGGTCTGGGCCATGAGGGGATCGCCGCCGAAGTCGCGGATGATGCGCGCCAGGTTGCGCGAGCATTTCACGTCGTAGAGGATCAGGCCGCCGGGATTGCGGTTCAGCAGGTCCATGCTGTAGAGCATCATCAGGCGGTCCGGCCAGATGATCTCGCCGCCGGAGGCCACCAGGCCGATGCGATCACCGTCACCGTCGAAGGCGAAGCCGACATCGGCACCGTGCTCGCCCACGGCGCCGATGAGGGCGCCGAGGTTCTCGGTGCGGCTCGGGTCGGGATGGTGGTTGGGGAAGGTGCCGTCCACCTCGCAGTACAGCTCGATGACCTCGCAGCCCAGCTCGCGCAGCAGGCGCGGCGCGACCACGCCGGCCACGCCGTTGCCGCAGTCCACCACCACCTTGAGGGGACGCGGCAGGACCACGTCGGCCTTGATGCGCTCGAGGTAGTCGGGCAGCACGTCCACCTGTTCGACGGACCCGTCGCCGCTGAGCAGGTCGCCGTCCTGGATGCGCCGGCGCAGGTCCTGTATGGCACTGCCGGCCAGGGTCTCGCCCGCCAGCACGACCTTGAAGCCATTGTAGTCGGGCGGATTGTGGCTGCCGGTGACCATCACCCCCGACAGAGTGTCGAGATACTGGGTGGCGAAATACAGCACCGGGGTGGGCACCATTCCCAGGTCCTTCACATCGCGGCCGGTGGCCACCAGGCCGCGGATCAGGGCGTCGGTCAGCTCCGGGCCCGAGAGGCGGCCATCGCGGGCCACGGCCACCGTCTGCTGGCCCCGCTCGAAGGCCTCGCTGCCGATGGCGCGTCCGATCTCATAGGCCAGGTCCGGGGTCAGGGCCTGACCCACCAGGCCACGGATGTCGTAGGCGCGGAAGATGGCCGGGTCGACGCTGACCTCCTCCACGGCGATGGGGGCCACTTCCCGGCCGTCGTGCTCGAACACCAGCTCGGGTTCCACCGCCGGCGCCGCGGCTGGTTTGGCGCGGGCGGCCGGCGAGAGACCGGCGCTGGCGGTGCGGGTCATGATGCCCAGGGTATCCTGCAATTCGCGCACCCGGGCCTGGTAGCCGGGCTGGGCGCGACCATCGCGCATCTCCTTGACCAGGTTGATGAAGGTCACCTGGTCGGCGCGCAGGGCCTGGAGCAGGTGGCGGAAGGCCAGGTACAGGAACAGGGCCAGCAGGAGGAGCGCGACGCCCGCGGCCGCCAACCCCGTGACCGCCAGTTCCCGTGCCGCTCGGCCTGCCTGGTCAGCGGGCCAGAGCGCCAGGGTCCAGCGGCTGCCGGCGATGGCGACCGAGGCCAGCGGCGTGCCCTGGCGCAGGGCGGCCTCGCCGCGCCGGGCCAGCGCCAGCGGCGCGCCCTGGGCGGTCTGTTGCAATTCCACGAAGCCCGGCACCCCCGGGCCATCGAGGATCGCCTGCAGCTCCGCCACGGGATAGTTCACCAGGACATGGCCGACGATGCGCCGGCCGGTGGAGTCCAGCACCCGCCGCACCAGGCTGAGGTGCTGCTGGGGGGTGCCGAACATGTGCGCCTCCATGCCCGGCGGGGTCTCGCGGGTCTCGGCCTCGCGCAGCAGGTCCAGGGTGGCGTAGCTCAGCGGCGGTTCGGCCTCCATGTCCACTTCCTGCACGCCCGGCTCGACCAGGCGCACGCGCATGGACTGGGGGAACCACCGCGCCAGCTCGGGCTCGCGGACCCGCCAGGCATCGTGATCCCCGCTGTCCAGCAGACGCGCCAGCTCGGCATCGGCGGCCAGGCGCTCCAGGGCCCGCGCCTGGCCCGCCACCCAGCCCGCCACCCGGTCGGCGAAATGCTCCGCCGCCAGCTGCACCTGGCGCTGATCGGCCTGCTGCAGGGACTGGGTCGCCGACCAGTACAGCACCCCGGCCGGCACCAGCAGCAGGGGCAGCAGGACCAGGAACAGCCCGACCCCCATACCCTTGATACTGACGCCCCCCCGGGAACCCGCTTCCGGAGCAACAGCCCGGGCCTTGCGCTTGAAACTGGGAATGGAAAGCTTCATGGAATCCCGCCCCTGCTAGCGCTCAGGCGCGCCCCGTGTGGCCGAAGCCACCGGTGCCGCGCTCCGTCGCCGAGAATTCCTCCACCACATCGAAGTGGGCCTGCACCACGGGCACCAGCACCATCTGGGCGATGCGCTCGCCCGGCTCGATGGTGAAGGGGGTACTGCTGCGGTTCCAGCAGGACACGAACAACTGGCCCTGGTAGTCGGAATCGATCAGGCCGGTGAGATTGCCGAGCACGATGCCGTGCTTGTGCCCCAGGCCCGAGCGCGGCAACAGCACCGCCGCCAGCTCCGGGTCGCCGATGTGGATGGCGATGCCGGTGGGGATCAGTTCCGTGGCCCCGGGCGCCAGCACCAGGGGCGCCGCCACGCAGGCGCGCAGGTCCATGCCCGCCGAGCCGGCGGTGGCGTATTCGGGCAGGGGGATGTCGGTACCGATCCGGGGATCGAGAATCTTAAGCTGAATCCTGTGCATGCAAGTCCTGTCCTGTTCCCTGCGAATGTTTTTCCCGGTAGCGGCGCGCGATGACCTCGATGAGCTGGCGCGCCAGGCGCGTCTTGGGCGCCTTGGACAGGCTCGCCTGGCCACCCTCCCAGAACAGCTCAAGGGCATTGTCATCGCTGTCGAAACCCTGGCCCGGGGCACCTACCCAGTTGGCGGCCACCAGGTCCAGACCCTTAGCCAGGCGCTTCCTGCGGGCGTGGGCGGCCAGGTCGTCGGTCTCGGCGGCAAAGCCCACGCAGAAGGGCGCCCCGGGCCGGGCGGCCACCGCTGCCAGGATATCCGGGTTGCGTTCCAGTTCCAGGGTCAGGGACGCGGCCTCCTTCTTGATCTTGGCCGTCGCCACCTGGCGCGGCCGGTAATCGGCCACCGCGGCCGTGGCGATGAAGATATCGGCCGCCGGCACCTGTTCCATGACCAGGGCCAGCATGGTGCGGGCGTCCTCCGCCCACAGGCGGGTGACCCCGGGCGGGCAATCGAGCGCCACCGGGCCGCTCACCAGGGTCACCGCCGCACCGGCCTCGACGGCGGCCGCGGCCAGGGCATAGCCCATCTTGCCGGAGCTGCGGTTGGTGAGGAAGCGCACCGGGTCGAGGGCCTCGCGGGTGGGGCCGGCGGTAAGCAGCACCCGCGTCCCCGCCAGTGCGCCGCTGGCGAACAGGCCATCGAGGGCGTCCAGCAGGGCCGCCGGCTCCAGCAGCCGCCCGGGACCGGTCTCCCCGCAGGCCTGCTCCCCTTCCGCCGGCCCCCAGACCCGGATCCCGCGCTGCCGCAGCAGGGCCAGGTTGTCCCGGGTGGCGGCATTGGCCCACATGGCCTGGTTCATGGCCGGCGCCACCGCCAGCGGCGCGCTGGTGGCCAGGCACAGGGTGGCGAGCAGGTCATCGGCGCGGCCCTGGGCCAGGCGGGCGAGGAAATCCGCCGAGGCGGGCGCCACCAGCACGGCATCGGCCCAGCGCGCCAGCTCGATATGGCCCATGGCGGCCTCGGCCTCCGGGTCGAGCAGGTCGGTGTGCACCCGCTGGCCCGACAGGGCCTGCAGGGTCAGGGGGGTGATGAAGGCCTGGGCGCCGCGGGTCATGACCACGCGCACCGTGGCACCCAGGGCGCGCAGGCCGCGCACCAGCTCGGCGGCCTTGTAGGCCGCGATGCCACCGGTGATGCCCAGCAGGATGCGCTTGGAGGTCAGGCGGTTCATCGCGAAAGTGTATCAAAGAAGGGGGCGGAAACCTCCTGTCGCGTCACATTCCCGTCGCCCTGGCGGGTACCCCTGTAGGAGCGGCCTCCGGCCGCGAACCGCCAACTGCCTTACCCTTCGCGGCCGGAGGCCGCTCCTACACCGATTCCTGCCTGGCTGCTATCCTGCAACACACACCAACGACAAGGAGGTCGTCATGTCCATCCGCCACTGGCCGGAGGCCGAGCGGCCGCGGGAAAAACTGCTGGCCCGCGGCCCCCAGGCCCTGTCCGACGCCGAACTGCTGGCCATCTTCCTGCGCACCGGGGTCGCCGGACGCAGCGCCGTGGACCTGGCCCGCGACCTGCTGAGCCAGTTCGGCGGTCTGCGTGCCCTGCTCAGCGCCGAGGCCGGGGACTTCTGCGCCGCCCATGGCCTGGGCCGGGCCAAGTACGCCCTGCTGCAGGCCTGCCTGGAGATGGCGCGCCGCCACCTGGGCGAGCGGCTGCGACGGGACGCGCCGCTGACCAGCCCCGACGCCACCCGCCGCTACCTGCACGCCCGGCTGCGTGACCTGACCTACGAGGTGTTCACCTGCTTGTTCCTGGACACCCGCCACCGGGTCATCGCCTGCGAGGAGCTGTTCCGGGGGACCCTGGACGGCGCCAGCGTCCATCCCCGCGAGGTGGTGCGGCGCGCCCTGCAGCTCAACGCCGCCGCCCTGATCCTGGCCCACAATCACCCCTCCGGGGTGGCGGAGCCCAGCCAGGCGGACCAACAGCTCACCCGCCGCCTGACCGACGCCCTGCGGCTGGTGGACATCCGGGTGCTGGATCACCTGGTGGTGGGCGACGGGGAGACGGTCTCCTTCGCGGAACGGGGCCTTATCTAGGAGCCGGAACGACGGCGGACCTTGCCCCGGGCCGCGGTCTCTGGTATAAATTGCGGCCCTTGACCGTCCCCGTGGCGGTATTTTATTGAATTCGAGGATGGAACGATGTCCAGAGTATGTCAGGTGACGGGAAAACGGCCGACCACCGGCAACAATGTCTCCCACGCCCACAACAAGACCCGGCGGCGGTTTCTGCCCAACCTGCACAGCCACCGGTTCTGGGTGGAGAGCGAGAATCGCTGGGTGCGCCTGCGCCTGTCTTCCAAGGCCATGCGCATCATCGACAAGAAGGGCATCGACACCGTCCTGGCCGAAATGCGCGCCCGCGGCGAAAAGGTCTGAGGTAATCCATCATGCGTGACAAGATCAAGCTCGTCTCCAGCGCCGGCACCGGTCATTTCTACACCACGACCAAGAACAAGCGCACCATGCCCGACAAGCTCGAACTGAAGAAGTTCGACCCGGTGGTCCGCAAGCACGTGATGTACAAGGAAGCCAAGATCAAGTAATCCCGGCTCCCGGAAGACGCACACGAAAAACCCGGCAGTGCCGGGTTTTTTTGTGGGTGCGGTACAGGCCCTGTAGGGGCGGCCTCTGGCCGCGAACGGGCTGTGCCACACCATTCGCGGCCAGAGGCCGCTCCTACGGGTGCCCTGGCTCAGGCCGTGGCCGGCTGCAACCCGTAGCCGCGCAGGCGCCGGGCGAACTGCTCCAGGGCCTGGATGCCGGTGGCCTCGGCCTGGGCGCACCAGTCCTGCAGGGCGGCGCGCAGCTGTTCATGGCTGGCCGCCTGGCGTTCCCAGACCGCCTGCAGCCGCTGGCGGTACTGGTAGACGGTGTGCAGGCTCTGGCAACAGGCCAGCAGCTGCTCCAGCGCCCCGCGCGCCCGGGCGTCCAGCAGGCCGGGGTCGCGCACCAGCAGGCGCCGTGCCTGGCGCAGGCCGAAACGCCCCGCCAGCCGCGGCCGGCTCTCCTGGCGCAGCACCGGCCATACCACGCGCCGCGCATAGTCGGCCATCACCTGCAGGCGCCCGAGCACCACCGCGCGCACCGTATCGAGATCCACCTGCTCCTTGGCCAGCAGCACCGGTCGGGGCGCCAGCTTCTTCACCCGCGCCAGGCCGAGGGTCTCCAGCAGGCGGATATAGCCCCAGCCCAGGTCCAGCTCCCACCAGCGATTGGAAAAGCGCGCCGAACTGGCATAGGCATGGTGGTTGTTGTGCAACTCCTCGCCCCCCACCAGCAGACCCCAGGGCAGGATGTTGCGCGAGGCATCGCCGGTCTCGAAATTGCGGTAGCCCCCCCAGTGACCGATGCCATTGATCACCCCGGCGGCCCAGAAGGGGATCCACAGCATCTGTACCGCCCAGATGGCCAGGCCGGCAAAGCCGAACAGCAGGCACTGCAGCACCAGCAGCAGCAGGACACCGGCGCTGGGATGGCGCCGGTACAGATGGCGTTCCAGCCAGTCGTCGGGGGTACCGTGGCTGTACTGTTCCACCAGGCCCGGCTGGGTCGCGGCCCGCTGGTAGAGCTCCGCGCCCTGCCAGAGCACGGTGCCGATGCCCTCCACCTGGGGACTGTGGGGGTCCTCGGCGGTCTCGCATTTCGCATGGTGCTTGCGGTGCACCGCCACCCATTCGCGGGTGACCATCCCCGTGGTCAGCCAGAGCCAGAAGCGGAAGAAGTGCGCCACCGCGGGATGCAGCTCCAGGGCGCGGTGGGCCTGGTGGCGGTGCAGGTAGAGGGTGACGCTGACGATGGTGACATGGGTCAGGACCAGGGCCAGCAGCAGGTAACCATACCAGGGGAGGGAAATCAGACCGGTGAGCCAGGGGCTCGCGAGGAGGGCATCGAGCATGGGGGATGTCTCGGGACTACAGGAATTCTGATCATACCATAGCCACGATTTATCCCTGCGCAAGCCCTGGCTTATTCCACTACCACGCAGTTGCGCCCGCTCTGCTTGGCGCGGTACAGGGCCTGGTCGGCCCGGTCGATCAGCGCGTCGGGGGTATCCCCCTCCCGCGCCTGGGTCAGGCCCTGGCTGAGGGTCATGGGCACCGCGCTGTCGCGGCAGTGCAGCGGGCCATCGGAGACGCGGCGGCGCACACGCTCGGCCACCTGGCGGGCGGTGTGCAGGGAGGTGTTCTCCAGCACCAGCAGGAACTCCTCGCCGCCGAAGCGCCCCACGAAGTCGAAATCACGCACCGCCGCCTTGAGCCGCGCCGCCACCCCGCGCAGCACCTCGTCACCCACCAGGTGGCCGTGCCGGTCATTGACGGCCTTGAAATGATCCAGGTCGGCCATGATGACACACAGGGACTGGCCGGTGCGGCGGGCGGACTCCAGCGCGCCCTGCAGCTGGGCCATGACGGTGGCGCGGTTCAGCACCCCCGTCAGTTCGTCGGTGCGCATGGCCCGGCGCAGCTCCTCGCGCTCGCCGCGCATGTGGCGCACCGAGTCCTCCAGGGCACTGACGCCGGTGCGATGATAGACCTCGGTGGCCAGGGCGATGTCCAGGGCCGTGATGCGCAGCACGAAGGCCGCCACGCCGCGCCCCTGCTCCGGCGTCAGCTCGGTGCGCGACACCCGCTCGAGAATCAGCGACTGCAACAGGCTGTAGGCGGTAAGATAGAGGCTGAGCGGCACCCCCACCCGGGCATGGGCGACCCCGACGCGCAGGCGCTCCTCGAAGTAGGCCTCGCTGGCGTAGTCCACGCCAAAACTGTTGAGGTATTGCAACTGGGTTTCCCGCAGGCGTTCCACGTCGAAACTGGTCAGCAGGCGGCGGGCCGGCTCGTGGCCCAGGAGGCGCTCGAAGAACTCCGTAACCACCCGGGCCGCCACGCCCCCGGCCAGGACCCGGCCATGCAGCAGCTCTGCACAGCCATTGGGGCATTCGGCGAGGCTCAGCAGGGCGAGTTGTTGCTGACGCCAGGCGGCATCGAAACCATAACGCTGGCTGTAGGAGACCTCGGCGGGCAGTTGGCCCATAGCGTAACCCTGCTCCGGGAATGCGGGTTGATTACCGCGTGGCATGTGATTATAAACACGGACTTGGCTGTCCGTTCAGGGGATCATAAATCAGATGACGACGGAAGTCCTGATCAGCGCGGAACACCTGACACGTTTCTTCGGCCACACCCCGGCCGTGCGCGGGGTCGGCTTCCAGCTGTCCAAGGGGGAGGTACTGGGTTTTCTCGGCCCCAACGGCGCCGGCAAGACCACCACCATGCGCATGCTCACCGGCAACCTCGCCCCCAGCGCGGGACGCATCCGCGTCGCCGGCATCGACCTGCTGGACCGCCCCAAGCAGGCCAAGGCGCGCATCGGCTACCTGCCCGAGCAGCCGCCCCTGTACCGGGAGCTCACCGTGCAGGAATACCTGCGCTACTGCGCCCGCCTCAACCGGGTACCGGGGCGCGAGGTGAGCCGGGCGGTGGACCAGGCGCAGGCCCGCTGCGGCCTCGCCGAGGTGCGGCGACGCCTGATCGGCAACCTGTCCAAGGGCTACCAGCAGCGCGTGGGCATCGCCCAGGCCATCCTGCACAACCCGGCGGTGGTCATCCTCGATGAACCGACCGTGGGACTCGACCCCATCCAGATCCGCGAGATCCGCGCCCTGATCCGTGAGCTGGGCGAGAACCACGGCATCATCCTCTCCACCCACATCCTGCCGGAGGTGCTGGCCACCTGCAGCCGGGTGCAGATCATGCACCGTGGCCAGCTGGTGTTCACCGCCAGCCTGGCGGAACTGGAACAGCAGATGACCACCCAGTCCCTGATCCTCGGTTGCCAGGCGCCGCCCGCGCTGCAGGTCCTCGAGGCCATGCCCGGCATCGAGCGGGTCACGCCGCTGGCCGCGGGCCGCTTCCGTCTCGCCTTCACGGGCGACAACCCCGCCGAGGCCCTGGTCGCGCGCGCCGCCGCCGAGGGCTGGCGGTTGTACGAGCTCAGCCCCGAGCAGCGCAGCCTGGAGCAGATCTTCGTGGAATTGACCACCCGGGAACCGGACGCGGAGGCCGCCTGATGATTTTTACCATCGCCGCCCGCGAACTGCGCAGCCTGTTCCTCTCCCCCCTGGCCTGGGCGGTGCTGGCCGTGGTGCAGTTCATCCTCGCCTACCTGTTCCTCGCCCAGGTGGACAACTTCATGACCCTGCAGCCGCAGCTCGCCGGCATGGAAGGCGCGCCCGGCGTGACCGACCTCATCATCGCCCCCCTGCTCGGTGATGCCGGCGTGGTGCTGCTGCTGGTCACGCCCCTGATCACCATGCGCATCCTCAGCGAGGAACGCCGCAACGGCACCCTCAGCCTGCTGTTCTCGGCGCCGGTGTCCATGACCGAGATCGTGCTGGGCAAGTACCTCGGCCTGCTGGGCTTCTTCCTCATCCTGCTGGCCATGCTGCTGGCCATGCCGCTGTCGCTGATGGCCGGCACCTCGCTGGACCTCGGCAAGCTGGCCGCCGGCGCGCTCGGCCTGGGCCTGCTGCTGGCCGCCTTCTGCGCCGCGGGGCTGTACCTGTCCTCCCTCACCGAGCAGCCCACGGTGGCGGCCATCAGCACCTTCGGCCTGCTGTTGCTGCTGTGGATCATCGACTGGGCGGGCAAGGGGGGTGCCGAGGTCAGCGGCCTGCTGCATTACCTGTCGCTGCTGCGCCATTACGAACCGCTGCTGCGCGGCCTGGTGCACAGCAGCGACCTGCTCTACTACCTGCTGTTCATCCTCACCTTCCTGGTCCTGAGCATCCGCCGCCTGGACTCCGATCGCCTCTCGCACTAGGCAGCCTATGGAAATCACCCCCAAATCCCGTTTCTGGCTGCGCGCCCAGGGCATCGCCACCACGTTGTTGATCCTCGCCCTGATCGGTACCCTGGCCTGGCTCAGCACCCGCTACGAGCACCAGGCCGACTGGACCGCGAGCGGCCGCAACACCCTTACCGAGGACAGCCGCAAGCTGCTGGCCGAGCTGGACGGTCCGGTGCGCATCACCGCCTTCGTGCGCGACAACAACCCCCTGCGGGATTCCATCCTGGACCTGGTGGCCCGCTACCAGCGCGCCAAGCCCGACATCGAGCTGGAGTTCATCAACCCGGACACCGCCCCCGACCTGGTGCGCGAGCTGGGCATCGGCTTCGACGGTGAACTGCTGCTGCGCTACCAGGAGCGCAGTGAGAAGGTGCAGCAGCTCGGCGAGCAACAATTGAGCAATGCCCTGCTGCGCCTGGCGGGCCAGGGCGAACGCTGGATCCTGTTCCTCGCCGGCCACGGCGAGCGCGACCCCCTGGGCACGGCCAACCACGACCTGGGCCAGTTCGGCCGTGAACTGCGCCGCCAGGGCCTGCAGGTGCAGACCCTCAATCTCGCCCAGCACCCCGAGATCCCCGCCAATACCGGCCTGCTGGTGATCGCCAGCCCGCAGGTGGCCTACCTGCCGGGCGAGGTGCGCCTGATCCGCGACCACGTCCAGCACGGTGGCAACCTGCTCTGGCTCGCGGAGCCCGGGGACAGCATGGGCCTGGCCCCCATCGCCGAGGACCTGGGCCTGGAATTCCTGCCCGGGCGCATCGTCGACGCCACCACCACCCTGTTCGGCATCCAGAACCCGGACTTCGTGCTGGTGCCCGAATACCTCCCCCACCCCGTCACCCGCGAACTGCGCAGCCTCACCCTGTTCCCCGGCGCGGTGGCGCTGGAGGCCCGCACCGAGGCGCCCTGGAGCGTGGAGCCGCTGCTCACCACCCTGGAACGCACCTGGACCGAGCTGGGCCCGCTGGAAGGCGACATCCGCTACGATGCCGACAGCGACGAGCGCCCGGGTCCGCTGGACATCGCCATGGCCTTCACCCGCGAGGAACGCGGCGCCGACCCCGACGGCGAGCCGCGCCAGCAACGCCTGGTGGTGCTGGGGGACGGCGACTTCCTGTCCAACCAGTACCTGGGCAACGGCGCCAACCTCGATCTCGGCCTCAACCTGGTGCGCTGGCTCGGCCATGACGACGCCTTCATCGCCATCCGCCCGCGCAGTTCCCCCGACACCCGGCTGGAGCTGGGCCTCACCACCCAGGCGGTGATCGCCTTCGGCTTCCTGTTCGTGCTGCCGGGCCTGTTGCTGCTGAGCGGCCTCGGCATCTGGCTGCGGCGGCGCAACCGCTGACATGGCGAGCCGCGCGCTGCTCAACCTCGGCCTGCTGCTGGCCCTGGCGCTGCTGGTACTGCTGCTGGTGTACGAGCCGGGCCGCGAGCCGGCGGGCGAACCCGCCCCGCTCACCGGGCTGCGGGCCACGGACATCACCGGCGTGACCCTGGCCCGCGCGGGCCGCGAGGAGCTGCGGCTCTATCGCGAGGGGGAGGACTGGTACCTCGACGGCGACCCGCCCCTGCTGGCCGAGGCCAGCCAGGTGCGCCAGCTGCTGCGCCTGGTCCGGGAACCGGTCCAGCGCCAGTACGCCGCCGCCGACCTGGACCTGGCGCGCCTCGGCCTGGGGGCGGAGGCGGCCCGCATCCTCTTCGACGAAGCTCTCGAGCTGCGCTTCGGCGCCACCGATCCCCTGGACAACCTGCGCTACGTGCAGCGGGACGACCAGGTGTACCTGATCCGGGATTTCTACCAGCACCTGGTGGCGGCACAGGCCGGCCACTGGATCAGCCGCCGGCTGCTGCCCGGTGATGCGGCCATCCAGGCCCTGGAGTTGCCGGATCTGGCGCTGCGCCGGGATGAGGCGGGCCACTGGCAACCGCGACCGGAACGGCCCGATCTCGACAGTGACGTCCTCGTCGCCCTGGTGGAGCGCTGGCGCCAGGCCAGCGCCCTGCGCGTGGAGCGGGCCGGCCTGCGCGAGCCGGGGCTGTGGGTGCGGGTCGGCCTCGAGGGCCGTGATCCGCCGGTGGAGTTCCAGGTCCGCCAGGTGGGCGATGAATGGCGCTTCCTGCGCGCCGACCTGGGCCTCGAATACCGGCTCGACGACCACACGGCCCGGCGGCTCCTGCAGCTGGTCCCTGAGATAAACGAAACCACCCCGTAGGAG
>OBJA01000680.1_pt1 | contig 27771 bp, 25 predicted proteins | sample 1519751 | NCBI WGS metagenome assembly OBJA01 (sample SAMEA3881238, study PRJEB22517) | soil metagenome | biome: lake sediment; feature: soda lake sediment; material: sediment, water from around vicinity | place: India | collected 2013-12-23 | depth 3 m
CATCAAACGCTACACTTTTCCCGCCGTTGGCAGGTGAAAGCGGATTGGTAGAAGCCAATACCGGAGCAGTGTAGTCGCCTACAGTAACATTCCAATTCCTGGCACTGTTTCCCTGAGTACCAGACTTTACAAAGTCAGCATCCACCTCCAGGGTATAGGTAGAACCTTCCTGTAAATAATTTGTAAAATTTACAGCAATGTTGTACCCACCACTAACAGAAGTAATCTTCACATTTGAATTGGTTGCCTGATAAGCAGCTAAGGTCCCCGAAGTATTCTTCAGGCGGACAACTCCTGTTCCAGGAACGACCTCCGCAGAGGAGGTTAAAACAAAACTTTCAGCCTTTTTGTGATTGCCAAAGGCATCAGCAGCAGGACCTAGCACCGGGAATTGTGCAAATCCTTGCAAAGCTAATACCGATATTAGCACAAAAATACTAATAAATCGAGTAAAAATTTTTCTCATAGCATTCTTTTTAAATTGAACTTAATTGATTGATTGATTGATCGAAAAATATATTATAGTTTTTTGTTTATTGTTTAAGCATAATTTGATTCCCTTCTTTTTATCTGATTCACAAACCTATAAAAATAATTGGCAAACAACAAGCGAAATGCTGTATAATTGTTTGGCTTGGTACTCTTTGTTATCAACAGGTTGACGTCCATAAACTGGTTTATTGTTAACAATGTGCAATTTTACTTTTATTTTCTTAAATTACGACAATAAAAAGCAAAAATTTTCGATATATTTTTGATATTAACATTTAGCCAATTTAAAATGAATTTCATTTGCAGAAATTTTTTGTTAACCGTAATCAAGGCGATTTTACTGTTTTTCATACTTGTCGCAGCTGCTTCATGCAAAACCTGCAATTGCCCGGCCTATTCCTACCATTACGATAGGATAAGTGAACGAAATTATCCGGCAGCCCTGGAAACAAAATCAATAAAGGAGCCGGCGCATAATGAACAGCAAAAGGCTATCCCAATTATGTTAGATCCGTCATAAACATAGCCCATCAGCTTATGTTTAGTGCCTTGTTTAGCCTTTTTTTCTTATTTGAACGGTTTTTCAGGATACCGGAAACCGGCCTAATAATTTGATGAAAAAAAACTTAGCCCCAAAATACCCCCCTGAGAATTGGATATATTTTCAGATGCAGAGCGTTGCACACGAATTTTTTGCGGAAAAGAAGCAATGCCGGGGCAAAATTTTTGTCAAAACCACCTGTTAAGCGATTTTAGGCTTTAAATTAACATTAACGATGGGTTTGTAAATTTTAAAAACAAGACTCAAATTTGAAACTGTAAAAATTAAGTATTTACTTTGTATAGATTTAAAATTCAGGATACAACCTGAAAGGATTAAAACAACAGAAATAGTATAAATTAAAATTTACTCTACCATGGCAAAGATTAAAATAGGAATTAATGGTTTTGGCCGCATCGGACGTTTGTTCTTCCGTGCTGCAGTAGCAAACGAAAACGTTGAAGTAGTAGGCATCAACGACCTGATTGAAGTGGACTACATTGCTTACATGCTGAAGTACGATTCAACCCACGGACTTTTTAAAGGGGATGTGTCGGTTGAAGACGGTATGCTTGTAGTTAACGGTCAGAAAATCAGAATCACAAATGAACCAAAACCTGCCAATCTGAAGTGGGGTGAAGTAGGCGCTGAATACGTACTTGAATCAACCGGCTTGTTTTTAACAAAAGAATCGGCACAGGGACATATCGATGCAGGTGCCAAAAAAGTAATTATGTCGGCTCCGTCGAAAGACGATACCCCGATGTTTGTTATGGGGGTTAACAACACCAGCTATAAAAACGACATGACTTTTGTTTCAAACGCATCGTGCACAACCAACTGCCTGGCTCCGATAGCAAAAGTACTGAACGACAAGTTCGGCATCGTTGAAGGTTTGATGACTACCGTACATGCAACAACTGCCACCCAGAAAACGGTGGATGCCCCGTCGAAAAAAGACTGGCGCGGTGGCCGTGGTGCAGGTCAGAACATTATCCCTTCCTCAACAGGAGCTGCCAAAGCAGTAGGTAAAGTAATTCCAGCCCTTAACGGCAAACTTACAGGTATGGCTTTCAGGGTACCCACCCCGAACGTATCGGTTGTTGACCTGACTGTCCGCCTGGAAAAAGGCGCTTCGTACGAAGCCATCTGCGCTGCCATGAAAGAAGCCTCTGAAGGCGAACTCAAAGGCATCCTTGGCTATACCGACGAAGCCGTTGTATCAAACGACTTCCTTGGCGATGCACGCACCTCGATCTTCGATGCCGGTGCCGGAATCGGTCTGAACGACAACTTCGTAAAAGTTGTTTCATGGTACGACAACGAATGGGGTTATTCGGTAAAAGCCCTCGACCTGATCGTTTATATGGATTCAGTAAAATAATACGCCTTATATATAATAGTGTATTGAAAGGGGCACCGGCTGGTGCCCCTTTTTTGTATGCAGGCATTTCATGCCCTTTGCAACTAACATGGTTTCGCACTTAAAAAAGTCACGGTTTCAAATGGGGCGCACAACCGTAGGTGGGCACCCGATCTGCTTTGGTTCCAGCAAAAAGGTTGGAATGAGGGCATCATGCATATCTCACTCCCTATCCCAATTCTGCCGGTACGGAAAGGCCGGGCAAACCCTGAAGCATTAATCACGGAAGCCCCTTGTAGCACATCCCCCCACCCAATGAACTGTCACCAGCAACAAGTTGACAGAAAAAGGATAAACATCAATACTCGTTCCTGCCCCAGGCATTTGTTTTCTTTAACAGGTTGAAAAAATAGGATTAAGGCCGGTTTTTGTCATTCATATCTTTGACTTAACTATGACTCAACTTTGACTCAACTTTGACTTAAACTCAATTAAAGTCATAGTTAATTCGTAAATGAATCATAGATAATACAAGGTTAATAAAAACAAACTGCCTTTTTGAGAGGGAGAAGTTATTCCAAAGAAAAACCGTTTAAATAATTCGTGTAAAGTGGAAAGCTTTTAGACAATCGGTGGTGTAAAACGAAAACCTGCTTTTGACTGTTTGTGAAAAGAACCCCCGGGAGGTTATTCATACCTGAGCGATTCGATGGGATCGAGCCGGGCGGCTTTCTGGGCAGGGTAGTAACCCGAAACAATACCTACAACAAAACAAAGCACCACCCCCACAATGATCCATGTCCATGGAATTATGAAACTGGAACCGATTAACGAAGATACAAGGTTCCCGATTATGATTCCTGCAACGATTCCTGTGATCCCGCCCAGCTGGCCAATAAACAAAGCTTCGAGCAGGAACTGTTGCCGGATGGTAGAAGCCTTGGCTCCGATTGCTTTGCGGATGCCAATTTCGCGGGTGCGTTCGGTAACCGATACCAGCATAATGTTCATTAATCCGATGGCTGCCCCAAAAAGAGTTATCAGCCCGATGATGGTGGCTACAAGGGTTATGTTTCTTATATTATTAAGCAGGATGTTAACGATGTTGTCGCTTTTTTCGATGTTAAAATCCGATTCATCGTAGGTGTTCAATGAGCGTACATTCCGGAATACGGCTTCAGCCTGTCCGATAGCCATTTCCATTTTTTCGGCCCCGTCGACCATCACCTGGACATCGAAATTCATCCCCGGCCGTGAAAAGTAGGTCCGGGCATTTGTATAGGGAATAAAACAAACAAGGTCGTTGCTGATTCCCATTCCGCTGCCTTTGCTTTTCAGGATTCCAATTACTTTGTATTTTCCCCCGCCAATACTTATAATTTTTTGCAACGGATTTTCCTTTCCTTTAAAAAGTCTCCGGGCGACATCGTTTCCAATGAGAACCACATTCCGGCCGTTTTCGATTTCGTGGTCGTTGAAACTGCGTCCCTGCCCGATTTCTAAGCCGGCCGTTTGCAGGTAATTTTCGTCGATCCCGCGCACATTTACATTTGGATTTGTTTTTTCACTGCCGTATTTGACTGTTGCGCTGCCCGAGGCATTTACTGATATAGCCGTTACGGCAGGAAATTCATATCGCTCCTTAAAACTTTTTGCCTGGTAAAACGATATGTAAGCGTGGTTTTTGGTGCGGTACCTGTTGTTGGCAACCTGTACCTGCATGCCCCGGCTGGTTATTGTAAAGGTATGGGCTCCCATAAAAGTGAATTCACGGGTAATTGAGCTTTTTATGGAATCGATTGCAGTTAAAATGCCTATAAGAGCCGTAATTCCAACAGCAATTATCAAGACGGTCAATACCGACCGTAACATGTTTGAACGAATTGAAATACCAGCTATTTTAATATTTTCGAAAAAGGATACTACCTGCTGCATGTGATTTCAGTTTCCAGAATATAGGTAACAGAATGAAACAGCAAATTACATTTACATATCCATTTTATATATTACCTGATTTGACGAACAGATGACGAAATTGTTCGATAATTTCCCTTGGTTTTCATCTTTTAACATTTTTTAAAGGAGCAGGTGTACTGGAGGATTTTAATTTTAAACAGGGAACACTTTCAAACAAATATGTTGCTATTCAGGTTTTTAAGAACACATGAAAATACCTTTTGCAAGGTTTTTTATGTGAATGCAGGCCAAATTGTAAATTTGGGCCAGGTAAAAAAAATGAATTAGACAAAAAAGGTTCTTAATTTTGAACCAGTAAATATGTTCGAAATTATGATTTATCATTTTAGAATCACCTCACCGGAAACAAGAAATTTTCACCTCGAAGTGGAACTTGACCGCGAACATACATTTTTTGATTTACACACATTAATCCAAAAAAGCATAGGTTTTGATTCGCACCAGCTGGCCTCTTTTTTTATTCCCGACCAGCACGGCAGAAAGCAGAAGGAGATCTCGCTTCTTGATACCGGCTTTTATGGTGGCGCCTACCTGATTATGCAAAGAACCAGTTTAGCCGATGTGTTTGAACTGAGCCCACAGCAGTTGCTGTACACTTATGATTTTTTAAGCGACCGATCGTTGAATATTGAATTAACAGGTATTGTTATGGAAAGAAATCTTAACGAACCGATGGTTATGCTCAAGCAGGGTGACGCACCGGTACAGGTATACGAAGCAGATTCGTATATCCCTGAAGCTGCCAAATTCCAGGAAGAGGAAGTATTGATGGATTTTGGCATTTTAGATGATTACACTGAACTTTATGGAGAAATGGAGGATTATTAACTTCGTTTCGATTAAAATCAAATTTTAATTCCGACTGTTCAATTAATTTTGGACAGTCTTTTTTTTACCCCTATTTTTACTGCAGCAAAAAAAATATTTTGAAATTCCTGGTTATAATAACTGGCCCTACAGCTGTAGGCAAAACAAGTGCAGCTGTTGCAACGGCCAAACATTTTCAGACAGATATTGTATCAGCCGATTCGCGGCAAATCTTCCGCGAATTGTCGGTTGGCACCGCTGTTCCCGGGCCGGAGGAACTGTCAGCAGTAGCACATCACTTCATCCACTCCCACTCGATCCACGACAGTTACAATGCCAGTTTGTATGAAGCCCAGGCTGTTGAACTGATCGAAAATTTATTCAAAAAGAAGGATATTGTTGTAATGACAGGCGGCTCGATGCTATACATCGATGCTGTATGCAAGGGAATTGACCAGGTACCCGATATTGATCCCGAACTGCGGAAAATGTTGAAAACCCGCCTTGAGGAGGAGGGGATAGAAAGTTTGCGGTTCGAGTTAAAAAAGCTTGACCCCCTGTATTACAGCCAGGCCGATCTTAAGAATCCGGCCCGTATTGTTCATGCCCTGGAGGTATGCCTGATGACGGGTAAACCTTATTCGTCGTTCAGAAAGGCAGTACCCAAACAACGCAGCTTCACCATCCTGAAAACGGCGCTGAACTGCGAGCGCGCAGAACTGCACAACAGGATCAACAACCGGGTAGACCAAATGATTGCCAACGGGCTGGAACAGGAAGCTTTCCGGGTTTTCCCGTTACGACATCTGAACTCGTTAAACACGGTTGGTTACCGCGAATTATTCGCCTGTTTTGAAGGCAAAACCTCAAAGGAAAAAGCCATTGAGCTTATTAAACGCAACACCCGCCGGTATGCGCGAAAGCAAATTACATGGTTCGGCAAAGATCCGCAGGTCACCTGGTTCAGGCCCGATGAAACTTCCCAATTAATAAGGTTCATCGAAAATTCCATTCAGAACCGATGAAAGCACCAGGTAATTTTGTAATAAGGGTATATGGCCTTGTTCTAAACAACAGGAATGAGGTACTTGTAACCGACGAATTTCAAATGGGCATGCCGATGACAAAATTCCCCGGAGGAGGATTGGATTTCGGGGAGGGCACCATCGATTGCCTGAGACGGGAATTCAGGGAGGAATGCAACGGTCAGGAAATAAAAAACATACGGCATTTCTATACAACCGATTATTTTCAGCCCGCACTGTTTTATGAAAACTCCCAGCTCTTGAGCATTTACTACCTGGCCGACCTCGAGCTTCCGGCACGCTTTCATATTTCAGATAAACCATTCGACTTCAGCAAGATGGAGAACGGCAATCAAAGTTTCAGATGGCTGAGCCTGACGGGGGCATCGGCCGGTATGCTCTCCTTTCCGGTCGACCAGGTTGTATTTGCAAAACTGATTCAGCGTTAACCGGCCGCTCCCTGCACCGCCTTAAGTGAGTATGGCCCGGGCATAGTTGCTCCAGCTCATCTCTTTCGATGATTCCTCCACATTTGCCCGGTTCACCGGGTTGTTTATAATTTTCTCCATGGCTTCTGCCATTGAATCAATGTCGTGGGGATCGGCCAGGTAACCATTGTAACCATCCTTCACCGTTTCAGGAAAATGGCCAACCCGGGTAGCCAGAACAGGCAGCCTGAAGTTGTAGGCAATGGATTCGACACCCGATGGTGTGGCATATGAATAGTACAGCACAATGGCATCGCTCACCTGGAAATATTTATGAACCTCCTCGTTTGGCACAAAATCGTTCATCACAAAAACCTTGTCGCCAATACTAAGTTCTTCGATCAATTCCAGCGGACGGTAATTCTTTTCATCGTCCTCCTTTTTTAACATCACCCTTTTGGCCAGGCCGAAAACTATCTGTTTGATGCGGGTCGACAACTTTTTGTTATCGAGAGTCTGCCAAAAGGACTCGCCCACGATCAGCAGCGATACATCGTCGCGTTTTTGGGCAACTCTGGCAAATGCCTTTATGGCATTGTGCAGCCCTTTGTATTTGCGGATAAAGCCAAAAAACAGGAATGCATGTTTGCGGATTCCCCACTCCATCTTCTGTTTTTCTGCATCAAACTGCGGATCGGGGTGGAACATGTTGTAAACAGGATGGTAGAGTTTAAGTATCGGTATGGTACCCGATGCTTCGGGTTTTTGATGCTGCCCGGTGTAGTGGAACTGCTTTTGAGGGAACAGGGCTTCGAGTTCCCTTCCGGTCTTCAGCGAATGCACAATAAACGAGTCGGCAACCGACAGGGCATATTTAGTAAACAGGCGGTCGGTTTTGCTGTTTTCTTTCTGAATAACAAAATGCAGATCAAACAGCACTTCAATACCGGTTTGTTTTTTTATAAGGCGTACAATTCTTCCGAGCGGCAGGCCCTGAATGGCAATACTCCACTGGAAGATAACCTTTGCCGGATTTATCTTCCGTATGAGCGCAGCGGTTTTACTCCAGCTCACCGGATTGTTGTAATTTGTAATATAATGCACTTTAATTGACGTGCCCTTGAGCAAATCGGTTTTGCTTTTGCGGTCGATAAAATCGCGGGGGATAATCGAGGGATACTGTTGTGTCCAGGAAACGATATGGACTTCCACCTCTTTTGTTTCGTCGAGCGCTTTGGCAAGCGATGTGTTATAATTGGCCAATCCGCCTTTAAATACAGGGCCTGCACCAAAACATACAATCTTTTCCATTTATGCTTCCTGGTTTTTAATGCGTTCAACAGCTGCTTCATACACCCTGCGCATGCCTTCCTCGACAGAGATTTTTGGTTCCCATCCAAATTTTTCGGTGACCAGGTTCATATTGGCATAGCGTGAATGTACCCCGACGGGCTTATCCAAAAGTTGTTTGATCTGAGGCTTATAACCGGCAATTTTTGAAAATACCTCAATGATTTCAAGGAATGACAGCAGCCTTCCAGAGCCGATGTTGTAGGCTGAACCATCCGATACATTATCCATCAGTACCTCGATAAAATCGAGCACATCCTGGATGTGCACAAAATCGCGTCCCTGTTTTCCGGTTCCCCACACCTCGAACGGATCTTCGCGCCTGGCAGCGCGGGCAGCTATTGCCGGAACAGGATACGACAAATCCTGGTCTTCGCCGTAGCCCGAAAAAGGCCGGATGCAAACATTTGAAAGGCCGTAATGTTTTGCGGCAATCTGTGCCAGGAACTCTCCCGTAAGTTTCGACCAGCCGTACGTCATGTCGGGAGTCCCAAGGTTTCCATGAAAATTAATGTCGCTTTCTTTCAATGAAACAGCAGCCTCATCGGTTTGCAGGCTCACCGGGTAGGCCGCACTCGAACTGGGATACAGCACCCTGTCGGGTTTATGCCGTGTGACCCAGTAAAAAAATTCGGCATCGATCGACAAATCGAGCGCCACCATCATTGGATCGCCTTCAATTTTTGAGCGGCCGCCAACAATGGCAGCAAAATGATACACATCGTTGAATCTGTCAAATTTAAGCTGGTATTTTTCCTGCAGGAAACGTGGGTTCTCACGCATGTAAAACAAAAAGTCGCGAAAATCACCTTTCCAGAAAAGCAACCGCTCGTCTTCACCAATCAGCTCCAGGTCTTCATTCTTCTTTGAAGAAAAACCCGGCAACCATGTATTTGGATGAGTACCAATGGAGAGGTCATCTACAACAAATACCCGGTCGCCTGTTGTTTTTAACAGCCGTTTTACCATGTTCCGGCCAACAAAGCCGCAACCACCCGAAACCAAATGCATTTTCATATGAAATAATTTTTTTTATTGTTTTATTTAACAATCACCCGTGTTTTTTGAATCCCCCCTGAATGCCATTTCCTTCCGATTGCCTGTTCAGGCAGCAAAAATACCGGCATAGGTATGTTGTTTCATTTCTGCGGTAATCCTTGCCAAAGAGAATTGCCCCTTCATGCCATCAGCCCGGTTAAACAGATCCATTCTTATGTTTATGCAGAAAAAACAAACAATCATTTTTTCATTACCGTTGTCTGAAAACGCCGGTGCAGCTTCACAGCAACATTCCTTACCATAAAACAACGAGTTACTTAATTATGTATCTTTCACAAATATTTGAAATGATAAGTTACAAAAAATATGTTTAACTCAGTTTTGGTATAAGATTCCTTAAAATTGGCGATTTTTACCGGGAAAAACTGCAAAACAAAATTTTTTTTCAATTGTCACAAGAGATGAAATTCATTCGACCAACATTAGCGGAAGCCGGTACAATCATTCAGGAGATTGAAAAGAACACCGAAATTTCCGAAACGCTTTATAACATCATCACTCAGATAGTAACCTGTTTCCGCCATGGCAACAAGGTAATGTTTTGCGGAAATGGGGGAAGCGCCGCAGAGGCACAGCATCTGGCAGCTGAACTTTCGGGCAGGTTTTACCTCGACCGTCAACCGTTGCCTGCGGAGGCCCTGCATTTAAATCCATCGTATATTACAGCCGTTGCAAACGATTATGCATTCAGCAAAATTTATTCGCGGTACATCGCAGGAGTCGGGAAACAGGGCGATGTTTTGATCGGATTGTCAACATCGGGCAACTCGGAGAACATTGTTGAGGCTTTTCGTGCAGCCCGCGACAGAAAAATTACAACTGTTGCATTTACCGGAAAATCGGGCGGCATGTTGCGTGCCCATTCCGATTATATTGTATGCATCCCCTCGGAGAATGTTCCTCGTATCCAGGAGATGCATCTTATTCTTGGGCACATTATTTGCGAAAAAGTAGAAAGTATCCTGTTCCAGGATCAACCAGGATTAATAAAGAGTTAATTATCTTCATTTTTTATAAAAATGAGAGGTTGCCAACCAAAAAATTAAAAACTTTGGGATGTGACCGGAGAGCGAGAATATGAATTTGAAACAAAAGAACAAACAGGAAATTGCAACACTTTAATCAGGCTGAAATACGACAGATTGAAGACCGTTACCAGGATTTTCTGAAAGTTATTAAGGGTAAATTCGATGAGGAACGGCTGGCGCGAATCGAAAAAGCATTTCGGTTTGCCAATGCTGCTCATGACGGAATTAAGCGCAAATCGGGCGAACCCTATATTATCCATCCCATTGCAGTAGCCCGTATTGTTGCAAAAGACCTGGGCCTGGGAGCCACTTCCATCTGTGCATCCATATTGCACGATGTGGTTGAAGACACTGAATATTCGGTGAGCGACATCGAGAACATGTTTGGTGAAAAAGTGGCCCGTATTGTCGACGGGCTGACAAAACTATCGGGAGATTTTGATTCGCGGCAGGTACTTACCCTGAAAAAAATCCTGATGACCCTCTCGGACGATGTCAGGGTGATATTAATAAAAATTGCCGACCGTCTTCACAACATGCAAACCCTTGATTCGATGCCGGTCAACAAAAAAATTAAAATTGCAGGGGAAACCCTGTACCTGTATGTTCCACTGGCGCACCGGCTGGGGCTTTACGCAATTAAAAGCGAGCTCGAGGAACTCAGCTTTAAGCACAAGCATCCCGAAGAGTATAAAAAAACATTGTACATGCTGCACAACCAGGAAGAGAAGAGAAATTACCTGGTTAATGAGTTTATACGCCCGATACAGGAAAAGCTGGAGACGGAACAGATCGACAGCAAAGTAAGCCACAGGTTAAAGTCAACCTGGTCGATCTGGCAAAAGATGCAAAAAAAGGGTGTCACCTTTAATGAGATCTACGATATACTTGCTGTGCGCATTGTGATAAAGGCAAAGCCGGGAATCTCGGAAAAGCGGCAATGCTTCGATGTACTTTCGCTTGTAACCGACATATACAAGCCGCGGCCCGACAGGATCCGCGACTGGATTACAATGCCAAAGGCCAACGGGTATGAATCGTTACATGTAACCGTAATGGGGCCGCAAGGGAAATGGGTGGAAGTACAGATCCGCACTGAGCGTATGGATGAGGTTGCCGAACATGGGTTTGCCGCCCACTACCGCTACAAGGATATCAGCACGTTTGAAAATGAACTGGAAACCTGGATTGAACGCATACGCGAACACCTGCGCTCACCCGATTCCGACGCCTTTGAATTTCTCGACGACTTTAAACTGAATCTGTATGCCACCGAGATCAACCTGTTCACTCCAAAAGGCGATATGGTATCTCTCCCGCAGGGGTCAACCGTTATCGATTTTGCCTATGAGATTCATACCGACCTGGGCAACAAATGTATTGGTGCAAAAATCAACTTCAGGCTGGTACCTATTACCCATACCCTCGAGAACGGCGATCAGATAGAGATTCTTACCTCTGAAAAACAAATACCAAAAATGGAGTGGCTCAAGTTTGCCACAACGGCCAAAGCGCGCTCCAAAATTAAAGATGCTTTTAAGCTGGAAAAGAAAAAGCACCTGGATAAGGGTAGGGAGATTGTTGAAGAAGCTATGAAAGAAGCAAAGGCGCCAATAACATCGAACAACCTTAAAAAAATAATTGCCCATTTCAACTTAAACAATAAGGAACAGTTGTATTCGGAAGCAGGTTTGGGATTTTTGAATTTAAGCAACCTGGATGAAATACTGGGTAAGAAATCGCCAAATAAACTGGTTAAATACTGGAACATTACATTCAACCGAAAAAAGAAGGAAGAACCGGCACTGCAGGAAGAGGAGACACTCAACAACCTGAAAAGGCTTGATAAGGGGAAACCTTTTTTATTAAAGGAAGCCCAGGATGAAATCACCTATTCGCTGGCAAAATGCTGTAATCCAATACCGGGCGACCAGGTGATCGGTTATCTGAGCACCGAGGACCACATAATTATTCATAAAACAGGTTGCCGTGAAGTTGAAAAATTTCTATCGAGCCATGGTAACAAAATCATCACTGCCGAATGGACACGGTTTAAGAAACAATCGTACCTGACCCGGCTCCGGCTCGAAGGCTTCGACAGAATGGGAATTGTAAATGAAGTGACAAATGTAATCTCAAAGCAGCACAGCATTAACATGCGTTCGGTTAAATTCGATACCCATGAAGGTATTTTTAAAGGCGACCTTTTCCTGTATATTCATAATGCCGAAGACCTGCACAACCTGATTGCCCGCCTTGAAAAGATTAAGGGAATCGACCTTGTCAGCCGCGACGAGAACCTGAACGATTAATTTATAATTAGTCTTAATAATCAAAAAAATATTGCTATTTTTGGCTTCTGTTTTAAATTGGTTTAAATATGAATAGCCACAAAACCAGAGAAACCGTAAGAAATATGTTTACCGAGTACCTGGAAAAAAATGGGCACCGAAAAACACCCGAACGTTTTGCCATCCTTGATGAAATTTACTCACGGGAGGGGCATTTCGACATCGAGTCGTTGTACATATCGATGAAGAACAAGAAATATCGTGTAAGCCGGGCAACGTTATACAATACAATTGACCTTTTACTTGAATGCAAACTGGTAGTGAAGCACCAGTTTGGAAAAAACATTGCCCAGTTTGAGAAAGCTTTTGCCACAATGCAGCACGATCACCTGATTGATACATCGAACGGAAATGTTACCGAGTTTTATGACCCCCGCATCCGCGAGATCATTGAAGATACCTGCAAAAAAAATAACTTTAAGCTGTCACATCATACCTTATATATCTATGGGCAAAACATCAGGAACGACTGATGCCCTGCCGGCCTGGTTTCCAGATCAGGTCCGGAACCGACCTGCATGCTGACATTCACATGAAAGGATTGTGTAAAATTATTATTTTATGAACATACCCACGATAATTTTGCAGATTGCAATCCCAAACAAAAATAATTGTACTTTTAAATGGTTTATGTGGACGCCTTTCGTTATTTTCGGCGTTTTGACACTGAAATACTGAGGTTGCCGGAAACAATATGCATTAATATTGGAGCAGCCGACTGACTCATGATGTATCACTTAAAAAACAATAAACATTTAATTATTGCAAAATGAAAGTAGATGTTCTGCTGGGCCTTCAATGGGGCGATGAAGGAAAAGGTAAGGTTGTGGATGTATTAACTCCAAAATACGATGTGATTACCCGCTTTCAAGGGGGGCCAAATGCAGGCCACACATTGGAGTTCAACAACATTAAACATGTGTTGCATACCATTCCTTCAGGTATTTTCAGGGAAAATAAAATAAACATTATAGGTAACGGTGTGGTGATTGATCCCATAATTTTCAAAAAGGAGATCGAAGGATTGAAAAAGATCGGCATGGAACTCTCGAAAAATTTATACATTTCGAAAAAAGCACATTTAATACTTCCTACACACAGGTTGCTGGATGCTGCATCGGAAGAACAAAAAGGAATAACAAAAATAGGCTCCACCCTCAAAGGGATCGGACCAACCTACAAAGATAAGATTGGCCGGGAAGGGTTACGTGTTGGGGATTTAACCCACAATTTCAACTCAAAATACCAGGAACGCATTGACAACCACAAAAGCTTGCTGACAGATTACTTTCGCTACGACTTTGAAAGTACACTTGCTGATTGTGAAAAGGAATGGTTTGAAGGAGTGGAGGTGCTCAAGTCGTTTCAGATTATTGATTCGGAGCATTTTCTGAATGAGCTGCTGGCTCAAAAAAGATCTGTTTTGGCCGAAGGAGCCCAGGGCACGATGCTCGATATTGATTTTGGTTCGTATCCGTTTGTAACAAGTTCGAATACAATTTGTGCCGGTGCCTGCACCGGCCTTGGGCTTGCACCCCAAAAAATTGGCCGGGTGTATGGGATATTTAAAGCCTACTGCACACGGGTGGGAATGGGTCCATTCCCTACTGAGCTGCACGATGAAACGGGGAAAAAGCTGCGCGATGAAGGAAATGAATACGGCTCAACTACCGGAAGACCTCGCCGTTGCGGATGGCTCGACCTGGTAGCACTAAAATATTCGGTTATGCTGAATGGCGTTACCGAACTGATAATGATGAAAGCCGATGTTCTCGACAAATTCGATACGATCAAAGTTTGTGTTGGATATGAAATTAACGGTGAAGTTGTGGAACATTTTCCCTTTGAACTGTCGGACGATGTTAAGCCGGTATACGCCGAATTAAAGGGCTGGAAAACCGATCTTTCGGGGGTACTCAGCCAGAACGAATTCCCCGAAGCGTTGAAGAACTATATCCGGTTTATAGAAGATGAAATGGGAATACCGGTTACAATTGCATCGGTTGGCCCAAACCGGGAACAAACTATTCACCTTGAATAATTGCTGACAGGGAATAAAGCATTCCCTTTTTTTTCTTTTTTTGAATATACTGGCTATATTTATTGAATCCCGTTAAGTAACAGAGTATATGCCAATGTCAATTAATCAGTGGGGACTCTACACCGACTTCTATGAGTTAACAATGGCTCAGGGCTATTATCGGAGTGGCCGAAAAGAGGATACCAGTGTATTCAATTACTTTTTCCGGGAAAATCCGTTTAAAGGAGGCTTTACAGTATTTGCAGGCCTTGCTGATTTTCTGGACCTTCTTGACAAATACACTTTTAGTGAATCCGATATTGATTACCTGTCGAAACAAGGATTTCATGCAGATTTTTTAAACTACCTTAAAACATTTCAATTTTCGGGAACCATTCAGAGCGTCCGTGAAGGAGAACTGGTTTTTCCAAATGAACCAGTAGTGCAGGTTGAAGGAAATTTAATCGAATGCCAGCTCATTGAGAGCATGTTGCTAAACATTCTGAATTTCGAGTCCTTAATTGCCACAAAGGCATTCCGTATCAGCCAGGTAACGGGTGGGCGAAAATTTTCTGATTTCGGATTGCGCCGGGCCCAGGGGTTTGGGGCTCTCAATGCCAGCCGTGCTTCTGCAATCGGGGGCGCCTCCTCTACTTCAAATGTACTGGCAGGAAAACTATTTGATATACCCCTGGCAGGCACACAAGCCCATTCATGGATTCAAAGTTTTGACGACGAGCTGGAAGCTTTTCGCGCATTTGTCCGTACAAACCCCGGCAATTCGACCCTCCTTGTCGATACCTACAATACGTTGCAATCAGGTGTACCCAATGCGATACGCGTTGCCAAGGAAATGGAAGCGGCAGGCCTCCGGCTAAAAGCCATACGCCTCGACAGCGGCGATTTGGCTTTTTTGAGCAAAAAAGCACGTAAAATGCTTGACAGTGAAGGACTGGAATATGTAAAAATTGTTGCCTCGAACCAGCTCAATGAATACGTTATAAAAAGTTTACTCCAGGACCAGAATGCTGAAATCGACATTTTTGGGATTGGAACAGAACTTATTACAGGTAAAGACAATGCAGCATTGGATGGGGTGTATAAGCTTACCGAAAATAACGGCAACCCCAAAATGAAATTCTCGGAAAACATCGAAAAAATAACCCTGCCTGGCAAGAAACAGCTTCTCAGGTGTTACGACAATAAGGGCTGGTTTAGTTGTGATGCCATTTTACTTGAAAATGAGGATCCGGGGAAAGTGGATAATATTTACCATCCAACCTATCGTGAACGAAAAAAAAGCATAAAAAATCTCCAAAAGGAACAGTTGCTACATACAGCAGTAAAACACGGAAAGGCGGTTATTCAAATGGAAAAACCTGCCGATATCAACAGGTACCTTATCAAAAGGGCAGCGCTGTTACCTGAAGAACATAAGCGCTTTATCAGCCCCCATGTATATAAAGTAGGTATCTCATCGGAACTTTCTGAACAGCGTGATGCACTTGTAAAAAGGTTGAACCATTAAATTCAGGGAAAATGATAAATATTACCAGGCCAACATTGCTGGTTGACAAAGAAATATGCCTTAGAAATATCGAACGCATGGCGCAGAAAGCCAGTGAAAACAAACTGCGTTTCAGGCCCCATTTCAAGACGCATCAATCGGCTGTTGTCGGAGAATGGTTTCGCAATTTTGGCATAAAAGCCATTACCGTTTCCTCGGTGCAGATGGCCGAATATTTTGCAGCAAACGGATGGAACGACATTACTATTGCCTTTCCCCTGAATGTGCTTGAGATGGAAGCCATTAACCGGCTGGCAGCAAACATTCAACTGAACCTTACGCTGGAGAATAAGGAAACAGCCGTAGTATTGTCGAAACAGCTTGCTGCTCCTGCCGGGGTCTACATAAAAGTAGATACCGGTTATAACAGAACGGGCATTATTACTTCAAAAACCAGTAAACTGGATGCCATTCTTGAAGTTATTTCTAACAATCCGAAGCTGAACTTTAAAGGTTTCTTAACCCATAACGGGTTAACCTACTCGGCCCTGTCGACAAATGAAATATTCAGTCGCCATTTTGATGCCTTACTTAAACTTAAAACACTTAAGCAAAGGTATGCATCGGCTTTTCCGGATGTTGAAGTCAGCATAGGCGATACACCATCGTGTACAATCTGCACAAATTTCAGCGGAGTTGATGAAATCAGGCCCGGAAATTTTGTTTTTTATGATCTGATGCAATATAGTCTGGGGGTATGTACATTTGACGATGTTGCTGTACGAATGGTCTGCCCTGTTGTTGCCAAACATCCCTCCCGAAATGAAGTTGTTGTTTATGGGGGTGCCATCCATCTCTCAAAAGATTCGTTGCAGAATATCGACGGGAAAGAGATTTATGGCCGTATAGCAATAAATAAAAAAGGACAGACAAAAATATTAAGCGAACGAAACTATGTAGCCCGGCTTTCACAGGAGCATGGCATTCTTAAAGTTTCTCAGAAAAACTTCGATTTATTTAAAATTGGAGAACTGGTAGAAATTATTCCCATTCATTCGTGCCTGACTGCCAATCTGGCCCGAAACTTCATCACAACCCAAGGAGAGGAAATAAAAACGATAAATTCCTGAATCATCTACGACTGAACTTCAAGTACTCTGGAAACAGCTTCAAGGTAGGCCGTTAAAGGATATAATTTCTCGTGGTACCACAACGATGCAAAATACAAACCGATAGGTGCAGGTCTCAACCCCTTTTTTTTGTATGCTTCATCCAGCCAGTTCAATCCCTCCATACAAAATTTAATGTGTTCTTCCGAAGCTAGGGCAGAAACAGCCAATGATGTTTCCTCTAATGTTCCGCTGGTATTCATTCCGCCACCCCAGCTTCCATCCACATTTTGCACTCCAATCAGAAAATCTGCACCTTTCCCCGCAATTGTATTTAATTGATCTTTCACATTCTCGGGCAACCAAGTATGAACGGATGCATCTTTCAGGTATGTTACTACCCGTGCCGTGCCGTAAACCGGATTTGTATGATCCTGCACCTGCTGATTTCCGAACCAAAGTGGCAGCCAGCTGCCATCGCTGCGCTGGTGGTCTACAAGGTACTGCAATGCCCTATTAAACGATGCTGCAAGTACTTTTCTTTTGGCAGCAGACAATTCATCAAAGTAATTTTCAATAACCGTTGAAAGTGCTAGGATGTTGTGCCCTGTAAGGTCGGCACAGCTTTGATCAAAAGGCAGTTTCCCCCAACCCCTGGCAAAGGTAGGAAATCCTCCATCGCTGTTTTGTAGTTTCAATAACCAATTGCAGCCTGCCAGCACTTCGTTCCTGGTCCGGTGTTTCGGCTGCAATTTCATTAATGCAAGAATGACGCCCGGAGTATCATCGCCATCAGGCACTGAACCTGGGAAGTTGGTCCACCCCCACCCTCCGGGTCCTGTTCCGTTAAACGGATGTACCTTTTGGTTTTGAATAAGTTTGAAATGTTCCGTTATTTTATCCTGCAAATCGGAACGAACAAAACCATCCAGTTCAAAGCGAAAGCTTTTAACGGCAAGTGAACTTACCCATGTCGACAAATCAACATCAATGGGCCAGCTGCCATCCTCACGCTGCGTGTTTTTCAAAAAACAAATTCCTTTTTTAACAACCTCTGATTCACCAACACCTGCATTAATAAGGCTTAATGCAACAAAGGCCGTTAACGGACTTGCTTCAAGATACCCACCGCTTTCGGGTAACATGCCTTGAAGTATGGTCATAGCTTTGGGAATGGAGAACTTGCGGATGCCCCGCCACAAAAATCCTGAACTTTTCTTTTTAAATATAACGATTCCAACTGCCACCAGGGCCGGAATGGCATAGCTTACCACACTCAGGTTAAGCATGCGGTAAAATCGTCGGGGCAGTAGGGCCAGTTCAAAAGGCAGCTGCGGAATGTGGTCAAAGGCATCTTTGCCTGGAACACCACATAATCCACACATAGTAAGAATGGGAACCGAAAAGGTATAATCATTTTTATAATGCCCTAAGATTGCTTCCGAAACCTGCGAAGAATGGACATTAATATTCTGTTTCAACAAGTAATCAGCAATTTGTGCCTGGAACAACTTCACCCAGCTGAACTTATCAGAAAATAAATTAGCTGCTGCATAAACCAACAGGCTTGTACTGACATTCCCCGGGCTATCAGGTGTATCGCCAAAGCTGCCCTCCTGGTTAATGTTTGCTTTCAGCCAGTTTAATCCTTTTTCAATACGAGCCCAATTTTCCTTCTCATTGGCGAAATACAATGCAGTAACCGAAACAGCTACTGCCAAAGCACTCGATGAAAGCCTTCCTTCCCAGTATCCTTCCGGTTTTAATTCGGAAACCAGTAACTTTCCCAATTCATTTGCACGTTGCTGCAATTCTTTTTTTTCAATAATCATGTTAAAATACCCAATGCCAGCAATCCATAAAAAGTATATTCCAAATCACGCGCCTTATCACCATTTCCTGCAAGAAATGCCCCATTGCAATAATTCTCCTGAATGAAATTAAGGCAGTCGGGCGCTATTGCTCTTAAATCAGCCCCTGTTGTACGGAGTGCAAACAGTGCCACGGCTGTTGATAACATATCTACCTCCTCCAGGTCCATAAAGGTCTTAAATCCCTTTTCCCTGACAAAAAAATCAAACAACACTTTTTGTTCTTTATTCACATCGAGCCCCGATTTATGCCTGACCGTTGTATAGGCAGCCTGTATGCTGCATGGAGCGCCCGCCGGAGGTGAAATAAATACCATAATTACCCGGGCCGGCAAATACAGCCTCCTTTTCCGGCAAGTGGCATCTACTATAAGTACAAATAAAAAAAACCGGTAATAAATGCTTACCGGGCCTTTTCTTAGAAATAACTTTTTCAGCAAAAATAAGTTAGAAGGTTTTTTAAAGCTTCCTTTTGTTATTGAAGCTTTAATCAACAAAGAAGCAAATTCATCAATCGGATTTTTAAAGTTTTCCTTTTGCTGCGGGGGATGTTGCTCCAAATCCTTCCTGGTATGGATTAAACCAACGCCCAACGAGAGCCATGTGCCAAACAGGGAGTAGTAGTAATCGGGGGTACCTGCACGATCGGTAAACAATCCATCCCGGTGCTGGCAGGATTGAATAAACTTCCTTACTTCCTGCTGATGTTCAATAGTAAGCGCAGCATACCCTTTTTCTATAAAACCTATGAATTGCCTATAAACAGGTGTAGTATAACTTTGGCTTGCCACGATGTTATTATTTATAGACCTTCCCCATAACCCCGTATAATCCCAACCGGAGCTTTTGATTCTGAAGATTATCCAATTCAATGAAACATTTATTTATATACTCCTGGAGGTATTCCTCTGCTTTTATCTCCACCTCATAAATCCGGCAACTCCTTTTGAAAAGTTCCATATCGTTTGTTTCCAGCATGTGCAAAAATCCGTCAATGTCATCCTGCATTTCCTGCTGCAACAGTGTAAGAATAAATGGATAATCAAAAAAACTGTCAGAATCCAACTGCTCCCGGAATTCAGACAAATCATCCCTGATTTGGTATGCAATTCCAAAGAGTTCGGAAAACCTGCGCAAGATATCCTTTTCTACATGTGGGGCTTCACCGGCAATAGCACCAATAAGCAAAGCCACTTTAACTGCCTCTCCTGTTTTCAGGCGGAAAATTTCAAGCACATCGCTGACCGATTTTCTGCCAATTTGCGAATTCAGCAATAAATCAGCTCCCTGCCCCTGGGAAAGCTTAACATGTGAGGCAGATACCACAGAAAAACACTCCATAAGAACAGCAGCGTTCAAAGGCAGCTGTGAAAGCAGGCTGTAGCCTTTGCCAATCAGGTAATCGCCCACATTAATGGCTACCGGAATGCCCTCAGTCTGATGCAGGACAGGTTTCCCATATCGAATTTCGTCGTCATCTTCAATATCATCGTGAACGAGCGATGCTTTATGAAAGCACTCAATAACAAGTGCAAGGGTTTGCTGTATCTGCTCCGGGGGATTGCTGCAATAGGCATTGTAGGCCATAGCCGCCAATAGCGGACGGATGCGCTGCCCACCCATGCTCATTACCTGTAATGCCAATTTATCTGTCTCGTTTCCCGAATTAAAAAACAAATTCAAAACCGGAGGCCGGAAATAATCGGCTATTTTGTTTTTCAGCAGCGAAACCGATAAAGGAGTATTTTTACTAATGCCTTTGAAATTTTCCATCTCATCGAACAACCAGTTATAATCTACTGCTGTATTTGAACAACCATCGCCTAGCAAGGGCATGCCGATACCGGGCAACGCCGCCCGGGTTACCGGCTCGAACGAACGTTGCAACACCTGCATACAGCTGACACCAATTACAGCATCAATGGCTCCCTCCTCAACCAGGCCTATTGCAACAGTTGTTCCTTCTGCAACCAATGTGGTGTAACCGAGTTTTTCAGCTTTATCCAATATCGAATCGATCCGGCAATTTTTACAGCCTGAACAGATTAAACCCAATTCATCAAACACACCCTGACATAAATTATCGTTACGCAGGCACTGAGGCAGCAACAGTAATCGCCGGTTATAAGGAGTAGCTGTAACAGTTTCGCGCCAGATTTCATTTCCCAGCAACACCATCGTGAAATCCAAAAACTCTCTCTCCAAACCCGATTCATCGAGAATCCGTTTTGCAAACCCCTCCAGCTTCCCCAGTGTGGAGGGAGGTAAAACCTTATGCTCGGAAACAAACAAACGCACCCTTTCACGTAAATCGTTCCTGACTACGGATTGGGGTGGTACTTTTAATATTCGGTTTATTTCAAACATACATTATCCATATGCGCCTAATCCAAAAAATGCTTTCTTCTTTGCAAACCGGTAGATCCAGCTTTTTTCAGGTACAGGAATTCCCGATCCATGACTTGCAACAGCGGGCATACTGCGCAAACGATCTGCTTCGTTTCCTCTGCCCGATGTATCGGCTGCATCATATTTTTGTGCAAAATCAGCAATCCATGCAGGATCTTCCATAATTATGCATCCTTGAGTCTTTAATGGAATTTCCTGCTTTAAATCATTTAAAAAAGCCGACGACCGGTAAAGTTCTTCAAGCGGTTGAGTATTTGTTTTATCGGCAGCAAACTGAATAACCGGACATGGCTCCACATAACCCGAAGCATTTATGTGGTGGCTTAATCCCGTGGCAGCAGGGCACAGCCCTTTACCGTTTTCATCCCAGTATGCATCAATAACTACGATATTGTACTTTGTACGGGCATTAACAATATGTTCTCTCAACCGATGTATTTCTTCCTTGCTTAAAGCCAGTTCAAGTGAAGGGTTTTCTCCCACTGGACGGTAAATATAGTACCACAGATAAGCCACCTTCTTTTGAATTAATTCGTTTATAAACCCTGGCGACATTGCCAGTTCCAGGTTCGATTTACAGACACTCATAGCTACACCGGTGAATAATCCTGCCCCGGTGGCATTGGCTATCGCTTCCCATGTGCGGCGGTATACATTTTTACCACCTCTGCGTACATCCGCTATTTGTTCGTCGCCCTCAAAACTGATCAGCGGAGTTACGTTTGCGCATTGACGTAACGCTTCTGCAGCAGCTGGATTCAACAAAGTGCCGTTTGTGAAAAGCTGAAAATAGCAATCCGCGTGCTTCCTGAAAACCGAATACAGGGGTTTGTACAACAAGGGTTCTCCTCCCAAAATTCCAAAGAAATAAGAACCCCTGGCTTTAGTTTCTGAAATGATCCGGTTTAAATGTTCCTCCTCAAGACGATTATTCTGCTTTTTACCGGTTACCCAGCATCCCTGGCAGTTCAAATTACAATCGTCGGTAACTGAGATAAAATGAAATGCCGGAAAAAATTCCCCTTTTTTTAACCGCCGTTGAAACTTATTGAAACCAATTATTCCCTTTACCCCCAGGTTGTAGAACAATTTCCAGAGACAGAGCCTATCGGTATTTTGTATTATTCGTCTTAACATGCAATCTCAAATAACAATTTAAAAGATATAAAATACATCAATTAATTGAGCATTTTATTAATCCCCGTTTAAGAATTCTTCTTTGCCATAATGGCTCTTAACTCCTCTATAGCTTTCTGTCGTTCTTCTTCGGCCTGCTGCATCACCCCCTGCCTGAAAATATTTTTACGATCCCTGTTCCTGTCGTTCAACAGCATCATTAACCCTCCATCTCCCGGTTTCTTATGTTTGCTGCCGGGTTCCGCACCTGCCAATACCGTGTTTTCATTCAATCTTGGAAACATTATAGCTGAAGTCGGACAAGTACGCCCACAAGCCGGGCAATTATTTTTACAGGCCAGCGGGTCGACAACCTTCAAGCTCTTTTTATTATAGGAGTATACACCAAAAAGGCAAAACCGGGCACATTTCCCGCAAAGCGAGCATAGCGATTCATCAATAACAGGAAACCATGCCGGAACCTTTAACTCCGATTTTTTTGTTTGATACTGTGCTACTCCAGCCGGAATATAATGTTCAGTTTTAAGGGCTTCCAATATTTCCCGAGCCGACAGCTCCTTGAAGTTTAAAACATCAAAACTGCCCATATCAACCCCTCCCTGAATAAACATATTTTTTACAGCACGGGGGTAACATGCCAGAACTATTTTTTTTTGATATCTACTGCCCAGGGCATTTAGGAATTCCTTTTCATTTACAGAAAAGGCACATAAATCATGAAGCTCAAAAACGTCAATATCCAGCATGTTTAACTCTTTGGAGATATCAACGTATGCCTCATCCGAAATGCCTGCTCCACACCTGCAGAAAATAACACTTGCCTTCTGTTTCATATAAGTACATTATCGGGAGCTAAAGAAAATAAAAAATACGCAATTGAAGCAGCTAACACCAATCAATTACAAAACATTAACAAGTATCTGGCTAATTGAATATTTATAGTCAGATTCAGAAAGAACGGAAAACATTTACAAACGACACTAACAGTGTTATCGTATTATTATTCTGATAGCTGCTTGAATCAGTTGTATCTTCTGAAAAATCCGTTCAGCCTGGTTGTAACACGGCTGTAAACAGGTTTTGTTATTTCAATAAACAGATCCTGTTCTGGTGGCAACGGAACTGCCTTTCTCTTGGTAAGCTCCACCTGTTTTGGATCCAGAGCCTGAATATCCCCTACATAAAGGGCATAATCGTTTATCCAGGTAAATGCACCGGGAACAATTTCATCCAAAAGCATTTTATCGGTACCGGGTTCCATAATCTGCACCCTCAGACTCCCTCCTGATTCTACCTTATCGGTAAAAATTTTAAGTTTGGCTTTATAATCAACGTATTCTGTTTTGGTTGTATCTTTTGTTTCAATTTTAACCCTTTTCTGCAGGCTTTCTTCCTTTTCGGTATGTGTCAGGTTTCCGATCGAGAAGTCAAAAAATTCCATATTCACTATGAAGTCAGGCAAGTCCAATCCTTCTATTTCTGCCTGGTAAGGGGTATAAAAATTCACAAAGCTATACTCATTGAACTGATTGTTCAGGTATCCGAAGATCTGATTGTAAAAAAATTCCGATGAAAGCCTGTACTTCTGGGTATGAACAGGTATTGTTTGCAGCACAACTTTAACTGTTGCCACCTCTTTGGCAATCTCCATCAATTCCCTGGCATCCTTATATCCCGAAATATATCGATCGGCAGCATAAAAGTGATCGAAGGCCACACGTGCAGATTCACGTGTATTGATTTCCAGGGCTGTCACTCCGGCAGTATACCGTTCTTCCGCTGCTTTTTCATATACTTCGGTTAACTCAGCTGTATATGTTACCGGATTGGGTATGATATTCCGGGCAGCAGGAGTGCTCCTGATTTGCCCCGACAGGTTGTTCACCTGCTGCATTATACGGGCTATACGTTCCCATTTATCAGGCGAACCGGATGCGAGCGCCAATGCAATCTCTTCCTGCGACCATTCCATGGCATAACGGTAACTGTCTTTCAGAACATTTAATGCTTTTTTATTCTCGGGCGACGATTTTAAACGGTCAACAGCTTTTGATACAGCCGAATAATAATCGCCTTGTTGCAACGCTTTTTTCCCGGAGGAACAGGAGGCAAGAAATAATACTGCCAGGCTTAGTATGATAAACGACCTACTCATCTCAGTTAATTTAAATGAAATCACAAATTTAAGATTTTCAGTCAATTTACTCTTTCCCTTGCGAAAAAGTTATAGAAAAAAATGTCTGCAATTATCAAGGTACTGGTTTATTTGAACAAATGGTAGTACCTTTATTTACATTCAGAAAAAGAACTTAGGGATTGAATTTTTCTTGATGACAATTATAATAACGATTATTAAAAGAATAAATTTATGAAACCACGCTTGAACATAGTAACCCTTGGAGTGGCTGATCTTCAGAAATCAAAAGACTTCTACCGGGAAGCCCTGGGTTGGGAACCAGCAACAGGAAGCGATGAAAACATCGTATTTTTTAATCACGGTGGAATTATCCTGGCCCTGTATCCATTCCAAAAGCTGGCAGATGATGCCGGTATTCCTGCCGTCAAATCAGGATTTTCGGGAATTACACTGGCAATTAACCAGGATAAAAAAGAAGCTGTGGATGATGTATTCAGAAATGCCCTGGCCGCAGGTGCCATTGACTTGATTAAACCGCATGAAACCTTTTGGGGCGGTTACGGAGCATATTTCGCCGACCCCGATGGCTACCCCTGGGAAATTGCATGGGCACCATTCTGGGAATTTGATGATCAGGGGAGCCTGAAGGTATAACAATAAAGTTGCCAGCCAGGCTCATAACAGCTACCTGGCTGGCCCTGCCGGTTATTTTTTTGGAACATTTTCCAGGGTTGCCACCAGAAAGTCCCAGAATTTTTGGACCGATCCTATATTTACCTTTTCATCGGGTGAATGCGGGAACCGGATGGTCGGGCCAAAAGATATCATATCCCAGTTGGGGTATTTTCCGCCAAGAATACCGCATTCCAAACCGGCATGGATGGCTTTTACCTCGGGAATTTTTCCATATTTCTTGTGATATACCTGCTGCATCAGCTTAAGGATCGGTGAATCAAGATTTGGCTTCCAGCCGGGATAGGCGCCGGTCAGGGTAACCCTGGCACCTGCCAGGCTCAATACCGACTTTAAGCGAATGCCCAGTTCTTCCCGTGCAGAATTTACTGAGCTGCGCATCAGACAGGCTCCATCTATTGTTTTAGTCTTTGAATCGGACTTTACAATTGCCAGATTTGTAGAAGTCTCAACCAGCCCTTTCATCGAATCGCTCATACGAATTACCCCATTGGGGAGGGCCAGAATGGCTTTTGTAATATTAACCTGCGAACCGGCCTCAATAATACCAAAGGGCAGTTCCGCTTCTTCAACCGTAACTTTCATATCGGGTTCAGTAGCTGAAAGCTCCGATTTGATAACCTGGGCCAGATCATAAACGGCAGCCACAAAATCACCCGAACGCCCATTTTCGCAAACAACCGTACCAAACGCTTCCCTGGGAATGGCATTGCGTAAACTTCCGGCATCAATGTGGGCAAGCCTTACACCAAACCCATCGAACCCGGCATTTAATATTCTGAAAAATATTTTTATTGCATTTCCCCGCTGAAGAGGGATATCGATACCCGAATGCCCACCTTTTAACCCGGTAACGCTGATTTTAAATGCCTGCACATCAACGGGAGCATCTTCCTCGTTGTACTCAAATTTAAAGTTTACATCTTCACCGCCGGCACAGCCAACATACAGTTCACCTTCATCTTCCGAATCGGTATTTATTAAAATATCGCCATTCAGAATTCCCTTACTCAGGCCGTTTGCTCCATCCATCCCGGTTTCCTCGGTGGCAGTAAGCAACACCTCCAGCGGGCCATGTTTAATTTTTTTCGAGGCAAGAACAGCCAGCGCCGCTGATACTCCAATGCCGTTATCGGCACCCAGGGTAGTACCGTTTGCAGTCACCCAGTCACCGTCAACAAATGCCTCAATGGGATCGGATACAAAATCATGCACCTTGTCGCTGTTCTTTTGCGGAACCATGTCGAGGTGACCTTGCAGAATTATCCCTTTCCTGTTTTCCATTCCGGGGGTTGCCGGTTTCTTGATAATTACATTGCCAACCTCGTCTTTTATGGTTTCAAGACCAAGTCCTTTTCCAAAATTCACTGCCCATTGCTGGATCTTTTCCTCATGTTTTGATGGTCGGGGTATTTGAAGCATCTGATTGAAAATCTGCCACACTTCATTGGGTTCAATGCTTGTAATATCTTTCATATCGTTTTCAAATTTTGAATTTAAAGAATATTTAAATGTACAATATTTCAAATGCCCCACCCCCATTTTATTCAGGTTTTTGCCCCGAAGGCATTTCCAGTCCATACTTTTGCCTCTTATCTGCTTTTTTCAGCAAGTAGGCCAGAAATATTGAAATAATCCCGCAAACCACAAGCATCAGAATCGGTATTGTGTAATCATAAGGCATTTCACCTGCACGGATAGCTTCCAGGTTCTTCCTGTTTGCCAAATCAAGTACTGCTCCGATTCCCCAAAAGAAAAATCCCAAACCCCAATTCTGTAATGTGAACATAGTGGCATAGGCTGTACCCAATCTCTTTTCTGCAACAATTTTAGCTACCGATGGCCACATGGCAGCAGGAACAAGTGAAAACGCTATCCCCAGGGAAATCAGCCCCAGATAAGCCAGCATCACGTTGTTAAAAACCGACAGGGAAACATGAGCAAAGATAAGAAGGAACGATCCCAGTATCATCAGCGATGCAGCTTTCCCTTTCTTGTCAACATAATTGCCAAATATGGGGGTAAACAGAATCGTTCCCAGTGGAATAAGACTTGCCGTTTTAGGCCCGTTCTTTAACCACATCGACAATGTGTCGCGCATACTGTAGATTGCAATCACAAATACAGCAAGTATAATTATATATGAAACCAATTTGCCGGCAGCGGTTTTCCTTTTCGATGGAATCATCGAAAATGCAAGTCCAAAAATAAACAGCCCTACATACACCATTGTGTTGCCAAAATTTGAACTTCCAAAAAGCATAAAGTTCCCCTGCCCTTCAGGAAGATTGTATGAAAACCCAAATTTGTTTACAAGCAAATCGGGAGCATATTGAATAAAGGGAAAAACAGCAGCATAAAAAGTAACACAAAGCAATGCAATATAAAGGAACGATGAATTTGTGAGCAGCTTTACCAAATCCGAAAATTTAAAGCTATGAAAAAATTACTCTTTGCTTTAATCATT
>OBJA01000681.1_pt1 | contig 27753 bp, 21 predicted proteins | sample 1519751 | NCBI WGS metagenome assembly OBJA01 (sample SAMEA3881238, study PRJEB22517) | soil metagenome | biome: lake sediment; feature: soda lake sediment; material: sediment, water from around vicinity | place: India | collected 2013-12-23 | depth 3 m
AATAGTACGTTGTCCGAAACTCTCGGTCTCGTTCGAAAAAGTAACAATCGCATTCAATTGCTTCGCTAAACTTTTTCTAAATATTTTATCTATAAACAACGAGCACTTACCCCTGAATGTACTGTACTCCTGATCGTAAGGATAGGTGGGAATTTCCATCACTATTTTGACACCGTTTCTCCTTACCTGCCTCACAAAACAAATTAAGAATGGGCTGGCATTGTGCTCCGATCTCATATACACGAAAGAAATCCGTTTCTCTTTTATATAAGTCAGAATGGGAGCATAATTGATTCTTTTTTTTATCTTAGCCTGTATTCCTGTCCCCAAATCAATTAATACATTTCCATCCGTCATCCATAAGCAATGTCCATTATTAGGATCAACGCAATAGTAACAATTGATAACGTGACAACCACATTCTTTTAATCCCTTAATTTGGGCTATCTTTTTTTTACTGATGCCATTATATTCGGAATAACCGTAAAACGATAAATATAGAGCAATTATCATATTTGATTCAGGAATTAATTCTATTAGTACAAATTTACGTTTTAATATTTAGTTATTGAAAAGAGAACTCATCTTTTTCATGATATCGAAAGTTTTCGTCGTTCGCACATATAATCCCCAAACAATAAGACTCAAAATACTCTTGATTATCAAGGATAATATCAGGTTGTTTGACGATAAATAAGTTGAATAGAAAAATAAGATAATAAATAAGAGAATTGAAAGGATAAGAGGAGACATCAATATTTTGAAGAATTGATCCATTTTCATTTTGAACGTTACCAGGTACATTTGAAGATAACATTGTACAAAGTTTATGGAAAATGAGATTAATATTCCCCAAGCTACCGCTTCCAATGTTTTAAATATAAAAATACCAATTAATATTCCGATCACATTTAGCGTCGTCGAAAAAAGACCTGTAATAAAAAGACTTTTCGTATCACCGGTTGCCTGAAATATGGAACCTGATGTGGAAAGGATAATCTGGATCCCTACCGTCAGTGATAATATACGAAATACAGGTACGGAAGCTTCCCACTGTATCCCAAAAATCAAGAGTATCAGTTCCTTTGCGGTAAAAAATAGATAGACAGATAATGGAAGTCCAATAAAAGCAAGTAATCGTATAACCTTCAGATAAGACGATTCCAGTTTATTAAGATCATTTTGGAAATCAGAAAATACCGGATGCATTACGGGAGTAATAACATGTGTAATGTTTTGTAGGGGTAACATCATCAATCGGTATGATTTTTCATAATATCCCAGCAAATTCATACCCATATATTTGCCGATAAGTAATTTATCTAAGTTTCGGCTGAAATAATTGATTAAATTGAATAGAAATTGATAGGCTGAAAAAGAGAATATTTTTTTAAGAGAGCTAAGTCCAAATGTCCAATAAAAACGTTGAGGGTATCGTCGAAAAGTAATCATAAAAATAATAATAGCCGACAAGACCGGATTGATTAGTAAAGCATAAATACCTGCACCGTATAAAGCTGCGAAAACAGCAATAATTCCGGCAATGGATTGTACAATAATACTTCGTTGTGCGAGGAATTTAAATGCTTTGTCTTTATAAAGAAGAGCATTCGGAACGATATTGATTGTATTAAATAATAAACTTAGAGAAAGTATCCGGCAAATCGGAGATAATATGGGAGAGCTATAATAACGTGACAAGACTCCTGAGACCAAAAAAAAGGAAAGAGAAATTCCGACTGACAACCAAACCGTAAAAGCAAACAGATTTGATAAATCTTCTTTATTCAGTTCTTTATTTTGTATAATGGCAGGAGCAATCCCTAAATCACTGAAAATACTGAAAAATGTGATGATTACTGTGGCAATAGCTACAATTCCAAAGTCGACAGGAGACAATAACCGTGATAAGATGGCAGTTATAACGAGAGAAATTAGGATTCCTATATATTTTGATATTCCGATATATAGTATACCAGATATCAATATCTTTTTTAATGCCATTATTGAATCTTCTTTTTGAAAACAGATTTAACTGTAATAAGAAATGGGAATAACAATACTATTCCATTTTTTATCTTTATATAATAAAGATATTTATGATGGATGCAATATAATAAAACTCTGATTCTATTCATTATGGATAAGTTCTTTGAATTATATACTGCCGGATTAAGAATATAAGAGATCAACTTATCAATAATCATTTTTAAATCCTCATTCCTTTGAGAAATCAATTTTAACTGTTTTATAACTGTCAAATATCCCTCAATATTTTTGTATACAAACTTTTTTATCATGATCGAATCTCTTCTTAGCCTTCTATAATAAAAAGTTCTATGGATACAAGAAACTCTTTCTGCATATAAATATAATTCGGATGTGAACAATTCATCTTCATGTATAATATCCGGATAGAAATTTAATTTATATTGCTCTATAAAATTTCGCTTTATAAAATTTAAGCATGCCGATGCCCTGTATCTATTTTTATCAAGCATTATATCAAGCATCTCTTTTCCTGAATACACCTTTCGTTCTTCAAACAGATAAGTTCGTTGATAATCAAACCCCAATGAGATGTCGTTATCGTCTGAAAAGGAATCGGCATCAAAGAAAACAAAATCGAGATTCTCTTCCATACAGATCTGATGACATATTTCAAAAGCTTCGGACGCAAGAACATCATCACTATCCATAAAATGGATGTATTCCCCGGAAGCAGTTTTTATTCCGTAATTTCTCGTATTGGATAATCCCTGATTCGTTTGTAAATGAAACTTGATTCGACTATCTTCAAGCGCCAGTTTTTTTATGACAGATAAACTGTTATCGGTCGATCCATCATCGATAATGATGATTTCAATATCCCTTAACTTTTGGTTCATAATGGAACGTATAGCCTCTTCCACATAAGTTACTGTATTATAAACCGGAATAATAACGCTAACTTTGGGTTTGTTTATTGTCTTACCTTGATCCATTGCTTTTTCTCAAAATCATATTGCTTCGCCACTCTTGCCGGATTACCTATAGCAAGGCTATAAGGAGGGATATCCTTAGTTACGACACTCCCTTCCCCAATCATACTGTGAGTACCAATAGAAATTCCAGGGAGAATAACACTATTAGCACCAATCCAAGCATTGTCTTTAATTATAATTTGTTCAGAAAAAACTTTTTGCATGGATGACCCACTTAAAATATCCTGATAATCATGATTTAAGCCGGATAATATCACATGTTGACCAATATTGACATTATTACCCGCTAATATGGGTCCTAATACAAGACTGGATATTCCGATTCTACAGCTTGATCCAATCACGATATCCCCGACGGCATTATTAATAATTGCATAATCTTCTATTACGGAATAGTCACCCATTATAAAGGTATTAGATGGCACAATATCTTTCCTGACACTCCGGTAAATAACAGATTTTTTTCCTTTTTTTATGTACAGGAATTGTAAACAACTTAGCCAAAAACGTGGACGAGTTTTTACCGGATGCATCATTAAATGCAATATCCGTTTTTTAAGGCGGGGATTCACTTTAATCTTTTGTATAACAGAAGACAACATAACTACTTTAATATAATATGATTATAGATATCCAGTAATCGACGGGTGGTCTGTTCCCAGGAGAAACCCAGCGCCCGGTTTAACCCATAATATACCTGCTCTTCATATAGGATAGGGTTCTTCTCTAGTTCTATAATCTGTTGGGCAATAGCATCGGAATCAAAAGGATCTATCAGTAAAGCACCGTCCCCTGCAACCTCAGGAATAGCTGAAATATGGGAAGTCACTACCGGCACACCGCTGGCCATGGCTTCCAATAAAGGAAGTCCGAAACTTTCCCGTAACGACGGGTAAAGGAATGCAAAAGCTCCGGTATAGACATAAGGCAGTTCCTCATTAGGAATATATCCCGGATAATATAAATAAGGCTTGATATCCGTCAACCCTTCCCTAAAAAGTAGGGTGTCGATCACGGATTCTTCCAGATCGGCGATTAACAACGGAAGTTTTCGTGTAGATTTTTTGAGATATATAGCATAGGCTTTTAACGTTCCCAGCGTATTTTTTTTTGGATCAGTATTTCCCAAAAAGAAAAGATACGCTTCCTCCAGTATATATTTCTTTACGATAGAGCTATCCTTCCGAGAAGGATTAAAAGCCAGACTTAATCCATTATGTATCGTTACTATGCTGTCTGCTGCTAAAGAGAGCGATCGTTGTATATGCATTCGTTCAAAATCGGAAACGGTAATAATTAACCGGCATTTCGGAATAATCCGGGGAACAATCCATCGCCGGTAAATCCGGCCCAATCGTTGGTAAAGCGACTGGTTAGCTCCTTTTTTCTTTTCTAAGAAAATAATATCGTGCAGAGTCAATACCAAAGGATAGGGACAACAAAGAGGTCCAGTATTGCTGGTACAGTGAATAAGATCGGGTTTTATCCTGGCAAGCGACAGAGGGAGGGCGGCCTGTTCCCATAGAAAATAAGTAGGGCATTTGATCTCCACTATATGAAAATTGGCAGTTTCCTGCAGGCAACGGTCTTCATCCGGCCGGACAAGAATAAAGTATTCATTGCTATGGTCAAGTTGTTGCAGTGCCCGTATGGTCTCCAAAACAACAAAGTCCATTCCATGTTTGTGTTTTCTGAAGATACGCTGGGCTTCTATGGCTATCCTCATTCGGCCTCCTCTCCGTGTTGAGTGTGAATAAATTGTTTATTGACTCCTTTAATCCTGAATAGATTGACTACCGTAAACAGAAACAAAACTGGCAATTTTCGCAATGCCTTTTTAAAAGCAGCATTATATAACTCATCCGGCATAGCCAAACTGAGGGCGCATAGCAATAAAAACAACGCGAACCACCATTTCAACGAGACCGTCCAATCGAAAAATAGCCATACAATACTTACCAAAAAGATAAAACCCGCGAGGACAATTCGGGGTGGCAAAAACCATTGGAAGATTTTATCGCAATAATCGATATTCCCCGACAGGATGGCTTGAGGAAGGTACCGGATCCCTTTCCCTAACAGATATATTTGAGCGGCTATCCATCGGCGGCGTTGACGGTAAAAAGTCGATGTGCCGGATGTTTTTTCATCGTATACGAACACATCAGATAAATAATCGATGTATATTTCGTCTTTCAGCAACAGCAATTCAAGTTCTTTGTCTTCACCGGCCGAAGTCACCATCGGGATATGCCGGGCAAACCAATCGTAGTCGAATGCCATTCCGGAACCGATTAGTGCGGAAGATAATCCGGTGCGTACATGCCCTTCCCGAAAAATGGAATTGTTGATCTCTTCACTCACCGTATCCAATATGGCTACATCCGTTTTTCCCCCTTTCGATTTCCGGTGTGCCTGAATAGCCCACATGCCGGAATCATATGCATCATTGATCCTTCGGAGAAAATCGGATACCGCGATATTGTCGGCATCCATGATGACCACGATATCGCATGCCTGATCGCCCTGTTTGGTAATGGCCAGATTAAGTGCAGCAGCTTTCGAACTATTTTCAAAACGGGCGTTAAGCACATCTACGGAAAGTTGTCTCAACTGTTCATCAGTCTCTTCTTTCATCCCATCGGAGATGACTACAACCCGGAACAAATCGGAAGGATAATCCTGTCGAAGGAAAGAACGTACACTCCCGACAATTACCTTATCTTCCTTATATGCAGGGAAAAGAACCAATATACGATGCTGTTGCCCTGCCTGCGGATACGTTTTCGATTTCCTGCCTTGTGCATACAGTGCGAAAAGCAGGAGATAAATCATCCATAGGAAGATCAACAGAAAACAAATAAAATCGAATATATGCAAAATACTTTCCATTCTCCGTCAATTTGAATGAATCCTGAAAAAAGCCAGGCAACCCCGGACAATCGCCTTTACTAATATGAACCTTCCTTTTACAAGTGCCTGTATCAACCTTTTGGGAGCGGCAACCGTCAACTGATAACAGATGGATAAAATCCGGTTATCTCCGTTCAGGTTCCTTTGTGCGAATAATAAGCGGTTTCGCGTCATATAGAATGCCTTTAGCGGGCTATCCTGTCCCGTACTACTGCTTTCCCTGTGATAAACCGTTGCCGAAGGATTGTATTCCAATTCATATCCCTGACGGCGGATTTGCAAACTCCAGTCCAATTCCTCGTAATAAAGAAAATATATTTCAGGCATCATTCCTGCCTGTTCGATCGCTTCGCGGCGAATTAGCATGGCAGCCCCATGTAAATAAGGGGTTGGACGGGGTTCGTCATATTGACCTGAATCCGTTTCCCGGTAACCAATAAGACGATTGCGCAATGTTATCCGGCTTAATGATGTGTATCCAGCAAACTGGATACCTCCTTCCGCATCGGCAAACATAATTTTAGGAGAAACTCCGCCCAGCAATGGATTTAACTTCATTGCCTCGATTAGGAGGGATATAGAATCATCCCGTACGAAAGTATCATTATTCAGGAAGAAAAGATAGTGCCCGGTAGCTTGCCGGATACCTAAATTATTTCCCCCCGCAAAACCCAAATTCCGTTCGGTACGGATCGTTTTCAGAAAGGGATATTGTTTCCGTAAATAGGCGGCTTCATTTTCCACAGAACCATTATCCACCACAATCAATTCGTACGAAATGAAAAGATAATTACGGAGCGATTCTATCAGCCTTTCCGTATCCTTCCTGCCGTTATAGTTGATTGTAATGATGGATAAGTCAGGTCGCCCTTTCATCGGTAATTGCTTGATCAAATTTCCGTCCCATAATAATAAATGCCATACATATATAGACAATCGGGCCGTTTGGAAATTGCTGTAATATTTCGCTTCCATATCCACAAACCATCATGCCTCCTAATCCTGCAAGCAATGCATATAAACTTCCTCTCAATTCTCTATTTTGAATCCTAAATAAAACATCGTATGAACCTTTTATCAGAGTGGTCATAAAAACAGAGAGAAAAATAAATAACCCTACAATACCTGTCTCAACCCATATTAACACAAATGATGAATCAGTCGGTAGTTGATACATATAATCATTCGGGGTGGCTCTTTTAGCTTTCCCAATTCCAATCCCGAAAGGATGATAATACATAAAAACTTTCATTTTTTCCTGATTCTCAAAACGTACATTATATGATGCGTCCTGTTCTTTATTGAAAGCACTCCTCATTCTCCGTATTTCCGTATTTCCGTGCCCAATATAAGTATATTTAAAAAATACAAAAACACATAAAAGAAGTATTATTCCAGAAAAAATGATTCTCCATTGCTTAGATAGGAATATAAATAAAAGATAGCCTGCAAAAGGGATGAAAATTGCGGCTCTGGTTCCGGAAACCATCATTCCATATCCTGCGGCTAAAGATACAAACAAATAATAAAACCGAGACGATCGTTTGGAACAATATAGAGCATAAATGGAAAAAACAGTCATGGATAAACCCATACTAGATCCAAATGAGGCAGCGTCTGTAAAAAAAGAGAAATAACGAACGCCTGAATAAATAATATGGGTTCTTGCTCCGTCTAATTCATATAACCAATATTTTTCTACCGGATCAAATCCTATATTTTTTTGAATAAATACTTTTAATACAGCTAGTAAAGTCAGAATCGACCATACAAATAAAAATATTTTTAGGTGTTTGTACCGGTTTAATAAAACAGCGGTCAGTAAAGGGAAAATAAAGAGATAAAAGCCCAACCCTCGTACGCCGGCAGCCCAATCAGCCGGTGTGGTATCTGGATTGAAAACCAGAAGGATACAATATACCAACCATATTCCACTTAATAAAGTCAGCAGATTGCGTGCACCGGTCCAATCGATAACCCTCTCCCGGCTACGGAACAGAATGAAAATAAGTGTTAATAGCAACAATCCGTCCATTACAATGCCGGCAGGGAGCCCGGGTATATAGCGGGTCAAACCCATAATAAAATAATTAACCGTGATTATACCGAAGAAAGTAAGTACCGGCCGTTCCAACAACCGTATCAACAGGTATCCGGCCAAAGGAGTAACCGCTAAAACCATGGCAGATACCAACCCTCTCTTCAGGATAAGCACTGACAATACCCAGAGAGAAAATCCAATCAGGGAATACAGTAAGGGTTTTCCCAGGAAAGCAGATATGTAAGGCCGGATTCCCATACGTTATGATTTACCGGATGCCGTAAAACCAAATTGCGTATAACGATAAAAAAGACGTTGCCAATAGGTATAAGGAGGTAACATGCCGGTAAAACTTTCAACGACTTCCTTTTCTGCCCGGTTAAGGCAGATAACTACCGGTGTTGTGTCGGATTGTTCCTGCAAACGGGCGAATAACTGCTTGTCATTGTCTTTCCATCCCCGGTCAGCCCGGGCGACTGTTAAATTAATGGAAGCCTCCTGTAACAAGGTTTTCGGGATAGCATAAATTCCTATCGGCGCATGTTCTACAAGAAAAATAGTTTGTACGGATTCTACCTCTTGTCCGCCCAATTCATGGATACTTCCGGAAAACAGGAAATCCGGGGAGGCAGGATCAAAATCCCTTTCGTAACGGATAGATTGTACCCTAATTCCCTGACTCCCCCAATAGTCACTCAGCAAGTCGATCAGGAAGGTTTTACCCGTACCAGTTTCCGTACTGACGATATTCACCACAGGGCAAAAATCTCCCGATTTAAAATAGTCCTGTAACGCATTGGCCATATATTGGACAGCTTTCCCCCGATACGTTTTCGTATATTTTCGTTGCCGCAGTTTTCCTTTTCCCGGCAATGCCCCCAGCACCTTTGCCCTGGTAAGGTATTCCGTCCGGATCCGATCCCTGAGGGTGCGGTCCAATAGATCAACCAGTAAAAAGAATCCGAATAGAAAGATAAGGCTGCCGGCATAAGCGCCCATTACCAGCATTTTGCGTTTGGACGGTTCTGCGTTTAACGGAAAAACAGGCGGATTGATCAACTTTAGGGAAGCGGAGTTCATCTCCAGACTTTTCAGCCTGAGTCGGGCGGCATTCAAACTACTAAGAATCGATAAATAATTGCGTTCGATAAAATCGATATTTCTTTCCTGCCGTTTGATGGTGGAACCGATCGGCGAAAAATGAGAGTATTGCTTGTCTAATTCCTGCTTATGGGTTTCCATCACTTCTATTTCTGCTTTGGATCTTTCCAGTTTCAGCAATTCCTCCAACCATTGGGTTACAAAATTGGAAGTCGGATACCCTTCGCGGGTATATTTCCGGTTACTGAAACTTTGGGCGAAATCCAATAATTCTTTTTCCGCCTGTTCCAATTGTTGTTTATAGCTATTCAACTGTTGTTGCGTATTAGCGGAAGAAGTGGAATCGGGATAAAAAGATCCTATTTCCGCCACCCTGGTATTCAGGTCGGATAGCCGGTTCAATTTAGCCAGGAATTCAGCATTTCCTTTAAGGTGTTGTATATTCTCATCTAATTGCATTTCCAAATAACGAATAGAAGCATTGGCACTGTTATAATTCAGTAGGATATCCTGATACCGTAAATCGTAGTCCCTATCCAACGACGCCACCTGTTTGGTTTGTTCGTCGTAATTGATAATTCTGTTCTGAACATTATAGTCTGTTAAAGCATCCTCACTTTCTTTTAATTCGTTACCTACTCGAGCCAGTTCTTCTTCAAAATAACGGATGGCATTGCTGGTAGACCCGAATTGTAAGGTTTGGTATTCTCTGGTATAAAGTTTATTCAATAGAATCAGGGTCTGATAAGCTACACCCGGATCATTGGCCGCATAAAACACCCTGAGCATATCGCTGTTTCCCAAACGTACAACCCTGATCTTACTCAGAGCCCCGTAAGAATAGTGCGGATGATTCCAGTTGAATAAACCGTACACAAAATTGTGGGGGGATACTTTTTCATATCCCTTTAAATTTTCCACAGTCTTCTCTTCCGATGTTTTGTCGATCAGTTCTTTCACATCGGGGGGAGTGATTCGCTGCAAATGCCGGTGGTTGGCTGCTTGGATGTATTCATTATCTTCGTCCGGATTTCCGTAAATCATATGGCGAGCGTACAGATGCAAACAAACTTCCCGCAGCGTTTCCTTGGAAAGGATAATATTGATGATATTGTCGATCGTATTATTGACAACGGTGGAACTCTGCACATTGGTCTCTCCTGTTTCCATGGCATATCCCGATACGATGCCAGTATAAATGGTCATATCCACCGGATAGGAACGTTCCAAATTGCCGGTCCTGAGAATTACCACCAGAGCCACCAACAGAGGTGCAATAATCAACCACCACCGTATCCGGTATAAAAAACGAAAAATATATTGTAAAAATTCCATAAAACCTATCGGTTGAGAATTTTCGTTTTAGACAAAACTTCTAATTGTAACAAAGCCTTATTTAATTCTGCCCGCGTCTGTTCATATGTTTCCAGAGCGTCTGTTTGGATAATCTTAATCTGATTCAATTCCCCGATCTTGATATTTCCGTTCAGGAAATCCTGTTGCCCCAATTCGAATTGGGTATTGGAAAAAGAGAGTAATTCCGCTTTCAACTTTAACACGGATAACTCTTTCACCGCTTTGGTGTACACTTCGATAATCCTGATCTTCTGTTCGTCATGCCACTTTTCCATCTCCACCTGCGTGGCTTTGGTTTTCAGCTTCTGCCGGGCAATCCGGTTGCCCCGGTCGAAAAGATCATCGAAAGGAATGCTTACAGATGCGCCGATATTGTACCAGTTCTGCTTGGCGCCGGAATATTGATAAAACAAGGGTGTGTCAATATCGGAAAAAGAAGAGTTAATGCCCATCAGACCCCATTGATAAGTAGAATTGAATCTGAAATATTTTAGCCAACTCCTTCTTTCGGTTTTTAATGCACTGGCTTCTTCTTCCATCTTTACCTTATACATATCCACCGCAGCACTGTTCTTGGCATTCTCGAACAAGACCTCTAATGAGGGTAACCGCAAATTCAAATAGTCATTGGGACTTAACGACTCAATTCCTTCCTGGGCCATTCCGGAAAAAGCGGGGAACAAGATACACAACCAAAAGAGATATCCGGAGACCTTGTTCATCTTGTTTTATTGCTTATAGTATTAAACATCTTCTTTCTGAATAAACGCAGTAAATGTACGGAATATTATCTGAATATCCAACCATACCGAATAGTGTTGTGCGTAATAGATATCCAGTTGCTTGCGTTCTTCTGCCGAGAGTTTTCCCGAACTACCCCTTTTTTCTACCTGCCATAGTCCGGTTAACCCGGCAGGGGCGATAAATCGTTCTATACTCTGGTCTTGTGTCAATAATTCGGCTTCATATAACGGCAACGGACGGTTGCCTACAATGGACATATCGCCTTTGAGGACGTTCAATAATTGCGGAAGCTCATCCAAACTATATTTGCGGATAAAATGCCCTGTTTTGGTAATTCTCGGATCCTTTTCAATTTTAATGAACGCATTCCCGTTTTTTTTCCTGCTTTTGGAAATATATTCTTTTTCCGGCACAATGCAATCATCATCAACCAGGAATGTTTGATCCACCTGCTCCGGAAGATCACTATCCGGAACTTCAGAGGTATGGATGTGCTGTCCCGTTCCCGCCGGATCAGTAGTATATTGGTTGAACTTCTTCATCTCTTTCAACCTTTTATCGGCATCCATATACATCGACCTGAATTTCCAAAAATCAAAAATAAGGTAATTGCTGCCTACCCGCTTTGATTTATACAGCACAGGCCCCTTACTTTCCACCCGGATAGCCAAAGAGAGAATAATCATCAATGGCGAGAGGATAATTAATGCGAACAGGGATACGGTAACATCAAAAATTCTTTTTGTTGCCGGTATTTTATAAGAGGTGACAGGCGTTTTTTTGGAACCTCTTTTTCTTTGTAACTCCGGTTGGTATTTCCTGATGAAATGAAAAAACTGACGCAGTGTTTCGGGTTGAACCGCAGGCGGAAATGTATCATTCACCCCGCTGCGGATATATTGCAACCGTTCATCGGGAGTCAGGTCAACCGTAATCAGTATTATGTATACATACGGAAAATTTCTCCGGAAGTATTTTATATTTTCAATATCTGCATCCGGTGTATTCCGTTCATACAGGATGATCGTGAATTTTTCTCCGGGATGGGAGATCAGCCATTGTACTGCCTGTTCATGATTTTTAAAGACCAAAGGGGTTCCCAATAGCACACTTTCCAATATTCGGGAAAAGTATACGGTCAATTGCCCATTCTGACCTATATAAATAACCGCAGGGTTCACTTTAGTACTTTTCTGATCCTGATCTTCAACTCCATCGGATTAAATGGTTTCAGAATATAGTCATCCGCCCCTTCTTCCAGCATCCGGATTCGGGTGGCGCTGCTTTCTTCTCCCGACAAAACGATGACGGGTATATCTTTAAATAACCCGTTCCTTTTAATGTAGGAAAGAAATTCATCTCCCCCCATTTCAGGCATGCGGATATCCAGAATAATCAAATCAGGCGTATGGCCCTCATATAACCATTCTATGCCTTTGACCGGCGTATCGAAATATGTTATGTCAAACTCATTGGATAAATAGACGGAGATGATTTTAGCTATAGCAATTTTATCGTCAAGTATCAGAATTTGCTTCTTCATTCCTCCTTCTGTATAGGGATCTATCCCTTTTGTAATTTCTGCAATAGTGTCTGTAAATCCTATCATCAATCGTATACTCTATTTTCGTTAGAATTTTTATACCAATCCTTACCGGAAGTTCCTCCACTGGTTGCCCAACTTTCTAATCCGGGATAAGCAAGCCTGATAGATGTCCATTCCATCGGATATTTGGCCGGGCCTGGAATAGCCAATCCCCAGATCATATTGTTTCTCGACGTGTAAGGTTTTTCTGAATTACTGTCGGCCAAACCGAATTTACTTGTATCCGCTTTGTCGGTAGGTTGAAATCCGGACAGGTGAATTTCCTGCCTGTTCGTTTTATATCCTCCGTTGATGATAAAGACATTGAATTTATCAACAGAGATATTTGCCTGGTCCAAAGGACTCGTAAAATCAATGGTAAAGGTAACTTGTATCGGGCTTTTGTTGTTCTCCGATCCTTTTATCGTATTGGTCATTAACGGAGAGGAATGTCCCAATGCCACGTGCGCATCATCGAAAACGGGAATGACCGCGTAGGTTTGTCCGGTTTCGAGCCCGTTGCTTTGGGTGAATACGCCTCCGTTTATTCCTGCTGTATTCGTTCTGGATACACTGCTTACTGCTCCGGATGTTATGCCGTCTAATTGCAGGCCTACTGCCAGCCTCTTGGTTGCCCCCGCGGCCCGTAGCGTAACGTCTAACTGCAGTCGGGTCACTTTATTGTCGGCATTCGTACTGTAAGTAGGAGTTATATCCAATACCAGGTCGTTCATATCATAGTCGCCGAGATAAGGCCAGTTGTCCTCAAACAGGTAAGTTAATGCGGCTCCCTCGTAGATAATCGGGAAGGTCGGGTGTGTCGGAGGTGTGTCGGGGATAGAACTGTCGTTCCCGCCTTTGTTATACTCGGAGGCAGGGATGGTCACTGTCGATTCCCCTACCTTTACGAACCTCACGTCTCCTCCCACAGTATTCCCTTCTTGGGTTGTCCCAATTTCCGGTAGTTCTTCGTAATTGGAACATTCCACTTCCAATTCCCCCTGAAGTTGAAAATTCGTATAGTTAGGAACGGCAACTTCATTTATCTTTGCCAAAGCATTCCCGGCAGCCGGTCCCCGGATGATTTTAGCGGCTCCGGAGGTCGAAACGGTAAGTCTCCCCGTGACGGTAAGCATGGCGTTATCCGCGAGGGTTATCGTACTGTTGTACATCGTCAGGTTGTTGGCTTCCAATAGTCCCCCGGTACCTATGTTAAACGTGAGTTCAAAGACCGCGTTATTGGTAATAATAAACTGTCCGTTATTGTTAATCGTACCCTTGGCACTGGGATCAGAAGAACCCAAAGTATGCACTTCGAAAAAGCCCGTGTTGGTTAAGGAAAATCCGCTGCTATTGGCGTTTAAAATTCCCGAAATCTTCATGACACCTTCGTTTATAATCGTTTTTGGGTTATTAAAAGTGTTTACTTCGAAGGTTCCCGTTTTGGTGTTGGTTAAAGAACCAGTATTTTGGAAGTCTACGGTTCCCGATATTTTCACGCTGCCTTCGTTCTGGAAGTTTCCCCTAAGCGTCAACTTATTGGTATCCCCGGTGCCGTTGTTGATAATAAAGTTACCCTTGTTTACGATACTACTTGTACTGTTATCCGCATTCATTGTTCCTTCCAGGTTGATATCCCCGTAATTATACAGATAACGGATATTGGACAAGCCAGATGCACCAAGCGTTCCGCTATTGATGATTCTGGACCTGTCATCATTCTGGGAAAGTGTCATTAATGTTCCTTCTTTACCAAATTCCCCGTTTTCCGCCACGATTAATTGGGCACTGTTTACGGCTAAGGTTCCCGCCTCATTAGAGATAAATTTACCTCCGTTTTGGATAATGAATTTATCACTGGCTCCCATATTGATTGTTGTCGACGAGGTGTTTGTCCATGCCCCCTCTATATAAAGAGATACGCCCAGACTTCCCCCATTAAAGGTAATACTTCCGGTATAATCCCCTCGGATAACATAGGCCTTGTGTTTTGCCTCCGGCCAGTAGCTGGGCTGAAGCGTGATAGAACTTACCGTGTTGTCAATCACCTCGACATCCGCCGGAGTCGGGTAGATGGTGGAAGGCCCCTCTTCGCCGGAGCGGGTACTCATCGTGCTACCTGCCTGGGATTGGTACGCCGCTCTGGTTTGTACCGGAGTGTTCGGTGTGAAGTCCACAGACAAATTTTCACCGGAAGTACTCACGACTTTTACCACTCCCTGCCCGATAGGACTGGTTTGCCGGACGTAAACGGCCTCAAGGTGAGAGGAAAAATCTACGGTAGCAATCCAATTCTGTCCCTGCTTCGCAACCCCTTTCGCCAGGAGTTTGGCCTCCTGAGAGAATATCGGGTTAGCATCGAATAACTCCACTATATAATAATAGCTGCCATTATACTGATCATCCACTTTCACATTTACATTTACTGTCCGCATTGTAGCCCAGTCGAAACCGGCAGGGACGGTAATACTATCTCCGAATAACGAAGATCCGCTTCCTTGATTATCTTCAGGTTCCTGATAATAATCAACCTCACATCCTGATAATATCAAACTCATACCAATGAATATTATCATTAAGTGTTGAACTGTTTTCCTGATTAAGAAAAATACTCTTATTATCATCAATTTATTTAATGTTTATTTTATATCATCAATTGCTTAGCCAACTTAAAAAACATGTCATAAACTACAGGCTGTTGACTAGTCAGGCAATCATTTAATCAATGTGTTGTTTTGAAAAAGCCTTTTGATATTATTTTTTCTCAATAGTTTTCTCTCTATTACTTTAGTATTTATTAGACGAAATAGTCATATTGTTTTACTTTTAGGACACTTCAATTTATGACATCAAAGAATCAGGAATATGAGAAGAAACGAATAGTCTGAATCTTCTATCTTCCTTAAGTATTAAAATAAAACGGATGTAATACTTTGCACTAATTAACGGCATTGCATCAACTCTCATACATAACACGTTATGGTTATAATCGAACCATAAGATCGCTAAAAAATCAACCAAAGGTACGTCGACTTTTTGAAATAACAAAAAAAGGACAAATATTTTTATCTATTTAACATAGATAATATTTATTTCGTGTTTTTTGACTAAGGTTAAATTCGCCAAATACTCTGCAAAACAAAGGCTTTACTTGTGTTTTCCAGAACGCCTTTCGTTATTTTTAACCTTTAATTTTACAAAATCAACACATCAAAAGTCCTTTTTTTTACAAGATACCTTATCCGGCATCAAACAGATTACAAATTGATATATGAAGAACTCCATAACAGACAAAAAGAGAGAATAAACAGGCAGGAAATCAGAGGAATCAAATGGAAACTATAACCGTATCGCCCTCGATAATAAATTTCACCGGGGATATTTTTTGGAGTTCCTTCAGCACATTTTCAATACCAGGTTGTTTGGTCGTAAGGGTATAACTATAATTCAATGCTGCCGGCGTTTGCACATGAAATTGCACATCATATTTCCTTTCCAGAACCTTTATCACTTCGGCAAGGGGCGTATCATAAAAGTGAAGTACGTTTTTCTTCCACAGTGAGGCATTGGATGGGTTAATCAGGTTTCGCAATGAGGTCCGTCCGGTTGTCTTATCGTATTCGATCTTTTGCCCCGGCAGCATCGGATAGCTGTTTTGATGCACATGAAAGGAGGTTCTTCCTTCATCCAGCACCACCTCTATTGTATTGCTATTGCCATAGGCTCTTACATTGAAAGAGGTACCCAACACTTCTGTTTCCGTATGCTGTGCATGTACTATAAAAGGGCGGTTCCGATTGGAAATCACGTTAAAATACGCCTCTCCGTCGAGATAAATTTCTCTTTTTCGCAACCCGAATTTATTCGGATAACGGATCCGCGTATCTGCATTGAGAAATACCTCAGTACCGTCCTGGAAAAAGATCCGTGCATCTTCTCCCTTGGGGACATATACCTCTGAGTAGGTTGTCCCAGAGAAAAGATCGGTCTGTCTGTTCAGATAGAAACCTAATCCGGAAATAAGCAACACCGGCAAAAGAACGGCGGCCACTCTGAATAAACTCTTCCTGATGCGGTTTTGATAGATATTTTTACTGATCCTTGTGTACAGGAGATCGGACTGCAAGGGGGAGAATGATTTACCGAGATCAGGGTCACTCTCCATCAGATAAGCATCCCTGTCGAGCAGATCCGACAAGCATTGCTGTCCCTCGACTGTAGAAGAGAACCAATCGATTACCTCTACGGCCTCCTCTTTCGACGCTGACTCGGCTATAACCTTGTTAATAATATTTCTGTCCGATAATTGCATTTAATAAAGACTTCAGAGTCAAGAACCAAGATTCAAGACTTTGGATTTGGGAACTTAACCAAACCACCTAACCACCTTTCCTATTTCTCTCTGTCCCAGCTCATAATTGGCACATTATTCACATTCTTCTCATTGACACATTGGATCCACCTTTCCCACTTGTTTTATATAGACACATATCCGGGCAAAAGAAATGAGTCCCGGCACCTTTTTTATAATAACAACATCTTAATCTGCCGAAAATAGGATCGCAATATTTTTAAAGATTCCTGATAATGAGACTTTACCGTATGTACCGATATTCCCATCTTATCAGCAATCTCCTGATTACTGTCGGATGTTTTCAGTTTTCGCATACAGATCTCCTTTTTTTGGGGCGGAAGTTGTTCAATACATTTGTAAAGCATTTCATGCATCTGTTTTTCTTCTACTTCCCTTAAAATATCATCATGTGCGGGAAGATCGATCTGCGCATTGACATAATTAAGCGAGACCGCATCCTTATGATCACGAATCATATTCAGAATATAATTCTTCGTCATCGTATAGAGGTAGTTCTTCAAATTAATCTCTATATGAATATCTGCAGTGGACTCCCATAATTTCACAAACACATGTTGCACGGCATCTTCCGCCATTTGCACGCTTTTAAGATACTTCAGCGCCAGCGAATAGAGATACCGGTGATATTTTTGATATATCACGGAGAAAGCCTCTTTATCCCTCTTCTTTAATAAGATGAATAAAGCGTGATCTTCATTTCTCTCCTGTCCCCGGAACTCTTTCTGCATATAACTTATGCTCGATTTGCTGATTTAAAGATTTCGAATTTCAAAAATTCATCATTACATCGCATTAATCACATTGGCACATTAAATATGAAACATTTCAACGATGCGTTCAATGCCTTTCAGGAGCAGATCAATTTCCTCCCTGGTATTATAAAAGGCGAAAGAAGCACGGACAGTGCCCTCCACACCCAATTCACGCATCAGCGGCTCGGCACAGTGGTGCCCAGTACGGACGGCGATCCCCATCTTATCGAGCAACGTGCCCATATCGTAGGGATGAATTCCATCCACCATAAAAGAGATTACGCTGCTTTTATCCCCGGCATTTCCCAGAATACGTAATCCCGGTACAGAGAGCAGCTTTTCGGTGGCATACCGGAGCAACTCATGTTCATAGATATTTATCTCTTCCAATCCGATGGAAGAAACATAGCGAAGTGCCGCGGCCAATGCCGCCGTTCCCACAAAATCGGGAGTGCCTGCTTCAAATTTGAATGGCAGACTGTTGAAAGTCGTTTTCTGAAACGAAACACTCGAGATCATCTCTCCTCCTCCCTGGTAAGGGGGAAGAGCATCAAGCCACTTTTCTTTTCCATATAACACACCAACTCCGGTCGGGCCATACACCTTATGCGAAGAGAAGACCAGAAAATCACAATCGATCTCCCGTACATCCACTTTGCGGTGCTGCACGCTCTGGGCCGCATCAATCAGTACGGGAACACCATATCGGTGCGCTATTTCCACGATCTTCCCGACCGGGTTGACCGTACCCAGGACATTGGAGATATGGGTAACGGCAATCAGCTTAGTACGGGAAGTGATCTTTTTTTCCAACTCATCCAGGAGCAACTCTCCCTCGGTATTGATAGGAGCGACTTTTAGTTTCAGGCCGTAATATTCAGACTGCAATTGCCAGGGAACAATATTGGAATGGTGTTCCATGGCTGTGATCAACAGCTCGTCGCCCTCCCGGCAGAAGTTTCTGCAAAACGACGATGCTACTAAATTGATCGACTCCGTGGCACCACGGGTAAAGACGATCTCATTGGAAGATGCCGCGTTGATAAATTCCTGTACCGTCCTCCGTGAAGCCTCATGCTCATCGGTCGCCGCCTGGCTCAGGAAATGCACACCCCTGTGCACATTGGCGTTCACAGTAGTGTACATTTCGTTGATCTTATCCATTACACACTGTGGCTTTTGTGTAGTAGCAGCATTATCGAAATAGACTAACGGCTTCCCGTATACTTCCCGTGAAAGTATCGGAAAATCGGCACGTATCTTATGTATATCTAATTCTTTCAATTTATCTGTTTCAGATTTGGGATATGAGAACTGTGATATGGGATATTTAATTACCCATTATTAATTGCCAATTATCACATCGTTAAATTCAACAAATTAGCATATTAACTCATTAGCACATCAATAAATCGTTCAATCAACAAATCACTTATCACTTACAAACAGCGCAATTCCCACAACGCATCAGTTCACCGCGGAAGCGCTTGTCGATAAGGGTAATCAACCGTTCCTGCAGCGCAGGAATGCGGATCATATCCACCACGTCGCGTGTGAATGCTACCATAAGCAACAGGCGGGCCTCTTCCTTATCGATACCCCGCGCACGCATGTAGAACAGCGCATCTTCATCGAGCTGTCCGGTGGTAAGCCCGTGGGAACATTTTACATCATCCGCATATATCTCAAGCTGCGGTTTGGAGAACATCTGCGCCGTGTCGGACGAAACTAAGTTACGGTTCGTCTGATACGCCTGTGTTTTTTGTGCATCCTTTTCAACCAGTATCTTTCCGCAGAAAACACCGGTTGCTTTATCTTTCAATACATTCTTAAAGAGTTCATTGCTGGTACAGTTGGGGACTGCATGGTCGAGAAAAGCAAAATTATCGATATGCTGCGTTTTATCGCAGATAGCCAATCCCCCTGCATGCGCTTCAGCATGCTCACCCAAGAGACGGAACCGGTAGGTATTACGTGTATAGCCGTTGTGAAGCGTAATACAGCTCGTCACCACGTTGGAATTCTCTTTTTGGTCGCTGAAGAGATTATTCAGGCGTGTTACCTTCTCCGAATTTTCCTCAAGCTCGTAGAAATCGACCTGAGCCGAAACACCGGCAAAGATCTCGGTTACCTGGGTCACCACAAAATGGACATCATCCACAGCATGATCACAGGCAAGTAATTTCACATGCGCATTCTCTTCCGCGATGATAAGTATTCTCCGGTTCACATTCAGATCCACACCGCCACGCAGAATATTGATCAATTGTAACGGTTTTTCGATCTCTACATTTTTGGGAATATACACCACAAAGCCGTCCTGGGCAAACATGGTATTGTAAGCCACCACTCCGTTATCGGTGATATCGGCAATCCTGGCATAATACGCCTCAAACTGTGCAGGATATTCTTTCGAGAACTGCTGTAAACTGCCTACGAAAACACCATCGGGTAAACCCTCTGTTTGCTCTGCTTTATCGTAATACCTGTCGTTAATAAGGAAATAGGTATGCGTAGAAAGGTTGGGCACGTCACATTTGAAAGCGTCATAAGGATTGACCGGAACGGGAATATTGCGGAGGTTCAATCCCAGGTCGGTATCAAAACTACGTACGATGTTCGAGTGCTTGTAGTCTTCCTGTTTGGAGGAGGGGAATCCGATTTGTTTAAAGGTAGCAAAAGCCGCATCCCGATGTCTGTTCATCCCTTCTGTGGAATTGCCATCCAGTTCACCGCGATACTGTTCAAACAGATCTATATATTGTTGTTCAATCATTTTTATTCTGGGGTTACGGGGTTACGACCTTATCAGCCAGTCGTATCCTTTCTTTTCAAGTTCTAACGCGAGTTCCGGCCCGCCAGATTTAACAATCTTACCTGAGTACAGCACGTGTACGAAATCGGGTTTGATATATTCCAGCAGACGCTGATAGTGCGTGATAAGAATAGTAGCGTTCTCTTTGGTCTGCAACTTGTTCACACCGGCAGCGACCACCCTCAGGGCGTCGATATCGAGTCCCGAATCGGTCTCATCGAGGATGGACAACAGCGGATTGATTATTGCCATCTGAAAGATCTCATTTTTCTTCTTTTCGCCTCCTGAGAAACCTTCGTTTACCGAACGGCTTACCAGCTGGCTATCCATACCCAACAGTTCCCGTTTATCACGCATCAATTTCAGAAAATCAGTGGCCGATATCGGTTCCTCGTTCCTGTATTTTCGCTGCTCGTTGACCGCTGCACGCATGAAGTTAACCATACTCACACCGGGAATCTCTACCGGGTATTGAAAGCTGAGGAATAGTCCCTCACGAGCCCGGTCTTCAGGTTCCATCTCAAGCAGTTCTTTTCCTTTAAAGAGAATGCTGCCTCGAGTAACTTCGAATTTCGGGTTGCCTGCCAACACAGAAGCCAGGGTGCTTTTTCCGGATCCGTTCGGCCCCATGACCGCATGCACTTCTCCGGCATTCACTTCCAGATTGATCCCTTTCAGTATCTCCTGTTCCTCTACCACTGCGTGCAGGTTCTTTATCTTTAACATATTTGATATTTTATAAATATTTGCAAGCGACCGTTTTTATTTGGCCGCTTAAAAAACTGATTATTGTATAATGATTAGTTGCCCTTCGTTCCTGTTATTACTAAATAGCTATTGAATGTTTTCGATAAGCAATGAGCATAATGCAAAACTTATTTGCCTTATGCGGTTGCGAGAATTGAAAATCGAGGAGCGAACGCGACTCAAAACATCTAAATTTACAAAGTAAATTTGAATAACAATTGAACAACAACCGGACAACTACGGAGTAACAATTCTTACCATGAAATTGTTCTCTCTTATCTTATCCCTTCTCTTCTTCTGCCTCCTTGATTTTTTTGAAGAGGTCTGAAGCGAACACGAAATCATTCAGTTTCTCGTTATCCGTTCCCATGACTTCTGACTTATTTCCTTCCCACTCCTTGATGCCTTCGTTGATGAAGATCACTTTATCGCCGATGTTGATTACCGAATTCATGTCGTGCGAAACCACAATCGTCGTCATGGAAAAATCTTTCGTCAAGTCGTAAATCAACTCGTCGATGAGTTGCGATGTCTTCGGATCGAGGCCGGAATTGGGTTCGTCACAGAAGAGATATTTCGGATTCAGGGCGATGGCTCTCGCGATGGCCGCCCTCTTCTTCATACCGCCGCTGATCTCCGAAGGGTAAAGATTGGCCGCTTCCAACAGGTTCACTCTTTCCAGGCAGAACTCGGCCCGTTTCTTGCGTTCCCGCCGGTTCTTCCGGGAAAACATATCGAGAGGGAACATCACATTCTCAAGAACCGTTCTTGAATCGAAGAGCGCTGCTCCCTGAAAAAGCATCCCTATATCGCGGCGTAACCGGCGTACCTCCCTCGACTTGAGTCCGACGAAATCCCTGCCGTCGTACCGGATCTCTCCCGAGGTGGGAGAAATCAGCCCGACAAGGCATTTCAGTAAGACGGTCTTTCCTGAGCCGCTCTTGCCGATGATCATATTCACCACTCCTTGTTCAAAAGAGACATTGATATTGTCGAGGACAACCTCGCCGTCAAATTCCTTACTCAGATTCTTCACTTCTATCATAACGGCGCTTCTTTATCCCATTGCCAACTGCGTGAACACCAAATCGCATACCAGTATCAATACACTGTTGATCACTACGGAATTGGTGCTGGCCTGTCCTACCTCCAATGCTCCTCCTTTCGCGGTGTATCCGAAATAGGCGGCAACGGAAGCGATAATGAAACCGAACAGCATCGATTTGGTGATCGAATACCAGATAAACGACTCCCTGAAGAACGCCTGGATACCATATACATAGGTCTCTACCGATGGTGTTCCCAATACCAGGCAGATAATATAGCCGCCGAACAGCCCCGTAAACATGCTGAAGATAACCAGTACCGGCATAAATGTTACAAACGAGGATATCTTAGGAAATATCAGATAATTGGCGGAATTCACACCCATAATATCCAAAGCATCGATCTGTTCGGTAATACGCATCGTCCCTATTTCCGAAGCCACGTTCGACCCTACTTTACCGGCCAGAATGAGACACATAATGGTCGATGAGAACTCCAACAGGATGATCTCACGCGAAACCACACCGACCGTAAACCGGGGCAGCATCGGGGAATCGATGTTCAGGGCGATCTGCAGCACGATGACGGCGCCAATGAAAAAAGAGATGATCACCACGATCCAGATAGAGTTCACTCCCAAAAAATAGATCCCTTTTATGAATTCTTTCAAAAATTCACTCATTCTATCCGGAATGGTAAGCACCTTCTTCATCAGCAATGCATACTCTCCGACACTTTCTATAGAACGGATAAAACTCATGTGGCCTGTTCGATCTGTATTATATTTCTATATTTCGCAAAGATAGTTATTTTATTTTTTTCTCATCGATGACGGTTCAGAGATCTTTCAGCAGGAGATTGTTATTTCCGCTGTAGAAACCTTTACGGGTATTCATCAATGCTTTCCAGTGTTCCTGAAAATCCCCGTCGATATCGATCATGAAATCTTCCGATCCCTGTTCATCCAATTGGGAGATCAGCCGGTCTACGGTAATCAGATTGATATCCATAGCGGGCTGGAAGGCCGGCACACGCTCATCGACGGCGGAAGGGGTTACGGAAATGATTTTCAGTGTAAGCAGTTGATCCAGAATACTGTTTGTAAGCCGTCCCGGCACCTTACATCTGACCGAGATCTGGTCGGCGGTAAGGGGTGACTTTTCATCCGCAAAACGTTGTACAATTTCCGAAGCGATCATCAACGTGAAGAAGTCCCTGTACCGCCGGCTGATATTCCGGGTTTCTTTTTCAAATGAGAATTTCCGCACGTTCTGTGCCGCGTAAGAGACCTCCGCCCCGATCAACACAATGAACCATGACATCTGTATCCACAGCAGCATGAGGGGAATAGCAGCAAATGTTCCGTAAATAGCATTATAACGGGTAATCCACATCTGTCCGCTCAGATAGAGCATCTGGAAAAACTGAAATGCCGTTCCGGCTATAATCCCCGCTATCAATGCATTCATAAACTTCACTTTTGTATTAGGCAGGAACTTGTAGAGCGCCGTGAACAGCAGTATCATTACCACAAAAGGAACAATTTCCAGCAGGCGGGGAATAAAGGGATAGAGTATATAGATGATCTTGAGCGTATCGTTTTGAGGGTAGCTGATAATGTTCAGCGCATTGACCAGGATAAAAAAGATGGGCATAAAGAGCACCATGGCGGTGTAATCGGTCATCTTGCGTCCGATCTCCCTCCCCTTGCTCACCTGCCATATTTTATTCAGGTTCTTCTCGATATCGTTAAAAAGGATGAGGATGGTATAGAGAAACAGCAAAATCCCTATTCCGGCAAACACACCCCCTCCTTTTGCTTCTTCGAGTGAGTTATCAATAATCTGGAACAGGAGGTCGAGAAATTCGCGTGTCCGCCCCTCTGCCGAAACCTCTTCATCGGCAGTTATGCCGGAAGAGAGAGCCGGAGACATTGTCGCCGTTTCAACTGTTTCATAATAAATCGTATCCACGGCTCCCATCTCAGTGACGATGGCTGTTGTACTGTCGGATCCCGATCCGGGCGCTGCGACAACTATTTCCTCCGCAGGCCTGTTCCCCAGCATAAAACTGAAGATACTGCTCTCCATAATATTTTCAATTCCGAACCCACGGGCAATAGCAAAGATGATGGCCAGTAACGGTACAATGGAGAGGAGTGTTCTGTAGGTAAGTGAACGGGCACTGGCAGCAATATCCAATTCCTGCACATTCCTGACGGTGAGCATGATCGTCTTTATGGCATCATACAGGATATTTCTCTTGCCGGAGAGCGTTTCGGGATTTTGGCGCCAGATACCGTATGAGAGGAAATGGATCAGCTCTTTTATCCTGATCCTCAACCGCTCAAGTCTGCCCGGTCTTTCCTCTTCCGGTTCGTATTTCCTTCTTCGTTTCGCCATGACTTTTTTCAATTTCATTAGACTATTTCTCGCTATGGCATAATATAAACAAGTTTATCTTCTGCACATTTAGCTTAACGAAATAGTTCTAAAAAAGCAGCTGGTCTGTAAGCCGGGTTCTGTATACCGACGAATCGGATGTTTGTCATTTATCTACGGAAAAGTGTCACCACTCTCCTTTAGCGGCCTACCCCTCGGCATCGGGCGAGCAACCCTAAGAATCCGATATACATGGCCTTGCAACCCATAATGCGTACGGCACACTGCATTACTGCAGCGCCCGGTGAGCTCTTACCTCACCTTTTCACCCTTACCGCGGCACTAGCCGCGGCGGTCGTTTTCTGTTACGCTTATCTGCCCTCGCGGACAGCTTCCCGTTAGGAAGTATGGCGCTCTGTGTTGCCCGGACTTTCCTCCACAACATAGTGTCGTGGCGACAAACCGACCTGCTGCAGTACAAAAGTAATACTAAATTAGCTATTTAACCTCTATTTCCTGTGGTTTTTTCACATTTTAGGATATTGATTTGAGATTTGATGATTTGATAATTTAACGATGTGATGATGAATTTTTATTTTTCACTTTTGGTTTTTATTTAGTATACAAAAAATCTTGGTTCTTGGTTCTTGATCCTGAATTAAACCGAATAGTGTGAGAATTTACGCATAAACGATTCATAATAGGTCTTTGAGACGGGGATATCGGGCGTACGCTCCGCGTCGAGTTCCAGCATGATACCGCCTTTTATCTTTTTCAGTATCTTTACCTTGTCCATATTTACTATATAAGAACGATGGCAACGGACTAAAGGAGTATCCTTAGTGAGATGTTCCTCCATCCACTTCAAGGAGTTACGCAACAGAAAGTGCGACAAACCCGATTTATTCAGGTAATAGATAGTCGCGTAATTATCGGCAGACTCAATATAAAGCAGATTTTCCAGCATCACCGAAATTTTCAGGTCACCCTTCTCATCAGGGAACGCGATCAGCGTTTTTGCACGGGCATCGGCAGATTTCTCCTGTTCAATATGCTCCAAAAGCACACTTTTCTCTTTCCATGAGAAATAGAGCCAGGTGATGGCATAGGGCAAAAGCAACACTAAGGCCGTATTGAAAAGACTCTGACGAAAGATCTCGGAAATATCCCTCTCGATCCCGTCTTTGGGAAAGAATTTTGCGAATAGAGTATAAAAAACGGCCATCGCGACCACTTCGCATAAAATCCACAATGCATACTGCCAATACAACACATCCCGTTTTTTCGAATAGGCCGTAAGGATCATCCGGCTGATTACTACCACCAGCATACCGGTAAGGATGATCAGACTCGAAAAAGCAAAATACTTGATATCCGAGATGCCGGGATACCAGTCACGGGAACCGAACGGTTGAAAAAGATTGATGAACAGCAGGGCAAAAAGAGCTGTAAAGAGGATCGTTTTTACACTGTTCTTCTTTTCATACAAATATGCAGGGATCTTTCCGTCCATCGTAGAATGAATTATCTGTCCATCCGGTACAAATATGATGAAAGCCGAATGCAGAGTCAAGCTTGCTTGAATGTTTTCGATAAGCGAGTACAGATGCAAAACTTGTTTTGATTCTGTCGAGCGTAGAAAACAACTAACTTGTTGAACTATGCTGAGGCGCATCTTATATTATGCAAAAGTAAATTTTTATTGACGACTTACCAAAATAATCGGAATTTCCCGGCGTTTTTTCACCCCTGAATAACCGATTTCACCCCATATATGGGATTCCGTCCCATTTTCATTGCACCTTTCCCTTTGATTTGCACACAAGAGGAAAAGCCTGTTTTTTTGTCGAAAAACCGAACGTTTTCGTTAAGCAATATGAGCAGAAGACAAACTTGTTTGGATTTTGGTAAGGAGCGAATGAAGAAGATGAAGTCTAAAATATTTCCGGTTATGATGAACTACAACGAACGATATATTGAACTGAACAATTGTTTCAGGCAGGGAACGGACTGTCACTTAAAGGAGACAGGCATCGACATACGTTTCTTCCGTTTCCACAGCCTTTCAGGCGACGAAAAAGACTGTACATTATACGATACGGACAAAAATATAGCCGAAAACTTTTCGTTTGAATACCCGGTATTCACACCTTCGGGGAAACCTAAGCAAGGGGAAGCCATCCTGCTGCTGCATGGGTTGAACGAACGGAACTGGAATAAATACCTTCCCTGGGCAGAATTTTTATGCCTTAATACGGGCAAACCCGTGATACTTTTTCCTATCGCGTTCCATATCAACCGGGCGCCGGTAACATGGTCGAACCCCCGTAACCTGATCAGCCTGTTGAACTTGCGGAAAGAGAAATATACCGGCGATCGCACCATCAGCTATGCCAACGTGGCCCTGAGTGAGCGAATCAGCCAAAGCCCGGAACGGTTTTATCTGTCAGGGAGACAAACCTGGGCAGATTTAACGGTGTTGTTCGAAGAGATAAAAACCGGCCGCCATCCCCTTTTCAAGGAAGATACAAAAATTGATATCTTCGCCTATTCCATCGGTGCCTTCCTGTCGCAGGTCGCCCTTATGGCCAATCAAAAAGGCCTTTTTTCGGACTCCCGGCTCTTTATGTTCTGCGGCGGGAGTATCTTCCGCTCCATGTTCGGGGTCTCGAGAAGCATCCTGGATAAACCCGCTTTCGAGAGACTGCAAAATTATTATATCCACACCTTCGGAAGCGAACCCTCCGCTCAATGGGAGCAGGATAACGCGTTCCACGCCTTCAACAGCATGATTTCCCCGGACAAATTCAGGCCGAAACGTGAAACCTTCTTCGAGCGGCTGGGCAAGCGACTAAGCGGGATCACCCTCCTCCGCGATCGCGTGATACCCTACGATGGCGTGCGGGAAGCCC
>OBJA01000683.1_pt1 | contig 27712 bp, 14 predicted proteins | sample 1519751 | NCBI WGS metagenome assembly OBJA01 (sample SAMEA3881238, study PRJEB22517) | soil metagenome | biome: lake sediment; feature: soda lake sediment; material: sediment, water from around vicinity | place: India | collected 2013-12-23 | depth 3 m
CCTTGGGTGAAGTTTATACATTCGGCCCTACATTTCGTGCCGAAAATTCAAACACTGCACGGCATCTTGCAGAATTCTGGATGATTGAGCCCGAAATGGCTTTTTATGATCTTAAAGATAATATGGACCTTGCTGAAGATTTTCTTAAGTATTTAATTGGTTATGCTTTGGAAAATTGTACGGATGACCTTCAGTTTTTGGCATCCAGGCTTGAGCAGGAAGAAAAGAACAAGCCCATGGATCAACGTTCAATGAATTTGATTGAGAAATTAAATTTTGTAAAGAATAGTGAGTTTGTAAGACTTGGGTATTCAGAAGCAATTGATGTTCTGAAAAATTCAAAGCCATTTAAAAAGAACCAGTTTCAGTTTCCTGTTGAATGGGGGATTGACCTGCAGAGTGAACATGAAAGGTATCTTGTTGAAAAACATTTTAAATGCCCGGTGATTCTGACCGATTATCCTAAAGATATAAAGGCATTTTACATGAAACAAAATGATGATGGTCGAACCGTAAGGGCTATGGATGTGTTATTTCCTCAGATAGGAGAAATTATAGGAGGTTCGCAGAGGGAAGAAAACCTTGAAAAGTTGATGTCCCGGATGAATGAAATGGGAATTTCGACTGAGGAGATGTGGTGGTATCTTGATACCCGAAGGTTTGGTAGCGCTGTACACAGTGGATTTGGATTGGGATTCGAACGATTTGTACAATTTGTTACAGGCATGGGCAATATAAGAGATGTGATTGCATTTCCAAGAACTCCCAAAAATGCGGAATTCTAACCGGTCCTGATTAGCCGGAGTGAAAAAAGTAGTAAATTTACGATTTAAGATAAAGGGATATGGAGCAAAGACTATCATTACAGCAGAAATTGCTTCAAAAGCTTTCACCACAGCAAATCCAGGTGATAAAGCTTTTGGAAATCCCTACTATGCAGCTGGAGCAACGTATAAAAAAGGAATTGGAGGAGAACCCGGTGCTGGAAATAGAATCAGAGGATACAGAATTTTCAGAACAAGGAGAGAACAGCGAAATGGAGCAGGAGGGTGATGCTGATAATGATGAGTTTTCATTCGATGATTATCTGAATGAGGAGGATGAAGTTCCTTCATATAAAACTACAACCAACAATTATTCGAAGGATGACAAATATGTAGATATCCCTTTTTCGGCAGGTATTACCTTCCATGAGAGCCTTTACGATCAGTTGGGGATGACTTCCCTTTCTGACAGTGACAGACAACTTGCTGAATACATTATCGGCAACATCGATGATGATGGATACCTGCGCCGTGATTTGCTTTCTATAAGCGATGATTTGGCATTTAACCTGAACATGGAGGTTGCTGAAGAAAAACTGGCTGAAATCCTGGGTATAATTCAGCAATTCGATCCTGCGGGAGTAGGGGCACGCGATTTACGTGAATGCCTGCTCTTACAGCTTAACCGAAAACAGGGCAACAATTTCGAGCTTGCCAAAACAATAGTAAAAGATTTCTTTGAAGAATTTACACGCAAACATTACGATAAAATAAAGAAGAAACTTGAACTTACTGATGAAGAACTGAAAGAAGGCATTGACCTTGTGCTTAAGCTCAATCCAAAGCCTGGCAGCTCCTACAGCAATCCCATGAACAGATCAAATCAGCACATAATACCTGATTTCATACTCGATAATATTGATGGCGAATTAAACCTTTCATTGAATCAGCAGAACATGCCGGAACTTAAAATTAATGATACTTATCTGGACATGATGCACGCACTTGCCAAACAATCGAGGCAAAAAAATCAAAAAGATGCACTCACATTCGTGAAACAAAAGGTAGATTCTGCCAAATGGTTTATTGATGCCATCAGGCAAAGGAACCATACATTGCTGATAACAATGGCAGAAATAATCAATTTCCAGAAGGAATATTTCAAGGAAGGCGATGAGGCCAGATTAAAGCCTATGATTCTTAAAGATATTGCAGAAAGAACCAACCTCGACATATCCACAATATCAAGGGTGTCGAATAGTAAGTATATCCAGACTCATTTTGGTATATTCCCTCTGAAATATTTCTTTTCAGAAGGCCTTCAGACAGAAAGCGGAGAAGAGGTTTCAACCCGTGAAATCAAAAAGATTTTAAAAGAATGTATTGAAAATGAGGATAAGCGTAAACCTCTGACTGACGAAAAGCTTACTAAAATACTAAAAGAAAAATCATACAACATTGCACGGCGTACGGTAGCTAAATACCGCGAACAACTGGACATACCGGTAGCCAGGCTCCGTAAAGAATTATAGCATGGTTTCAAAACTGGCAAAAATAATATCTGTTATTTTTCATCCGGTGCTTATTCCTACATTGGGCTTCCTTCTGCTTTTTAATTCAGGGTTTTATTTTTCATTCATTAACTGGGAAGCAAAACGGCTTGTATTGCTGGTGGTTCTTTTTACAACTGCAATATTGCCGTTGCTTGCCATGTCAATCCTTTCCTTAAACGCACGGTTCGATTTATCATTCGATAAGGGAAGTCAACGTGCCTTGCCTTTAATGTTGTCATCTGTATTTTACTATTTAGGCTACCTGTTGCTTGCCCGTTTAAATGCCTTTCCTTTGCTGAAGGTGCTGATGATTGCCTCGGTAATGGTATTGCTTGGCCTGATGTTGTTGTCGTTAAAATGGAAGATATCGTGCCATATGGCAGCATTTGGTAGCCTTACAGGTGTGATCCTGGCCCTTTCTTTCCGGACTGGTATTTACCCCATGTGGTCAATTATACTGGTTGTAGTTGCATCAGGAATCACAGGAACCTCCCGGTTGATTCTTGAGAGAAATAAGCTTTGGCACCTTGAGGTGGGATTTGCACTTGGCTTTACCCTTCTATACCTGGTCGTTTATTTTATCTGAATAAACTATTCAACAAATTTGTACCCGATGCCTTTAAGCGTTTTTATATGGTTGTTCCCTATTTTTTCTCTTAATTTGCGGATATGAACGTCAATGGTTCTGTCTCCTACAACTACATTTTCACCCCACACAGTTGCATAAATCTCTTCGCGGGTAAAAACCTTGCCTATTTTTGAAACCAGCAACGACAGCAATTCAAATTCCTTCCTTGGCAAAATCATTTCTTTATCGTTGATGCGTATCAGGTATCGTTCCTTATCAATAATGAGATTCCCTATGGAAATTGTGCCGGGGCTTTCTGTAAATGTAACCGGAGCTGCTGCTTCACCTGTTCTTTTTAATAATGCTTTCACCCGGCTCAACAATACTTTTGGCCTGATGGGTTTTGCAATATAATCATCGGCTCCGGCTTCGAATCCTGCTATTTGTGAATAATCCTCTCCTCTTGCTGTTAAAAAGGCAATGATAGTTTTTGAAAGAGCAGGGTTTTTACGAATTTCCTCGCAGGCCGCTATCCCATCCATTTCAGGCATCATTACATCCAGGATAATCAAATGGGGCTGATACTTCTCAGCAAGTTCTATTGCCTCCTGTCCATTTTGGCCAGTATAAACGATGTATCCTTCTTTCTCAAGATTGTAACTTATGAACTCAAGTATGTCAATCTCATCATCAACCAACAGAATTTTGAATTTATTGTCGTTCATTGGAATATAATATAATTGCAGACAAAGATAACAGTTATATGTGGATAAAAAAGTACAAAAATTAACTCTCCAGGTGACTCGTGCTAATATTTATTTTGATTTTTCAAGGGTGAAATTGAAAGTTGTACCCTGGTCCATAACACTTCTTACATTTATTGACTGATTATGTGCTTCGATAATATGTTTTACTATCGAGAGCCCCAGACCGGTACCGCCTTGTTCTCGCGAACGTGACTTATCCACACGGTAAAAACGTTCAAATACCCGTGGCAGGTTTTTCTTTTCTATTCCTATCCCATTATCTGTAACTTCAACCATTATGTTGTCATCCAGATCATAAAACGATACCTGTACAAAACCTTTTTTCTTCCCGTACTTAATGCCATTTACTATTAAATTTGTCAGCACTTCAAGAATCCGGTTACGGTCGGCAACTACATATATCGGGCGGGGAGGGGTATTCTGAATTTCCAGGGTTATTTTACGTTCATCGGCTTGCCCCTGTTCCATCTCAAAAACATCCTTTACTGCCTGAACAATATCAAACCTGACCATCTTCAGCTTAAGTTCACCTGATTCAAGTTTTGTGATGGACTCAAGATCTTCAACGATGGATATCATCCTGTCAATACTTTTTTCTGTCCGCTTCAGGTAAAGCATATTAATCTTTGGATCATCCATGCCACCTTCCAAAAGGGTCAGTATATAGCCCTGAATATTGAAGATCGGTGTCTTTAATTCATGCGAAACATTGCCTACAAATTCCTTTCTGTAACGTTCCAGTTCTTTTAACCTTTCTATTTCCTTCATTTGAGTTTTAGCCCATTCCTCGACTTCAAATTTTACGTTCGATAAAAGGTTTGTCGAATCAGATGATTTTTCTGCCAGCTTCTTACCGCTTAATGGCAGGTCTTTAATTGTTTTATAGACCGGCCTGATTTTATCCCATATGTATTTATTTACTATGAACATTACATAGAAGTAGGCAACAAGAAAAAAAAGAACAATAAAAAGAGCGATAAAAATAATTCCTGGCTGCAATTTCCAGGTTATAAAAAGAAAAATGGCTGTAAGAGTAGTTAGTAAAACAGCCACATGAACAGTTAATTGGCGCGATGAATATGTTTTCATTAAAATTTTCCCGTTTAAATAATGAAAATACAATACCTCAACAATTTAAATAAAGTACTTTCTTTTAAGTGCTTATAAAGGTGCAATATCTTCTATTTTTCATATTTTCAGTTATTTGTCTGAAAGCATTAACGAAATGTTGATGGATACTTAATGTTTTTTTAATATTTTAGTCAGGTGATTAAAACTACTTCACATATATATTTGCTGCCCGAAAAATATAGATAATGGAAAATTTCTACCTTATCGTTGTAGTTATCCTCTTTGCACTGGCGATATCCGATTTGATTGTAGGAGTAAGTAATGATGCCGTTAATTTTCTAAATTCAGCTTTTGGTTCAAAAGCAGCCCCTAAATGGTTAATTTTCTTGATGGCAGGTTTGGGTGTGCTTATAGGAGCGACTTTTTCAAGTGGAATGATGGAAGTTGCCCATAAAGGAATTTTCCACCCCGACATGTTTATGTTCTCAGAAATAATGGTCATTTTTCTGGCAGTTATGATAACGGATGTCATCCTGCTGGATTTGTTTAATACTTTTGGAATGCCCACTTCTACTACAGTTTCAATCGTATTTGAGTTGCTGGGTTCAGCAGTTGCCGTTTCTCTTGTTAAAATTCAAAGAATGGGCAAATCATTGGGCGAACTGTCAAATTACATTAATTCAGAGAAAGCTCTTGCCATAATCACCGGGATCTTACTGTCTGTTCTCATTGCATTTACGATTGGCGCACTGGTACAATACATCACAAGGCTTATTTTTTCCTTTAATTACAGGAAAAACATGAACTATTTTGGTTCCATTTTTGGCGGATTCGCCGTTACTGCAATTACCTATTTTATCCTAATCAAGGGAATAGATGGGTCTGCATTTGCAGGAATAGAAGTCGCAAATGGAGAAAGGCTTGACGACTGGGTTGCGGGAAATACAATGAAATTGCTTGTTTATAGTTTTCTTTCGTTTATAATTATATTACAGTTACTCAAATGGCTTTTTAATATAAAAATTTTAAAACTGATTGTGCTCATAGGCACATTTGCACTTGCCATGGCATTTGCAGGCAACGATCTTGTAAATTTTATTGGCGTTCCTCTGGCCGGTTACAGCTCATTTAAAAGCTGGGCAGCTGCGGGAAATGTATCCCCTGATTCTTTCTCTATGGAGATGCTTGCAGGTGAAGTAAGTACACCCACTTTTATGCTTCTCGTTTCAGGATTGATAATGATTCTGACACTGGCCATGTCGAAAAAAGCCCAGTCGGTGGTGAATACTTCGGTTGATTTGTCACGACAGGCTGAAGGTGGTGAGCGGTTTGGATCATCAATGATTGCCCGGTTGATGGTTCGCAGCACCATTAATTTTAATAAATCAGTTACACGTCTGGTTCCCGACAATGTAAACAGGGTGGTGGCCCGCAGGTTTACACCAGTTCCCCTGGGGCCTTCCGACCATCCTGATACGCCTGCATTCGACAAAATAAGAGCATCGGTTAACCTGCTTGTTGCCAGCGTTCTGATAGCACTGGGAACTTCATTAAAACTGCCTCTTTCAACCACCTATGTGACTTTTATGGTGGCAATGGGTACCTCACTCGCGGATCGGGCATGGGGCCGCGAAAGTGCTGTATATCGTATCTCAGGTGTTTTTGCTGTTATTGGAGGATGGTTTTTAACGGCTGTTGTCGCATTTACTGTTGCTGCAATTATTGCCATGATAATTTCGGTTGGCGGGATGTTTATGATTTTTGTCTTTTTAGCAATGGCAATTGTGATGGTTATCAGAACCCATCTGATATTTAAAAATAAAAGCAGGCAGGAATTGCTTGAAGATGAGGAAGCCATTACCGAAAAGGATGAAACAGAGAAGGTGATGGAAAAAAGCAAGAAGCTGGTTGTAAAAAGCATAATTCTTGCAAATCAGATTTATTCAGTAAGTGTCGAGAGTTTTCTTAAGGAGGAAAGGGCTCAGCTTAAAGAAGCCCTGGAAATGAAAGATAGTCTAAACAAAAGAGCCAAAAAGCAGAAGAATAAAGTATTGAATACCATTTCAAAAATTGAGGAGCAGGTGGATTCAGGACATTTTTATGTTCAGATGATTGACTACCAGCGGGAAATGGCACATTCCCTTAATTTCCTTGTTCAGCCGCTCTACGACCATATCAATAACAACCACAAGCCGTTCACTATAATCCAGGCAGAGGAGTTAAGAGACCTGGAAGATAAAATTGATACTTTCTTTAATTTTGCAATTCATCTGGTTCGTGAAAACAGGTTCAGTGAAATTGAGACGTTGATTCAACAGCGCAATCAGATAATGACTACCCTTGAAAGAATGGAAGTAGCGCAGATTAAACGCATTAAGGCACGGGAAGTAAATACCCGCAATTCGGTTCTGTTCTTTAATATCATTACCGAAACAAAGAACATGTTGCTTCATGCAATCAATCTGATTAAAGCACACCGCGATTTCATAATTGTAACACGAAAACAGAAACCTTCTGTGGGTAAGAAATAAGTTTTTAATTAAAGAGGATAGTTCCTCAAAATTGCAAAAGGTACAACATCAAAAATATCCTCAAGATGTAGTGAATTTCCTGTTTCAGCAGGCAATTCTGTAAATAAATTTCTTAATTCTGAGGGTATGTTTCCCGGAAGCCTGATTTGGGTATCCTCCCACAGATAATCCCCTTCTAGTGACGCAGTGCTCAAGGGAAGAATTACAACCATATGCTGGTTCCGGTATGCTCTGTGAAATGCAATTATCCGTTTATGGTAATGTCCGATAACCTTAAGAGGCTGGTAGGACCCTTCTGTGAAAAGTTCAGGATAATTTACCCGCTCCTTTAAAGTTAACCAGTTTACCCATTGTTTAATCTTTCCCGTAACAGGATCGTTGAAAAGCTTCCTCGCCAGAGTTGTCGGATCAGCAGACCATTCTTTTTCCAGCTCTTGCAGGTTTTCTGATAATTTTAGATAATCAACCCGCTGGCGGTTATCGGGGTCCACAAAACTTAAATTCCATGTTTCAGTTCCCTGGAAAGTGTCAGGTATTCCGGGTACGGTATTCTTTAAAACCAGCTGGGTTATGGAATTTACGATTCCATGAGGAATTAAGTCCTCCATGAAGCGAGCAAGCCGTGCGGGAAAATCTGATTCGGCGGATAAAATGTCACCGATAAAATTTAACAATTCATTCTCGTAATCTTCGTTTGGATTGCTCCATGAAGAATTAACCTTAGCCTCGCGAATGGCTTTTATAAAGTACTCCTTAAGCCGGTTTATAAAAAAATTATCAGGTTTTGCATTCATGGGCAGATGGGCACATAAAACCTGGTATATAAGGTACTCATCATTTGGAGTAGGAATTTCTTTATCGTCAGCTCTTTTTTTGTACTTCCTGTTTAATTTTCTCCAGAGCCTGGCTTCATCCATCCATCTTACAGGCATATCGCTGAGCACATTCAGTCGTGCACGTGCATCTTCCCCCCGTTTTGTGTCATGTGTTGCTATCGAATTCATGGATAGGGGGATGTTCTTCAACCTGTCTTCCATCGCTTCATGAAATTTGGCTGAACTTATACCAAAGTAGCCAGGGGAATCACCCACTTCGTTATGGCCAATGAACGGATTGAATGAATAAAATGCTGTGTCTTCTATTCCCTTTGCCATCAGTGGGCCTGTAAATTGCATGCACCTTCTGAAAAATGCATCTGCTTTTGCAGTTTCATTTTTACTTCCCTGAAGCTTCAGTTGAAATAAATCAAGCAGCATTTTTAAGGTGTGTTTGTTGTCGGGGTTCTTCTTTATGGCTGTTTCACCAATCATTTTCACCATAACCAAATCATGCTCAGTAAATTTGGAGGGGGAGTTATAAACTTTATATACAGGGCATGCTACAAGAAATTCACCAATAGCCGACCTGACTTTATGCCAATCATCTGTATGCCTGAGCACCGATTGCAATGTAAGGCAATGTCGTGTCAGGTTGTCTAATTCACCTGCCAGACGCTGGTACAGGATAAACCTGTTGTTTTTGTAAAAAACTTCTTCGTAGTTAACCTGCTTGTGAATCCAGTCATTGTAAAAAGAATTAAACACAGAGCCGGTATCCCTGTTTGTTAAAAGGTTGTTGACCAGGCTCAGGAAATCATATCCTGTAGAGCCTTGTATCGGCCAATGCGGGGGAAGTGACTCCTCATTTTCAAGTATCTTCTCCACGTAAATGGCAGTTCGTTCACCCGCCATCCTGCGCAATCGTTCCAGGTATTCTGTAGGATTAAACAACCCATCAATATGGTCAATTCTGAGCCCATCAATCAGATTTTCATCCAGCCATTTCTTAATAAGTTTATGACAGGTATGAAAAACATGTTCATTTTGAATATTCAGACAAATCAGCCCGTTTATAGTGAAGAAGCGACGGTAATTAATTCGTGTTTCCGTATCCCGCCAGAAAGATGGATAGTAGTACAGTTTATCGATGACTGACTTCAGAATTTCATTGTTGTTGTTGGTTTTGAAGATACATTCATCAATGAAGGTTTTGAATTCCGGGTTGTTATCATATTCTTGAGCCAGTTTCATTTTAATTTCGTTGAAAGCAGCTGCATCCTCAATATGAATTAAATCAGCTGCAGGCTTTGGCAGCAATGCATCGCCTGTGCATTTTATAACAGAAGGGTAAGCAGGAATTGATAAAGGATATTCTATATCAAAATACTTAAGTTTAAAACCATCTTTTTTATAAACAACCGACAACTCATTATCCTGAATTAATGCATCCAACGGCTTTCCAAAAAAAGGCAGCATCAGCCTGTTGTATAAATCCGGATCCGGATGGTCATCAGTAATGTCAAAGAACTCGTAAAACTCCGAATGTTTTCCTTTTTCCAGGATATCACAGATCCAGGGATTTTCAACTGAAAATGCCATATGGTTGGGAACGATATCCTGAATCCAGCCCATATTGTATTCGTGTACTTTCTTTATGAGGCGTTTAAAATCTTCTTCTGTTCCAATTTCCGGATTTATATGCAGTGGGTTGGTAACATCATACCCATGGTTGCTGCCTTTTACAGCCTGCAATACGGGCGAAGCATAAATGGTTTTAATCCCTGATTTGTACAGGTAAGGAAGAATTGATTCTGCATCATTTAATTTGAAATGCAGGTTGAACTGCAGCCGGTATGTTGATACAGGATTATAGACTTTCATAGTTATGCGTATTAAAGTGAATACAATCAGTAGCTGGTAGAATAAATCAAAAATGATCGCTCCTGGATGTATATTTCCTCATCATGAGTAACAATGTCGGGGCTTACTTCCCCAGTTCCATTCCACTGTTCATCATTTGAATCGATTATTTTTTTTAAAGGGCCATCATAACTGGCGGGGATTTTTAATTTTTCAGCTTTGTTGCTGAAATTAATGCCTGCAACAATCCTTTCGGTACCCTGCCATCTTTCAAGGATGAAAAAATTGCCAAGCTCTTTAATTCGAAGGTTATCTTTATCGGGTATGCTCAAAACAGGATGTGTTTTTCTAAGGTGGATCAACTTCCGATAGAATTCAAACATTGCCTTTTTTTCTTCATTATCTTCTATATTCCACGATAATTTTGAAGCTTCAAAAGCATTCGGGTCATCGGGGCTTAAAGCTTCGTGTGGGGTGGTATGAAAATCGCTGAATTCTTTTTTTCTACCTTCACCGACGAGTCTGTTAAGCTCGGGGTCAAGATGGCTGACAAAATAATTAAACGGATTCCTTTCACCATATTCTTCTCCCATAAATAACATAGGGATATTGGGGGTCAAGAACAGGATGCCTGCCACTACCTTTGCTGTTTCAAAATCCGACAGGGTAATAAGTCGTTCTCCCAATAACCTGTTACCTACCTGATCATGATTTTGTGAGAAAATGACAAACTGTGCTCCATGATTGTTTTTTGTTGAATTGCCATATGTTTTCTTCCTGTGAGCTGAATAAATGCCATCATAGATAAATGCATCTTTGATTGCCTTCGAAAGTTGATGCGGTTTCCCATAATCCATATAATATCCCATTTTTTCACCTGTTACCAGGGCATGGATGGCATGATGAAAATCATCCGACCATTGGGCATCCAGGCCATATCCCCCCGAAGATGTGTGGGAAATGTAACGAACATCGTTCAGGTGGGATTCAGCAATCAGATAATGCTGCCTGCCGGTCTCGTTCCTTAGTTGGGACAACTTCTCAGATAACTCCTGCATGATGTGTCTGGCCCCGAAATCAAAAATAGCATGAACGGCATCCAAACGCAAGCCATCCACATGAAAGTCACGGCACCACATCAGCGCATTTTGAACAAAATAATTGCGTACGCCATCCGAATATTCTCCATCGAAATTTATAGCCTGGCCCCATGGGGTGGGGTACCGGTCAGTAAAAAAATGGCCAAATTGCCCTGTGTAATTTCCTTCCGGGCCTAAATGGTTATAAACCACATCTATTACCACAGCAATGCCAACATTATGACAGTCGTTCACCAATGCCATCAGTTCCTTTGCTCCTCCATATGAATTCTGCACTGCAAAAGGATATACACCATCATAACCCCAGTTGCGGCTTCCACTGAATTGTGAGACAGGGAGCAGTTCGATGGTGTTTATCCCTAAACTTTTCAGGTACTCCAGTTTTGACCTGATGCCTTTGAAGGTTCCTTCCGGGGTAAAAGTTCCAGTGTGGAGTTCGTATTGAACCATCTTTTCCAAAGGAATGCCAGCCCAATCGTCATCGGTCCAATCAAAATCTTTTAAGTCAATGGCTTCCGAAGCTTTATGAACACCATCAGGTTGTGACAGAGATGCAGGGTCGGGGTAAACTTCTTTTCCGTTTATCTGATATCTGTATCGCAGCCCCGGGGAAACACCTTTTATAGTAACAGTCCAGAAATAAAAATCATCCCTGTGCATTTCATATGGCTTTTCATGGCCATCAATCAGCAAATCTAAATTATTTGCTTTTGAGGCCCATGTAATGAATTTACAGGTCGTTTTCTCAGGAAATGTGGGATATATGGTTTTGTATATCATGTGCAAGTAAGTTTTTATTACATGTGTCATTCCCGGCATCTTTAATTTCACCGGCGGGGTTACAATTTTCTGGAAGAATGTAGATTAAACAGAATTTAGTTCTGGTTTGTTCAACAATAAATTCTCATAGGTGTTTATAAAAAATTGAGCATATATTAATTGGAACTCCCATAAACATTTAATAACAAAATGAATAAGAAAATAAAAACCTATGATGGACCGGTGCTGCCTGGTAGACCATATCCTTTAGGTGCTACATATGATGGTGAAGGTGTAAATTTTGCCCTTTTCAGCGAAAATGCCACTGGCGTCAGGTTGTGCCTGTTTGAAAATGCAGATGATGTACATGAATATACACACTTTGATTTTTATGAAGTGACAGATTATGTATGGCATGTTTATTTGCCAGGTATTAAACCTGGTCAGTTATACGGTTACAGGGTATTTGGAAAATACCAGCCCAAAAAAGGTTTTCGATTTAACCCGCAGAAACTGCTTATTGATCCTTATGCACGGGCTATTAGCGGACGGATTAATGTTCATGAAAGTATGTTCGACTATGATTTTAGGGGAGATGATAATCCCGAAAGATTTAAAAAAAGTGGCAGGGACAGCGCACCTCATATGAATAAGTCAGTGGTGATTGATACCTCTTTCGATTGGGAAGGTGTAAAAAAACCTGATATTCCTATGCATAATTCAATTATATATGAGCTTCATGTTAAAGGTCTTACAGCCCGTCATCCTGAAATTCCAGAAAATGAAAGAGGGACATATAAAGGATTGGCCAATCCTGTCATAATTGATTATTTTAAAAAATTGGGAATTACAGCTATTGAACTGATGCCTGTACACCATTTTACGCATAATAAATTTTTACTTGATAAAGGCCTTACCAATTACTGGGGTTATAACTCGATAGGATTCTTTGCTCCTCATGCTGAGTATAGTTCCTCAGGGCAAACTGGCGAACAGGTAAATGAATTTAAAGAAATGGTAAAGGCATACCATCGGGAAGGCATCGAAGTAATACTTGATGTTGTTTACAACCATACGGCAGAGGGAAATCATCTTGGGCCAACATTGGCCTTTCGTGGTATTGACAACCATCACTACTACAGGCTGGAATCAGATCTTCCGATGTATTACACCGATTACACCGGTACAGGCAATACATTAAACATGCTCAGCAGCCGTACACTGCAACTGGTAATGGACAGCCTGAGGTACTGGGCTACCGAAATGCAGGTAGATGGTTTCCGGTTTGACCTGGCTTCTGCTCTTGCTAGAGGTTTATTCGATGTAGGCCGTCTTTCTACATTCCTGGATACCATTCACCAGGACCCCATAATTTCACAGCTTAAGCTGATTGCTGAACCCTGGGATTTGGGAGAAGGCGGTTACCAGGTGGGAAACTTTCCTGTCTTATGGGCTGAATGGAACGGGAAGTACCGAGACTCAGTCCGAAAGTTCTGGCGCAGTGATGAAAGCCAGGTGAGTGAGCTTGCATACCGCCTTAGCGGAAGCAGTGATCTTTATCAGGACAACGGAAAACTTCCTTCTTCCAGTATAAATTTTGTAACTGCTCACGATGGGTTTACTTTACACGACCTTGTGAGCTATAACGAAAAACACAATGAAGCAAATCTGGAAGACAGCAGGGATGGTGAAAGCCATAACCTTAGCTGGAATAGCGGCGTGGAAGGCCCTACGGATGCTCCCAATATAATTGGCCTGAGAGAAAGGAGAAAAAGAAACTTCCTGGGCACCTTGTTGTTGAGCCAGGGTGTCCCTATGATTAGCCATGGCGACGAATATGGCCGGACCCAGTTGGGTAACAACAATGTCTACTGTCAGGATAATGAAATTTCCTGGATGGATTGGAACTGGGATAGCAATCAAAAAAATCTGTTTGAATTTACAAGGAAAATCATCTCAATAAGAAAAGAATTTTCAATACTGCACCTCCGTCGCTATTTTAAAAACAGGAGAATCCGTGGAGAGGGAATTTTTGATATCCGGTGGATAAATGTAGATGGCCTGGATATGAGTGAACACGAATGGAATGAAGATTATATCCGTTCCATGGGAATGTTGCTCAATGGAGAATTTATGAATAAGAAGGACATTGAAAATGGCCGGCAGGAGGAAATACTGCTGATACTTGTCAACAGCTTCTGGGAACCCACTACCTTCACCCTTCCTTTTGAAGGATTAAGCCCCGACTGGGAAGTACTGGTGGATACCATTTATGATACAGCGCCTGATGAAAGTCAGATTGTACAGGGAGTTTATGAAGTAAAGGATCGTTCACTTGTATTGCTGAGAAACTTAAAATGAAGGCTGGTTTTGATGATTAAAAAACAATTATTGATAATTTAAAAACCACACCTTTAAACTTCATTTCATCGAAACCTGCAAAAATTCCTGCATTTCCTGCCAGGAACAAGCTGTTAAGACTATAACCTGCCTCCCAGTAATTCTTCAGTGTCGGAATATTCAGGTAATTCACATGCAGGCTCTCACTCCAGGAGCGCTGGTTGAGAAACGATAGATATCTTAGAATAAAGTACTCAAAGCGAACCTCTGCACCGGCATTCAGGTAATTATTCACTGTAGCCGGCTCATAATCGTTCAGCAACTGAAATGTGTGTGTAAAAGATTTGAATGATAAAGGTATTTCGGATGTTTGAAAATGTTTGTACTGTGAAAAATGCAGCTGTTTTAATCTGGGAAATGTACCTGCATTGAATTGCCAGTTAATGCCTGCTCCTGGCGAAAGGTGGGCCTGATGGTTTATACCAACTCCTAAATGACTAAAATCGGAAGTGGATGAGAATACATCAGAAATACCCTGATTCCAAATTAACCGGATGCTGTAGAAATCAGAAATCATCAGAAAACCTGAAGCTGCGAGCCATGGCTTTGGTGTCCTTTTCCTGTATTCAGTCAATATGCCGTACGCAAAGCTTTTTTGCTCCGCCAGTGCTGTATTGCCTTCCTGGAATCCAATGGGTATATTTGGCTCATATTCCTTTTTGTCAGACAATTTATAAATGACATGATTTGTTAATGGCCTGAACTGGTTGTATTCAACTGATGGAGTTATGATTAATGTTTCTGATATTTTTTGCCTTATGTTTATCCGTGTATATGATGATTCGAAAAGTTTTATATAATTCTTTCCAAATAACCAAGAACTGGTTGAATTTAACGACGGGTTTATGCCCATCCCTTCAGGTTTATAATCTCTGCTAACTTTTCCAATATCTATCTGTAGCAGGCTATTGTTCCATGCAAGGTTTTCAAGTCGTGCATTTATATTCCAAAGAAGTGCGTGTCGGTTAAAAGCATAACCTGCCTCCGGCGAAATCTGAATCTGTTTTCCCGAATCAGGTATTGACCTGAATTGAAAACGTTGTACAAGACGATATCCGTCAACTGCATTAAAGCCGAAATTGGACGAATTTAACAATCCATCATAACTCAGCCTTACAACCGAATCCTTGTATAGGGGTAAAGGCCCTGTGAACAGGTTAAGCAGAAAATTATTTTTTGGTTGAGTGCCTTCTTTTTTATCCGATACTTCTTTATATAAAGCCTTAAGAGAATCGGCAAATTCAAAGCTGCGAATTTCGGCAGGGGAGAGGGGAATTGTCCTTATGGTATCCCAATATTCGGCATGTCGTATGGTGGAATCGCTTTTATCATCTATTTTATATCGCTCAGTCAGGTTAGAAATAAGGCTTGTGTCCTTAAACTGTTCTTTCAGTATTCTTCTGTTGAGGCGACCTGTTTTCCGTAAATCTTTATCTGATAGTTTTTCTCTGTCCACAATCGCTGCAACTTTCTCCCTCAGAGCCTGCTCTTTTTCACTGGTTGCTGTATGTTTTGCTTCCTCTGCAGCCTTATGTAAATTGCCAGGTGAAGGAATATTATTTTCCTCAATATTGTTGTATTTTAAAGTGGCTGTGTATAAAAAATCACCTTTTAATCCAAGCAGGGCGAAACCTCCTTTCACCAGATGTGATAAAGGCATCCAGTTATTATTGCCAAGATATTCATATTGCTGTTCAATACTAAATTCAAAAAATTTTATTTTGGTATTGAAATTCACATGGTAAAGGCACCAAAGCTTATCCACAATGTACATGTACCCGCTTACCAGTTCATCACTGTTGCGCTTTGGCTCCACTTTTATTTTAAAAACATCTGAATTACCAAGAGTGATGAAACCTTCATACCTGTAATTATAATGTTTTAATGCATCGGGCGAAAGGGGTGAAATTACCTGGTTGGGGCGTGTATCGTAAAAACTGGAGGTAATAAGACCCATAACCGGGGGCTCGTCAAATCCTGTAAGTGAGCTGCGCTTGCTGATAACCTCCTGATGATATGTTTGCGGATAATGATAGGTAACGGTATTTTGTGATTCCATTACATAAGTCATGTTTTCCTTAATGATGTCCTTCAGCTTTTTTCCATCCATAGCCTTTGAATTCTGATAAATGCGTGGAATATTGGTGAAGGTAAAATGGCTTTTTATGTATAAATCCGCCTTATAATGCCTGATTCTCTCTCTGTGATAAGCTGCATTGGCTATTGCTTTGCGTACTATAAAATATGCAGGATCTTCCTTTCCTGGAAAAACAAGCACTTCCTTTATTTCGAATTCCTTCTGCTGCATTACAATACCCAGATAGATGCTGTCAGAATCAATAGGTACATCTTTTTCTATCTGTAGATAACCCAGGGATCTGACTGATAAATGGTAAATGCCTTTTGGAACTGCAATTCTGAAATTGCCTTCAGAATTGCTGATGGTTCCTTCGTTGAGTTCCCTGATAAAAATAGTGGCATAGGGGACCGGTTCATTTTGCTCATTAACTATATGCCCCCACAATATCTGAGCCGGTGAATTGTATGAAATAAATGAAAGCAGAATGATTAAGTATACGCATGATATCTGGATATGCATTTTTTCTTTTTTAATGCAATAATAATGATATTCACATTTGTCCCCTATAATGAAGTAATTGATGATGTCCGGTTTTAAACGAATTGTAATTATTTCTTAATACCTAAGGCATGAATTTTATTGATAAAACTAAAAATCTTAATTGATTTGTAATGTAAATGAAACTCATTTATAATTTTAATGTTTCACTTTTGCATAAGATCGTATAAAATTTATTTTGATGGTGATGAGGATATTTAGATGTTTGCTTTTGCTTTTGTCCTTCTTTTCAATCAATTCCTTTGGGCAGGAATCGCTATTCAGTGAAAATCAGGGAAAGCCCCGTGCTTTGATTTTTTCCAACTTCCATAAGGACTTTACGGCGAATAATAAATCTTCTGCTTTTGAAGTCACAAGGGCTTATTTGGGCTATGAGTATACTTTTAATCCGGAATGGTACGGTTACATTGTTCTTGATGTGGGTGATCCACAGGCAGGAAGGAATCAGTTTTCTGCCTTTCTTAAAAATGCTTTCATCCGTTATCGTAAATCCGGATTGACTTTTTTATTCGGCATGGTGCCGACTACTCAGTTTAAGGTGGCCGAAGATGTCTGGGGCCTTCGCTATGTAGATGAGGTGTTTCAGGATTTATATGGGTTTAGCTCAAGTGCAGACCTGGGTTTTACAGTTCAGTATCAATTTGCAGATTTTATTGGTGCTGATTTTTCCGTTTTTAACGGTGAAGGTTATCATAACCTGCAAGGCGATGATTACATGCAACCGGCAGCAGGCATTACAGTTCACCCGGTGCGGGTGGTGACGGCAAGGCTTTATGCCGATTATATGGGGGGAACCATAAAACAACGCTCATACTCCGCTTTTATGGCCTATCAGGATAATGATTTGACTGCAGGTGCTGAGTATAACTTTCAGCAAAATGTAGATATGACAGAAGGAAGAGATCGTTTTGGCCCTTCATTTTTTGTCACATATAATCTTTTTCCCAACATCAAGGCATTTGGACGTTACGATTTTTTATTGTCCAACACACCTGAAGGTGAAAATGTGCCATGGCAAAACAACAACGACGGACAGCTAATAATGGCCGGTGTGGAATATGCACCCCTGCGGGGAATACGTTTTACTCCAAACTACCGCATGTGGAAACCTGAACAAAACACCCTGCCTATGAGGCATAGCATATATCTTAATTGTGAGGTGCGTTTTTGACAGAAAGTTTTTTAGTAAAACCTGCTTGATCTAACTTGTTCTTGCTGTGAATGTTTGTGTTTTAATTTAGCTATACCTCCTTTTTAAAATATTTACCCTTGACACCAGAATAGGGTTTAGAAATTCTTGGTTAAAAGCCAGGATCTTCTTTTATATAATAAAGAAACTTGCTTGTTTTTCAGTTTAAAAGATAATTAACTCCTTGACTATTAAATAACAATCTTTTGATAGAGTGTGAACCTACTGTGCACCTTACTGTTTTAAATTAAAGGTTTTTATTATTTTTTAAATAAAGTTAACCGCCGGGGCATTATTTATAAGATGTCTATCGATAACGCACAATTTATATCTACATGTTAATAATAATTATATGAAAAAAGTTCTGGTTTTAATTCTATCATCATTATTCACTCTCGCAATCTATGCACAGCAGATTACGGTGCAGGGGAGGGTTACTTCAGCCGAAGACAACCAGCCGTTACCGGGAGTTTCAATAGTAATTAGGGGAACTACAGCTGGTACAGTAACCGATTTCGATGGGGAATACCAGTTGCAGGCAATGCCCGATGCTGTTCTGATTTATTCATTTATCGGAATGCAGGCCCAGGAAATTCCTGTAAATGGGCGCACACAGATAAATGTTGTTCTTCAAAGTGCAGCCTTCGATGTCGACGAAGTTGTGGTTGTGGGTTACGGTGTTCAACGAAGGGCTTTAACCACCGGTGCAAATGTAAATGTAAAAGGTGAAGAAATTCAGGCACTCAATCCTACTACTGCAATGGAAGCCTTACAGGGTATTACTCCGGGTGTCAGCATTACCCGCAATAACGGGCAGCCGGGTGCAGGTACTGAGGTAACCATCCGGGGGATGGGTACCATTGGCAACGCAAGCCCCTTGTATATTGTCGATGGAGTGGCAACAGGAGATATAAACTATCTGAATCCCTCCGATATCGAATCGATTGATGTACTTAAGGATGCTGCGTCAGCTGCTATTTATGGTTCACGGGCTGCCAACGGGGTTGTGCTGGTGACCACTGTAAAAGGGCAAAGAGGACGAAGGCCTGTAATTTCGTATGATACCTATTATGGTATCCAGAATATTTACCGAAACCTCGCTCCGCTTAACGCTCAGGAGTACATGTACATTATGGATGAAGGCAGGGTGAACGACGGCCTTGCTCCAAGAGACTGGGAAACGGTGATAAAAAATAATTCCTGGCTCAATGATACCTATTCTGATAATCTGGGTACCCGTTATGGTGAATATATTTGGGATTTGTTGCAAAATGGCTGGCAGGGAACCAACTGGATTGATGAAATGACAAAAGAAAATGCACCTGTCCAAAGCCATGCCCTTAATATTTCAGGAGGCAGTGAGGACATTATCTATTCTTTTGGGGCATCTTACCTGGACCACACGGGAATAATTGGCGGGGATATTACCGATGCCGGATATAAAAGATTTACAACTCGCATGAACACTGAATTCACAATAGTTAAAAGCAGTGGGCGTGATATCATAAAGATTGGGGAGAATTTTACCTATACAAATACTGTCAACCGGAGCGTAGCCACGGATAATATCTATTGGAACGACCTGCACAACGCCCTTGTGCAACATCCTTTAATGCCTGCGTATTGGGAAGATTCTCCCGACCGGCATGGATATTCTCCTACCCTGGAAGGCCTGGACCGCGGACAGCATAATCCGCTTGGCGTCATGTATTACAGGCATAATTATAACTGGAACAAAGGAAATAAAATTACCGGAAATGCATTTATCGATGTATCTCCCATTCAAAACCTTGTTTTTCGTTCATCTTTTGGTATAGATGCCTGGTTCGGACATGGGCGGTTATGGGCACCTACTTATGGTTTAGGTATTCTCTACCGCAATTCAAACGATGCGGCAGAGCAAAGCATGTACTTCGGGAACAACTGGACCTGGACCAACACTCTTTCGTATGATACGAGAATTGGGGACCATTCATTCACTGCATTGATAGGAAATGAATTGTATAGGAACCAGATTAATCTGGAGGTAGGTGGAAGGATGGACAGAACAAATTTTGGCGCTCCTGAATATGCTTATCTTGATAATGTGGATAAAACCGATATCAGCGCCATCAGTACCTGGGGCAGGGACTGGGCTGCCGGTGGAGGTGGTTTAATGTCCTACATCGCAAGGGTGCAATATAATTACCTTGAAAAATACCTTTTGGCTGCCACCTTGCGTGCCGACGGTTCATCAAATTTTGCCCAAGGCCATCGATGGGGTACTTTCCCATCCATCTCAGCAGGGTGGATATTTTCAGAGGAGGATTTCATGGAACCTGCTTCAACGATTATTGATTTTGCCAAATTTCGCGCAAGCTGGGGGCAAAACGGGAACCAGGATATCGATAATTTCATTTATAATGCAACCATCACTTATTTGCGGCCCGCAGGTTACTTTTTTGGCGACACCAAGCCTATATCCGGGCCTACTGCATATCCTGCAAGAATCTCAAATCCCGATGTGACTTGGGAAACTTCCGAACAAATAAATATTGGCCTCGATACCCGGTTGTTAAATTCCCGGATGGCATTTATATTTGACTGGTACAGAAAGACAACAAAAGACTGGTTGGTTATTGCTCCTATCCAGGGAACTTTTGGGGCTGATGCACCATGGATAAACGGAGGAGACATTCAAAATACCGGGGTGGAATTTTCCCTTGGATGGAATGACCGCTTGCCTGATTTCAGTTATGGTATAACCATAACAGGGGCACACAATAAGAATGAGGTTACACGGATTGCAAATGCTGAAGGAATAATTCAGGGGCCAAGCCATGTTTTATCGCAGGGTACTGCTGCTATTTCTAGGGTCGAAGTAGGTAAGCCAATCGGCTTCTTTTATGGATATCAGACCGACGGAATTATGCAGAATCAGGATGAGGTGGATGCCTATGTAACTCCTGACGGAAACCCATATTTCAATGATCAGCGTCCGGGTGATTTGCGGTTTGTTGATCAGAATCTTGATGGTGTTATTGATGAAGAAGATAAGGTAATGCTTGGAGATCCAAATCCTGATTTTGAATTGGGGATTCAGTTAAATGCTGAGTTTAAAGGATTTTATATGAACAGCACGCTGACAGGCAAGTTCGGCATGCAAATCATGCGTTCATATCGTTCGTTTGCCGACCAGTTCAACCAAAATTATACAACTGAGATATTTAGCAGGTGGCATGGAGAAGGAACTTCCAACAGGTTGCCCAGACTAAGCTCTTCTTCTCACCGCAATACAAACGAAATCTCAGATATCTATATGCACAATGCCGATTATCTGAGGGTAAATAATTTTACCTTCGGATACCGCTTCGCCCAGTTACCAGCCAATCTTGATTTTATTTCTCAGGCCAGGCTGTACGTGTCAATCAGCAATCTGTATACCTTTACTAAATATGATGGTATGGATCCAGAGGTGAGTTTTGGGCATGATGCAAATTGGGCTTCAGGAATTGATCTTGGTTTGTATCCACAGGCCAGGACTGTCATGTTTGGGGCAAGTATAACGTTTTAATTAATACACCAGAAAAATGAAAAACTTAATATATATTCTATCCGTTGGAATCCTTTTGGTGGGAACCAGTTGCGGGGATGATTTTCTGAATACAGAAAACAGATATGAGAAAAGCCTGGAAACTTTTTATCAATCACCACAAGATATAGAAGAAGCCATGGCTGGAGTCTACAATGCACTTTATACACCGGGAGTACACAGTATGGAGGGACTTGCTGCCAATCTGCTTTCTGATATGATGCTGGGTGGTGGTGGGCCCGATGACCGGTCGGCTAAGAATGTGGACAGGTTTCAGGACCCCGAAGAAGATACCTACCACGATTTGTGGTTGCAGTCTTATAAGGGGATTTACCGCACCAATGCAATCATTGAAAAAGCTGCTGAAGCCGATTTTACTACTTATTTCAGTTCTGAGGCAGAAGCAGAAAGATTTGCAAATGAGGCTGTCGGGGAAGCAACTTTTATGAGAGCCTTCTACTATTTTAGGATGGCAAAGTTCTTTGGAGGTGTTCCATTGATTCTTTCCACCGATGCACCCCGTGATGTTCCACGTGCAAGTTTTGAAGATACTTTCGCACAAATCGCAACAGATTTACAAACAGCCATCGATTTGCTGCCCTCCACTCCAATTCAGGAAATCCCCGGTTCTCGTTATGGGCATGCAAATAAATGGGTTGCAGAGGCATACATGGGCCGCGTTTTTCTTTTTTACACAGGATATATGACCAACATTGAAGGGCAGAATACTACAACACTTCCTTTGGCAGAGGGAGGTTCCCTGTCTGCAAATGATGTACTGGCCTATCTTGAGGATGTAATTAACAACAGCGGACATGATTTGCTGGATGATTTTAGAAACCTGTGGCCCTATTCTTATGTTAATGAAAGTGCGGGCGAGGTGGTTCTGCCGTGGGCCGAGGAAGAAGGCCTGATGTGGGCCGGGCAGGATGGGCTGAATACCCGGTTCGGTACCGGAAATCCTGAAACCATGTTTGCAGTGCGTTATAGTTTTGGCTCCTGGGATTATGGACAGTATTTTAACAACCGGATGCCCCTGTTTTTTGGTATCCGCGATAATTCCATGATTCCTTTCGGACAGGGCTGGGGCTGGGGCCCTGTGAACCCAATCCTGTGGAATAACTGGGACGACGACGATACCCGTAAAAGAGGTTCTGTAATTGAGCTGGGAAATGAAGCACAGGGTACACAAAGTTATGAACCCAATAAGGGAGACCACGAAACAGGATTTTTTAATAAAAAATATACCACCATACAACATGATGGCGAAGAGGGCATTAAAGGGATGTTTTATTATATGTACAACTGGAGCCATGGTGACCCGTTCCAGTTATGGGCCGCCCAGGATTTTATTCTGATGCGGTATGCCGATGTCCTGCTGATGCACTCAGAAATTTCAGGGACTCCCGCAGGAATGGATCAGGTGCGTGTAAGGGCAGGACTTGATGCCCTTGGGGCTTTTTCATTGGAGGCACTGAAAAGAGAACGTATGTATGAATTCGCATTTGAAGGATTACGGTGGTTCGACCTTGTGCGATGGGGTGATGTGAATACCGCTTTCAATTATGAAATTGATGTGAGAAATTCAGGCATTGCTGCAAAATACCGAGTTACATACAGACCCGAAACAAAAGGCTTGTTGCCATTGCCCGAAACTGAGGTGAGGCTGTCGAATGGTGTTTATGCACAGAATCCTGGCTGGTAATTGATAACTTTTAAATCGTATAGCAATGAAAATTATTAAAATAATAAGCTTTGCAGTCGTAGGTTTGCTTGTTTTAGCTGGCTGTAATCCCATTGTTGACAGGGATGAGCTTGTAAATGTTATTACTGCCGACAATGTGGAGCTGGTAGCTAGCCAATCTACGGATGGAGGTAATTTAATTACACTCGAAATGAGATCTCCGGGAGTTACCGGTTACTGGGATTATAACCTGGGTAAAGCGTTAACCAACAGGTTTGAATTTATTTATCCCATACCCGGAACGGCTACTTTCACCTATGTAGGAACACTTGGGGCTGAATTTTTTGAAAAAACAATCCAGGTGCAGGTCGATCAACTAGATCATGCACTCGACCAGGACTGGTATGATTTGGTTAGCGAAAATACAGCTGAAGGAAAAACATGGGTATTTAACGGATCGCCCGGTGATGGCGGACTCTGGTGGTTTATGAGCCCTCCGGATAATCCCGACGGATATTTGTCAGTCTGGTGGAATGCCGGGGGTTCAGGAGACATGCCTCCCATTGATGCCAATGGTAAAATGAAGTTTGACCTGGATGGAGCGGCCAATTATACCTATTTTGCAGGTCCGGATGCAGAGGGTGAAGAAGGAACTTTTGTCCTGGATATTGCCAACCGGATTTTAACGGTGAACGGGCCAAATATCCTGGGGGGAGGAAGTACTCCTGGTTATGATATAGGTAGCCCTTCAGGAACCTACCGGATTATATCATTGACAGAGGATGAACTGATACTTTATGTGCCCTGGAATTCCTGGGAAACAGGCTGGACCTGGATCTTCAGGCCGGAATAAAGGATTGGCCTTCAGGTTATAATTGATGACAGGGAAGGAGGAACATTTATTGTGCCTCCTTCCCTGTTAATTTATCTGTTCCGGTACTTTTTATTCTTTTCAACAATTTTTTGAAAATCGGGAATAAGTGTGTTTTTTAAGAATCGTTACCAAAAAATGTTAATCAAACTAAATTATTTTTTACAACAATTTGATGAACTTTTAATGTTTGTTAATTGTCTTGAGTTACAGTTCAAACGCATTAAATTTTAAGGATAACACATTAAATAACATCTGTACTATGAAAAAAATTTATACTTTTTTTGCGGGAATTTTTATGATCAGCTGCCTGATTGGTTCTTCTATTGCAGCTGTTGCTCAGGAGAATGATACGATTGCTCCCGTAGTGCTCGATTTTCAGATCGAGTTTTTAGATCACACACACAATGATTCGGTAGGTGCTGTTTTTACTGTGGAGTACAGTGAAGCAATCCAGCTCGTTGATACTTTTACCATCGTAACCCATTATCAGGATAATGAGACCTGGGTGGAATATGAAGTCTACAACGAATCAGAAGTGGCAGTTGAAGGGAATAAACTTACAATTACCCCTCAACGCGCATTTTTGTTTTCTGGCAGGTACGAGCTTATAATAATTGCTGGTGCAGTAACCGATATGGAAGGAAACCGTGCTCAGGCATTTACACGTACATTTGTTGCCGATCAGGGTGGCCCTTTTGTGGAGAATTATGACCTTGCTTTTACCTACAACACAGCAAAAGATTCCGTCAGCGCTGTATTTACGCTCACTTATAATGAGAATGTACGGCTTTTTGAAAATTTTATCATTTCTACGCATGTCTCCGCAAATGGAGGTTGGGAAGAATATGATGTGTATGATTCAAGTGAAGTGACCGTACAGGGGAATATAGTAACAATAAGGCCAAATCGCATGTTCTCTGCATCAAAAAGATATGAATTAGTTGTTGCTTTTGGTGCAGTTTTGGATATGGCCGGAAACATGGCAACTTCGTTTACCCGGGTATTTGTGGCAGATACCACTCCTCCTGAAGTAACCAATTTCCAAGTGGAATTCACCGATGCCTCTTCTGCTGATTCTGTTACTGCCACCCTTACTTTAACCTATAGCGAAGATGTGCAGCTTTACAGAAATTTCATAATTGCTACCCATGTCAGAAACACCCAGGGTTGGGTTGAATATGAAAGAATTGCCGATACAAGTGTGGTAGTATCAGGGAATACAGTAACCATAAACCCAATGCGTGCCTTTTCCAGGACAGGAACATATGAGCTGGTAGTTGCTGCCGGTGCCTTGATTGATTTGGCTGGAAACCGTGCTCCCGCTTATACACATATCTTCCTGAGAGATTCTGTGGCACCACGCTTGATCGAAATACAACCAAATTTAGCGGCACCGGTTCCGGTGAATGCCCCCTTTGTTTTTACATTCGATGAAAATGTAAGGCTGGCTACTCCTTTTGGATTTTATACTTACCAGTGGGATTCAGTACAGAATAACTTTATAGAATATGAACGGCTTGAAGCCTCACAGGCAAAAGTTAACGGAAATGTAATAACTTTTACTCCGACACGTGCTTTTCTGCCGAATTACAGGGCACAGATAATATTAACAGCCGGATCGGTGATGGATTTAGAAGGTAATCGTTATATTAATGTTACCGATGGCGACAGTCTGTCATATGTATCTAAAAGGTTCTGGACATCCGACAGAGATACGGCCTATATTGTATTTAATCCTGCCGATGGCGATTCCATTACTGCAGTGCCTGAGGAACTGACCATTGACTTTAATGGAGAAATAGCACTGGCGAATGGTAATGTTACGCTCGAATCGGTCGTGTACCTGAGACACAACGGCAACGACCTGGATCATCAGGTTTCTCATGATACGGTCAATCATGTAATTACCATTGTACCTGCTGTTGAACTGGCCATGGGTAATTCCTATACGTATGGTTTTACTGCTGGCCTTGTTTATGTAGATGGAGAAGCAATTCCGGCACAGGAAGCCACATTTGTTATTGCGGATACAACATCTGCCATTAATGATGTTGCAATCGTGGAAATCCATGGTGACACGGTATCCTCACCGCTGCTCGGACAGGAAGTCCGGATTACCGGAACAATTACCGGAATTTATCCAAATGAAGGATTTTATGTTCAGGATGACAATGCCGCCAGAAGTGGCATTTGGGTGCAATATACAGGAGCGCTTGGTATAGCTTTGGGTGAGGGTGTATCAGTTACAGGTACTGTTGATGAAGAAGAAGGTATTGCTGTGCTTGTGGCCGAAACAGTTGCTCCTGCCGAAATATCAGTTGCCATCGAGCCTATAGTAATCCAGCTTGGTACCGATTCAATTCCTATGTATCAGGGGGTACTGGTTCAGTTTGAAAATCTGAGGGCATCTGCTGCCAACGAAGAAGGTGGATGGTGGTTGTATGCCGAAGAAAATGCCGACAGTGTGTCTGTAAGCAGCCAAATGTTTGCCTATACTCCTGTTGCTGATAATTCATACAACCTGACTGGTATTGTTACAGTAAGGCAGGGCGTATACAGCATAGAACCCCGGATGGAGGCCGATGTGGTGGATGTTACCATCCCTTCCAATGTGGATGTATTTCCCGGAATCGACTTCAGGATATACCCCAACCCATTTAACGGGTCTGTCAGAATAAACAACCATGATAAGCTGAGCCGTGTTGTTATTTCGAACATCACCGGGCAGAGGGTAATTGATATCAACAATCCAGCCTCTGAAATTAATACCTCACAGCTCGTGAACGGAGTATATATCATCAGTCTGTTTAATGATAGACAACTCGTGAAAACTGAGAGAATTGTGAAGCAATAATTAGATAAATTCTGAAATGTTGAAACCGGAGGCATTTTGCCTCCGGTTTTTTGATGTGCCATGCATTGTAAATCATCCGGTGGTGATACTCCACATTGGGATGTTTGTAGTTGCCAACCATTAGCTGCTGGTTAGCCGGATAGGGTGTCAGCCGTGAGTTGGAATCTGAATGAGCCAGGCCGAAACCTTTGCTGCGGGAAATACGAATCACAACTGCAAATTGAATAGAAGTGGTATCACACTTGACTGAACATTGTTCTACAAAATGACGTTTAAATTTCAAATTTTGCTATGAATTGTGTAAATGACAAATATGTCATCCCCTCTGGCACACGAATTGGACATGTTCATCTGAAAGTATCAGACCTGGAACGTTCACTTCATTTTTATTGTGAACTACTGGGGTTTGAACTGATAACTACTTATGGAAAAGATGCTGCATTCATATCAGCCGGTGGCTACCACCACCATATTGGCCTGAATGTGTGGTACAGTAAAGATGCACCGCCTCCGCCTATGCGGACTACTGGATTGTTTCACACCGCAATACTTTATCCCACACGAAAAGATCTCGCAGCAGTAGTACAACGGCTGAAGGATAGAGAAATTCCATTCGCATCCTCCGACCATGGAGTATCAGAAGCCATTTACCTGAACGATCCCGATAAAAACGGCCTGGAGCTTTACTGGGACAGGCCCAGGCCACAATGG
>OBJA01000684.1_pt1 | contig 27699 bp, 20 predicted proteins | sample 1519751 | NCBI WGS metagenome assembly OBJA01 (sample SAMEA3881238, study PRJEB22517) | soil metagenome | biome: lake sediment; feature: soda lake sediment; material: sediment, water from around vicinity | place: India | collected 2013-12-23 | depth 3 m
TTGAATAACTGAATCTGATCTAACAGGCACTCGTCAAATCGGGTAACTGTCAGACCAGATCTCAACTACTACAAATTAAGGATATCCGGATCTCCTGAATGAATGATTCCAAGCGACTGATCTGTTCGCATGGTGCTCTATTTTTGATCAATTGTTAATCACCCCTATCTTCCCTGCCCTCCCATAAAACACCCTATCCACCACATCATCCAGAACCTTATATTCATAGGCATTAAGTAGTGAAATTATGCTGCTGTTGATGAAATTGACGGCATCAATGCTATCCGGTGGGAGTAATCGATTATGAGAATTGCATGTTTCTTCCTGCCAGGCCTGCAGGAAGGTTCTTACCTGGTATGCAGGGATGTAAGTATCTCTGCAACGTAGGAAGATGGCTTCTCGAGATCCCAGTCAACTTTCTTCAATGCATGCAGGTTGCCCAGTAAGGCCAGATAGGCACCGAGCCTGCTTTGTGTTCCAGTATCTTCGCCATCCACTCATCACGCGGTACTGGTTATCAGCTCTATACAGCCATCATGCTTTTTCATCTCTGCCAGATCACTGAGCATTGCACGATAAGCTGGATAATCACTTATCGGCGGTATTCTGATACTGGATGCATCTGCCCCCTTCTCAACCACTTTATCAATAGCCGCCTGCTGGCTATCTCCAGGACAACAACCAGACATGTGCCTTGTTGCAAGGTATTCGGAAATGATTGACTTGAAAAAACTGATGAATTCAGGCCGCTTAAGATCCTCCCCTATGATTGTATGGTTCCGGCTTTATGCTGCGAACGATCTGGCTTTGAACGCCACCAGAATACGCCAGAATTGATAGGAAAAATCCTGCAGTCAATGCCAAATCTGAACCCGGCTATAAAAACATATCGCACTTATCTCCAGCAGCCAGAGTGCCTTATATATTACGTCAGCTGCCATAAAGATTCCTTCTCCAACCGTCGAACATAGAGGGAAATACCACATTAATCCCTACAGAATTTCCCTATCCTGCCGAGTAAAGATATACAAGTTCAAAGAGTGTACAGCCATGAAAAAGATAAAAACCATCTTGATTGATCTGACTATCTCTGCTGTTCTGGCAATAGCAATCATCCTAGTTGTAGATGCAGCCGACAACATGATCAACCACGCGTCTTTGTTATCCGCCGAACAAATCATGATGGCAAAATGATAGATAACTACATAAGTGATAAGAGGATCATTTTTTTATCGCCAGGACTAATCCTCCACAAAAGACCTGGCTGCGGATTTCAATTCCCTGGCCAGTCTGACTTTGTTTTCCGGGGTAAGATCAATTCCATCAATATGCAATCTCATCCCCTCTTCACAATGCGTGAAATGAAGAGCATATTCGTAAAATTCCTGCGTTTTTAAAAGATTCTCTGCCACTCTCTCAAGATCTTTGACGATATGCGCTCTATTCTCAGCGTCGTTCTCAATATCAAAAACCTCAAACCAGAACCCGTTATCGTCATTGCAGCATCTTACGCTGTACTGGACCGACTTTTCCCCTAACTTAACTTCCTTGCTATCCATTTCATCATTCCCAAGTTTTCGAGCCTTACCTTATACCTGACCAGCCCTATATAAGTTCCCGAGAGCTTTTTGCTGTCTTTTTCCGACTTTGCCGAACACGATGGCCCAATAGAATTAATGCTCAATTTATCGAGCAAAGAGAAAAAGAACGAAAAGAGATATGGATCTGGTAAGAGAGATATTGCTGGAAGCAATTACTGAACCACACGTGTACACAAACGGGAACCCTTCTAGCGAAGAGTTCTCCGATGAACAGGTCGGCTATCATGTCTGGCTGATGGAGCAGGTCGGACTGGTCCATGCAATAATCCCAAGGAATCTAACCTCAGAAAGCCCGTATGCCATTCTGGTTTCATCGCCATGGGATGGACATGACTTTGCGGATGCAGCAGCAGATGGCAAAATCTGGAACAAAGCTAGGGAAGGGAGGTATGCCAACTTACCCAACCCATGCGCCGGTATACCGTTACAGGGCGCCATGGTACATTGGCTTACCTGGGCAGCGTCCATCAGACATACTCAAAATGCGCGAGCACGATATCATCAACCGAACACTGCAGATAACACAGGCGAAAACAGGCAAGAAACTGCGTATCAGCCTGGAAGGCGAACTGCTGGATCTCATCAATTGGCTCAAGGATAGGAAAGTAAAACACACGATCACGTCACTACACCTCATCGTTGATGATGCTGGTCAGAAACTCAGCTACTTCATGCTGCGATCCCATTTCAATAGGGCAAGAGAGCTGGTCGGATTCAGGAAGGATGTATTTCAGTTCAGGGATCTGCAGGCAAAAGCCGGCACCGACAAGGCGGAATCGTCAGGCGATATAAGGCAGGCTCAAAAGCAACTCGGCCATGTAAACGTTACCATGACAGAAACATATATAAGGGGCAGGAAAGGTGACAAAATCACCCCGACAAAATGACGGATTGCGGAAATAATCAGAAATTTCGGAAAAAACCACTTACCCGATTTCTCGAATAAGTGGCTGATTTAAATGGTGGCCAAGGGCGGAATCGAACCACCGACACAAGGATTTTCAGTCCTCTGCTCTACCGACTGAGCTACTTGGCCTTTAAGTAAGCAATGATTTGTCAGATTGATATTGCTCTGAAGCGCAGATAAACAACACTCATCACAACACCCGTTTTCTGGCGCGCCCGGCAGGATTCGAACCCACGACCCCTTGGTTCGTAGCCAAGTACTCTATCCAACTGAGCTACGGGCGCATATCATCTTCTTTATGCAGGAGACTGTCCATCTCTCTGTTTATTATTCTGTTTCACAACCATTTCAGGAAATGACGCCCGGTGTGTCCGGGGAGCTGTGCATGATGTTACATTCACGTGTTTTTGTCAAGAATCCGGCAGTTTATCCGAGACCAGCCGGCCTTCTGAAAAGCACTGATTTGGCTGCATCGAATACAAAGCCTCCGAAATCGATTATAACTGTACCGGCTTCTTCGAGAGTTTGCGCTGTAACGTCCTGCGATGCATATTCAATACCTTAGCCGTAACAGAGATGTTATTGTCATTTTCCATGAGGATACGGTGAATGTATTCCCACTCCAGCCGTTCTACTGAAAGTGGATGAGGGCTGATAGGGGTTTCGGTATCTCCGCTCGTACGCTCGAATGCCGCCATGATGTCATCCGCATCCACTGGCTTTGCCAGGTAATGGGTGGCCCCCAGTTTGATGGCTTCGACTGCCGTTGCGATGCTGGCATAACCAGTCAGCACGATGATACGGGTTCCAGGGTCCAATTCCCTTATTTTCTCGACCAATGATAAGCCGGACTCATTTCCCAGTTTAAGGTCGATGATGGCATATTCAGGCATCAATACTTCTGCCTGCTCGATCGCGGTTTTGATGTCATGCATGCAGGTGGTGTCAAACCCGCGCTTTACCATTGCTCTTGCCAATACTTCACAAAAAGTTTCATCATCATCTACGATCAGCAGACTGGGGCGATCCATGGAATCATTCACAGACATTCTCCTTTTAGTAGTGAAGTACTGGTTGTTCCGTGCAAAACCGGCAGGGTGACATGGGTGCAGGCTCCGCCTTCAGGACGATTGAATAAACGCACATTCCCACCGAAACGCTCGATATTGGTATTGGCAAGGAATAATCCGATACCAAAGCCCTGTCCCAGCCCTTTGCTGGTAAAAAATGGCTCTCCCGCATGTTCAACGGCTTCTGCATCCAATCCCGGTCCGTCATCGAGTATTTCGAGATGCAACTGTTTTTCATTCCAGCGGCTGGTAATGATCACCTGCCGAGTCGAAGCATCAGCCGCATTGTTCAACAGATTCAGGATAGACTGACTCAGCAAACGAGTGTTCATGATGATCGGCGCTGGTTGTTCCCCTTCACATCGACTGGTAAAGCGGATCGATGGGCGGATCAGTTGCCATTTGTCGATCACCTGCTGCAGGAAAATATCGACAGGCTGGCTGTTTCCTTCTTCTACCCTGGCCTGACCGGCATCAGCCAGCAGATGGGTCAACGTCTGTTTGCACAGGGAAATCTGGTTGCGCAGGATACGGATATTGTTCTGGAACTCAGTATTCTCGGGTGATTCCTGCTGCAGCTCGCCAGCGATAATGGCCATGGTCGAGAGCGGCGTGCCCAGTTCATGTGCTGCACCGGCAGCTAGCGTACCCAATGCGATGATTTGTTCGTTCTGCAGCGCCTGCTCACGCGATCTGGACAGTTCCTTGTCACGATCCCGGATCGAGGCATTCATTTTGACGACGAACGAAGTGATGAGTAAGGTGCTCAGCACAAATGTCAGCCACATCCCCGAGATATGCAGGTTGAATTCGAACATGTGGCGACTGTGGTCATCAAGATGATCGTGCGGAAGCGGGATGAACTTGAACAATAGGAAGGTGTAGCAGGAAATGGTGATTGCTGCCATGATCCAGGTGTAATACCAGGGCAACACAGTCGCAGCAATGGTAAGCGGAAGCAGATAAAGCGAGATGAAGGGATTGGTTGAACCGCCACTGAAATACAGTAATGTAGTCAATCCGGCCACATCGATCAGCAACTGAGTAAAGAATTCGGGGTGGGTCACCGGCCAGGAATAGCGCAGGCGAATCCAGGTGAGAAAGTTCAGAACTGCGAGCAGGGAGATTGTCAGGATAATCGCTGTCCATGGCAGTTCGAGCTCAATGATACTGTAAACTACCCAGAAAATGATGATCTGGGAAACGATAGCAATAATCCTGAGCAGGAACAGACGCTGCAGATTCTTACCGGAGGGAGATTGATTCAGGATATTAAGAATGCCCATCGATCCGTTCTTTCACTCCATTCGTCCGTTCTGTCCCCGTTACGAAAACCAGATACGACCCGGAATACCCTTGATACATCGTTTTTTTACATCATGCAAGCAGGTAATCCGACGCCTCATAAAGAGAAAATCTTCCCGCACCCACAGAACATGAGTATCAGCGCTAATACCAGACCGGAATCACCCTGCCGTTCCGCCATGACAGAACGGCAGGGTATTTCAGGAAAACCTGCCAGAGACAGGAATTCCTCTGGCATCACTCACTCATACGGCTGAGGACGCGGTGTATCATTATTGGAAGGCGGCAGAATCGGCAACTTGATATCGGGCTGGTCGCCGGTCAGCGTTTTCAGGAAAGCAACAATCTTGGAAACTTCATCCTTGTTGAATTCACGGTTCAACTGGAGCCTTCCCATAGTTTCAACTGCCTGTTCCAGCGTTGCAGCTCCGCCATCATGAAAATAGGGATAAGTCAGCTCGATGTTTCTCAAAGTTGGCACTTTGAATACATGGCGATCAGCTTCATTGCCGGTCACGTCCATTCGTCCCGTAGCCGGGTTTTTGGTCTCATAAGGTTTAAAAACCCCTATTTTCTGGTAAGAACTTCCGCCCACGGCCGGTCCGTTATGACATTGCACGCAGCCGCTGCTCTTGAACAGATTGTAACCTTCCAGCTCTTCCTGATTGAGTGCATTTTTATCGCCTTCCAGCCACTTATCGAATCTTGAACCCGGTGTAACCAGTATTTCTTCAAATTGAGCAATTGCAGTTGTAATACGGTCGATCGTCACTTCCTCGGAACCGAAGACTTTTTTGAATCGCTCACGATATTGCGGTATGGAAGCAATCACTTTCGCTGTCAAATCATGAGCAGAGGCCATTTCCTTCGGATTGGCAATCGGACCGGCAGCCTGTTCTTTCAGGTCCTTGGCTCTGCCGTCCCAGAACTGTGCCAGACTCATACTGGAATTCAGTACAGTCGGAGAATTGATCGGGCCTTCCTGCCATTTATGTCCGATCGAGGTAGTAATATTATCGGTCCCGCCCATGCTCAGGTTATGGCAGGAATTGCAGGAAATGAAACCAGATTTGGAAAGTCTTGGATCAAAAAACAGCATTTTCCCCAGTTCTACCATATCGGGATTCTCCGGGGTCACCGCTTTAATGGGTTGTATCGGCTCGTTGGCAGCCATTACTCCGGCAGACGCAAACATCGCCCCCAGACTTAATGACAGCAGCGAAACAGTCAGTGTATGCTTGATCATTGCACTCTCCTTGTGATTTGAATAATTGTAACGGCTAACATGGCGCAGCCGCTTACGCCTTGAATTTTTCTCCCTACAGCAGAACTTCAGGCAGGAATCGGAATCAGTTCCGTCTGGTATCAGAAGATTTCTTTCTGTTTTTTTCAACCGCCTCCAGTGGTTCCCGGTAGGGTCGATCATTACCCAGGCCAGCTTCATGGCTCAGCAGTTGCGAAAGCTCTATCAGTGCCTGGCGATAAACCTGCCGCTTGAATTCAACCACGGATTCCAGCTCGACCCAATACTGATTCCAGCGCCAGGCATCGAATTCGGGATGTGCACAGGTTTCGAGCGATACGTCACTGTCTCTTCCCAGCAGGCGCAGCAGAAACCATATCTGTTTCTGTCCCCGGTAGTTCTTACGCCAGTCCCGACGAGTCCAGCAGGCAGGTACGTCATAACGCAGCCATTCCCTCGTCCGCCCCAGAATTTCCACGTGTACGGGTTGCAGGCCGGTTTCTTCCGCCAGCTCCCGGTACATTGCCTCGGTGGGCGTTTCTCCCGACTTTATCCCGCCCTGCGGAAACTGCCATGAGTCTTGCCGGGCACGCTTTCCCCAGAAAACCTGATTTTGTGAATTCAGGAGAATAATACCGACATTTGCTCTATATCCATTACGGTCTATCATCCGATTCACCCATCAATTTAACTTAATCTGTATTGAACTACCGATAATTCTTCCATATTTCGGTAACGATTTGTAGCGCAGCACGTGGCAGCACCCTAAATCACTGCAATTTTCACACTTACCTTGTTCTGACTCCCGGAACAGCGGCCAATTCCCGCAGAAGTACCTCCGAAGCACGCCGGATTACGACGATTTCAAGGTAAAATTAACCCATTACCTATAATGATAATGGAATCCCATCATGCGCGTTTCTCAATTCTTCCTCGCAACCTTAAAAGAGGCTCCCGCTGAAGCCGAGCTGATCAGTCACCGGCTCATGCTGCGAGCCGGGTTGATCAGACGTCTGGGCAGCGGATTGTATACCTGGATGCCACTGGGTCTGAGAATTCTACACAAGATCGAACGTATCATCCGCGAGGAAATGAATAACAGCGGTGCACTGGAGCTTCTGATGCCCGCCGTTCATCCGGCCGAACTCTGGCAGGAGACTGGCCGGTGGGATGTATTTGGCCCGCAAATGCTGAAAATTCAGGATCGACACAAACACGATTTCTGCTTTGGCCCGACGCATGAAGAAGTCATCGTTGATATTGCACGCCGTGAAATCAAAAGCTACCGGCAGTTGCCCATTAATTTCTACCAGATTCAGACCAAGTTTCGCGATGAAATCCGTCCGCGATTTGGCGTAATGCGCGCACGGGAATTCATTATGAAGGATGCTTATTCCTTTCATACTGATGTGGACAGTCTGGAACGGACCTATCGTCTCATGCAGGAAACATACACCAGGATTTTTACCCGGCTTGGTCTGAAGTTCCGTGCGGTCGCTGCTGATACCGGCGCAATAGGAGGTAGTGGATCACATGAATTTCACGTTCTGGCCGATTCCGGTGAAGATGCCATCGCCTTCTGCCCTGATTCAGACTATGCCGCCAATATCGAACTTGCCGAAGCCATGCCACATGGTATTCCACGCAAGGAGGCGGCGGAAATCATGGAGAAGATTGCCACCCCTGATTGCAAATCCTGCCAGGATGTAGCTGATTTTCTGGGTATTCCAGTTGAGCAGACTCTCAAAACACTGGCTATAACCGCGGGCGACAAGTTTTACCTGCTGTTGCTGCGAGGTGATCATCTGCTCAACGAAACCAAAGTCAGAAAAATTCCGTTTCTGGGTGATTTCGAGTTCGCTGAAGAAAGCAGGATCATTACCGAGATGGATTGCCCGCCGGGGTATCTCGGACCGGTTGGCGTAAAAGCAGAAATCATCGCTGATCGGGCCGTTCTGGAAATGAGCGATTTCACCTGCGGCGCAAACGAGGAAGGCTTCCATCTGAGCCATGCCAATTTCGAGCGTGATTTGCCCTTACCGGATCAGGTATTCGATATCCGCAATGCGGTGGCAGGCGATCCTTCACCCGATGGCAAGGGTGTGCTTGAAATCTGCCGAGGTATCGAGGTCGGCCATGTTTTTCAGTTGCGCACCAAATATTCGGAAAAAATGAAGGCTACCTATCTGGATGAATCCGGACAAACCCGAATTATGGAAATGGGCTGCTATGGCATTGGTGTTTCACGTATTGTTGCTGCAGCCATTGAGCAAAACTACGACGAGCGGGGCATTATATTCCCACAGGCGATCGCTCCGTTCCAGCTGTCGATCATTCCGGTCAGTTATCATAAAAACCAGCAGGTCCGGACTGAAGCCGAAAAACTTTATCGGGCCTGCCGTGCAGCAGGTATCGAGGTATTGCTGGATGACCGCGAGGAGAGACCCGGAGTCATGTTTGCAGATCAGGAATTGATCGGAATCCCGCATCGTATCGTGATCGGTGAGCGGAATCTGCGGGAGGGTATGGTGGAATATCAGGGACGACTGGATAAAACATCCCAAATGCTCTCGCTGTCAGAGGCAGCTTCCATCATCAGCAAAATATGTGGCGACTGATACATTCTCTGTTATTCCTGATACCCGGTACAGTAATGGCCGGAGCACAGATATATGAGTCCTTATCGGCCAGTACTCGCACCGTATTGCATCGTACTATCAGCGATCAGGCCGTGCCCATGCTCATCACTCTCTCCGGCCCTAAAGCAAAGGACTGGTTGGACAGTATGACAAAACGCCTGGAGAAACGAATACCTGACATCGAGGAACGCAAGGCATTCCTGATTACCGTTCATTATGAAGCCACCCGCGCCGGGCTCGATCCTGAACTGGTGCTCAGCATTATCCAGGTCGAAAGTAATTTCAGAAAATACGCAGTCTCTTCCGTCGGGGCACGCGGGTATATGCAGGTCATGCCGTTCTGGGTGGATACGATCGGCAACCCGGAACACAATCTGTTTCATCTGCGCGTCAACTTGCGCTACGGTTGCACGATCCTTCGCCACTATCTCGATCTGGAACAGGGGGATTATTTCAGGGCACTGGGAAGATATAACGGCAGCCTGGGCAAGGCCGGCTACCCCAATCTGGTATTCAACGCCTGGCACCGCCACTGGACTTACTCCACGGCATCACAATAACCAGATTCATATTTATTCTGGAAGATGCGCAGTTGGATGCGCTCGAGTGTGTGTCTGATGCGCTACCTGGCAAGACACGGGGAGGAGCAAAGCAGCCAACTATACCCCAAGCGTGTAATCGGATGTGTAGGGGTTTCTAGGATCATTTCAGTGAGTGTTGATGAAAGCCTCAATCTCGGCGCGAGTAATCAGCCCGATTTTCCGCGCTGCAGGCCTTCCATCAGGATCGAACAGATACGTACTTGGCAACATCGAAAGCTCATCTCCGAGTTGCGCTGCTGCAGCTCTGTCACCCAGCACGATCGGGTAGGGAATCGTCATCTTCTCCACAAATTTCATGACATCCCGAGCATCGTCATACTCCATTGCAATTCCAATGATGACGATGTCGTTTCTTTCACGGGACAATTCGGACAGATCAGGAATTTCTCTCAGGCAGGGCGGGCACCACGTTGCCCAGAAATTGACCAGTACCCATTTTCCCTTATAGCCCGACAAAGTATGTGTTTTGCCTGAGCTGTCTTCGAAGTGGAAACCATAGGCTCCCACCTCGAAGACAGGCAGATACCCGACCAGCACAAGCAGAAGAATCGTAAACCACCGTTTCATCATATATTCCAGCGAAATTGACCAGATCAGTTCATCATGAAAGATCGGTTATGATCTTTTCCGGAAAATCGCGATACAAGAACCGCATCTGTATCACAATCACTACCTGCTCTGGTTATCCTCATATAATCAATTTTGGCAGTCAACAATTTTGCGACCTCTATCTCGACTAGATCTGGGGATGGGTCCGTTCCAGACTGGAGTGCAGTTTATTACAGGCACTCAAATAGGCTTTGGCAGAAGCCGCAATGATATCGGTATCTGCTCCATGACCATTGGCGATCCGCCCGGCTTTCTGCAAGCGGACAGTCACTTCACCCTGTGCATCCGTCCCGCTGGTGATATTGTTCACCGAGAACAGTTGCAGTTCTGCCTTGCTATCCAGTATTTTCTCAATGGCGCGGAATGTTGCATCCACCGGACCACTTCCTTCGGATTCAGCCTGTTTTTCACTGCCTCCCACGGCAATGACAACCTGAGCAAAGGGTATTTCCCCAGTTTCACTGACTGCATGCAGCGAAAGCAAACGATAGTGCTCCTCGGGAATTTGTGCCTCATCCGAGACAAGCGCATGCAGATCTTCATCGAAGATTTCATGCTTCTTATCTGCAAGATCCTTGAAGCGCATGAATATAGCATTCAGTTTCTCTTCCGATTCCAGCTTGATCCCCAGCTCTTTCAGGCGACTGCGAAATGCGTTCCGGCCGGAATGCTTGCCCAGCAGCAATTTGTTTGCTCCCCAGCCCACATCTTCGGCACGCATGATTTCATAGGTTTCACGATGCTTAAGCACTCCATCCTGATGAATACCTGATTCATGGGCAAAGGCATTGGCACCGACAATCGCCTTGTTGGGCTGCACCGGAAATCCGGTAATTCCCGAAACCAGCTTGCTGGCAGGTACGATCTGCGTTGTATCAATACGTGTATCACAGGGGAAATAATCCTGCCGTGTACGCACCGCCATCACCACTTCTTCCAGTGCGGCGTTACCGGCCCGCTCGCCCAGGCCATTGATGGTACATTCCACCTGGCGTGCCCCATTCATAACTGCAGACAGCGAGTTGGCAACTGCCAGACCGAGATCATTATGGCAGTGAACCGAGAAAACAGCCTTGTCAGAATTTGGAATGCGCTCTCGCAGTGTACGGATCAGGCCACCAAACTGATCCGGCATGGTATATCCCACCGTATCCGGAATATTCAGCGTCCGTGCGCCCGCATCGATCACTGCTTCCAGCACCCGGCAAAGAAAATCGATCTCGGATCGCCCGGCATCTTCAGGGGAGAATTCGACGTTATCAGTGTACTGACGTGCCCATTTCACTGCCTTGATCGCCTGATCGATAACCTGATCGGGCGACATGCGCAGCTTGTTCTTCATATGAATCGGAGATGTCGCGATGAAGGTATGAATACGCACATTCTGATTGATCTGCAAGGCTTCCCCGGTACGATCGATGTCAGCCTCTATCGCACGGGCAAGACCACATACCGTACTGTTGCTTACTGCCTCTGCTACTGCCCGGACTGCTTCAAAATCACCTCTCGAAGCGGCCGGGAAACCTGCTTCTATCACATCCACACCCATACGCTCCAACTGCCTTGCGATGCGTACCTTTTCTTCCATGGTCATGGACGCACCGGGGCTCTGTTCCCCGTCACGCAAAGTTGTATCAAAAATAACCAAATGCTCTCTCATTGTCCCACTCCACTATTATTCTGGCTAAAACGGACTACCGGCTGGTGGTGTACCAGCCTGCATACTTCAAAACAGATTAAGAAATGATTAAAATAATTAGCGCGCAAGGCGCAGCAGTCGGCCGGTCAGATACAGCCAAGCTGTCAGATGGAAAGGATGAAAGGCGGGAGTAATTTCAGTAAATTGCATCATGCCGGTAAATATAAAACGTTTACCTTTATTTCGCAACAGCAGATATTCAGGTTTCTTTACGGATTTCGTTACGTTTTCTATTCTTGTACAGCCGCCAGATCTTCATACCGTACCCGGATAAAGCGTAAGTCAGAAATACACCGAACAATACCAACGGTGGGTGACTTGGAATCAGAACAAAAAAGAACAGAAGCAGCAGCGAAACTACAAAAAACGAAACTTTCTTGTGCAGATTGAATTCTTTGCCGCTGTAGTAAGGAATATTGGTTACCATGGTCAACCCGGCAAACAGTGTCATGATCCACGCCAACCATGTGATATCGGCAACATCCACCTGGAAACCCAGCATCACCCAGATCATTCCGGCAATCAGAGCAGCTGCAGCCGGGCTGGGCAGACCCTGAAAAAATCTCTTGTCGATGACTTCGATCGTTACATTGAAACGGGCAAGGCGCAACGCTGCGCAGGCACAATAGATGAATGCGGCGATCCAACCCAGTTTCCCCAGATCTCTCAGCGCCCACTCGTACACAATCAATGCAGGAGCCACACCGAACGAAACCATATCGGACAGGCTGTCGTACTCTGCACCGAATTCACTTTGTGTATGCGTCAGGCGTGCAACCCGACCATCCAGACCATCAAATACCATGGCTACGAAGATGGCAATGGCAGAATGCTCAAAATGGCCGTTCATCGCCTGGACAATCGCATAGAAACCGGCAAACAACGCCGCGGTTGTGAAGAGATTGGGCAGCAGATAGATACCCCGTCTCCTCCACCGCGGGTTTGTGACAGGCAGTTGTTCTGAATCAGATTCCTGCATACTCAGCGAAACTCGGCCAGGATTGTTTGAGTGGCATAAACCTTATCACCGATTGCAACATTAATTTTCGTTCCCAACGGAAGATAGACATCAACACGTGAACCGAAGCGGATGAAACCGAAACGCTGTCCGCGGGCAAGATACTCTCCCGAATGCACATGACACACGATCCGCTTTGCGATGAGGCCGGCTATCTGCACACAGGTTACGTCCTGACCTCCATCGGTTCTGATCCACAAGGCATTGCGTTCATTCTCCAGTGAAGCTTTGGGCAGACTTGCGTTCAGGAATTTTCCGGGGAAATACCATTGATTTTGTATTTCACCATCCACTGGGCTGCGATTCGAGTGTACATTAAAAACATTCATGAAAACACTGACTTTCAGCGCCTCACGCGGTAGATAAGGATCCTGAACCTTATCTACCGCAACGATACGCCCATCTGCCGGGGCAAGCACTGCCCCGGCAAGGGCCGGTATGATACGTGGAGGATCACGAAAAAACTGCAGAACGAACAGCGCAATCAACCAGACGGGTAGTGCCCATAGCCAGCCTGCCATAAACTGCACCAGTAACGCTATAGCAAATGCACCAGCGATGAAGGGCCATCCTTCGCGTGCAATGATCGGATGAGGATAGTAAGAAGTCGACATACGCTCAGTTCTTCGCCTGATCAACCAGTTTATTCTTGCTGATCCACGGCATCATGTCACGCAATCTGCTACCCACTCTTTCAATCGGGTGCTCCGAGGCGAGACGGCGGCTCGATTTGAGCACGGGTGCACCAGCACGATTTTCCAGGATAAATTCGCGTGCATATTCGCCCGTCTGAATCTCACGCAGGATTTTACGCATTTCATCACGAGTTGCATCAGTAATGATACGCGGCCCTCTCGATACATCACCGTATTCTGCATTGTTGGATACGGAATAGCGCATGTTGGCGATACCCCCTTCATAAATCAGATCCACAATCAGCTTGACTTCATGCAGACATTCAAAATAGGCCATTTCCGGTGCATAGCCGGCTTCCACCAGCGTTTCAAACCCGGCCTGAATCAGTGATGTCAAACCACCGCATAACACCACCTGTTCGCCAAACAGATCGGTCTCTGTTTCTTCCTTGAATGTGGTTTCAATCACACCACCACGTGTACCGCCATTCGCAGCCGCGTAGGAGAGTGCCAGATCAAGTGCTCTGCCGGATTTATCCTGATGAACAGCAATCAGGGATGGAACACCGCCTCCCTGGGTATAAGTGGAACGTACCAGATGACCCGGTCCCTTGGGAGCGATCATGATCACATCCAGATCCTCGCGCGGAATGATCTGCCCGTAATGAATGTTGAAACCATGCGCAAAAGCCAGCGTGGCATTCTTCTTCAGGGCCGGTTCGACTTCAGTCTGATAAACCGATGCCATCTGTTCATCCGGCAGCAGCAGCATGATTACATCGGCATCCTTGACTGCAGCGCCTACTTCTTTCACTGTCAGACCGGCTTTCTTTGCTTTATCCCAGGATGCACCATCCTTACGCAGCCCGATGGTAACCTTGACTCCCGAATCATTCAGATTATTGGCGTGCGCATGTCCCTGTGAACCGTAGCCGATGATGGCTACTTTCTTTTTCTTGATGAGGGACAGATCCGCATCCTTATCGTAATAGACTTTCATTATTTTCCTTCCAGAATATTGAGTGGGGTGCAGCCACATCAGCAGATGCAGCCTATCGGTGAAATCAGAATCTGCCGTCAGATTCCGCTAAAAAATTTACAGCTTTAAAATCCGTTCTCCACGGCTGAGACCTGAAACACCTGTTCTGGCTATTTCCAGAATCAAATTGCGATCTATTGCCTGCAAAAAACCATCCAGCTTCGACCGGGTTCCCGTAAGCTCGATTGTGTAGAGCTCGTTGGTAACGTCGATGATATTGCCTCGAAATATATCAGCAAGCCGCATTATCTCCTCACGATCCTTACCCACTGCTCTTACTTTTACCAGCATGAGTTCCCGCTCAACATAACCTTCACTGCTCAAATCAACCAGTTTGACGACTTCAATCAGTTTGTTGAGCTGTTTGGTAATCTGTTCGACGATTTCATCCGGCCCATTGGTGACCAGCGTCATACGGGACAATGTCGGATCTTCGGTAGGAGCGACAGACAGAGATTCAATATTGTAACCACGAGCAGAAAACAGGCCTGCCACCCGCGACAGAGCACCGGCCTCGTTTTCCATTAACAAAGAAATAATATGTCGCATGCTGTTATACCAGGATCATTTCGGACAGACCTTTACCACCAGGCACCATAGGAAAAACATTCTCGGTCTGATCCGTAATAAAATCCATAAATACCAGTTGTTCTTCCAGTTTGAAGGCTTCTCTCAACGCACCATCGATATCCTCCGGTTTATCGATTCGCATACCGACATGTCCATAACTTTCGGCCAGTTTGACAAAATCGGGCAATGCATCCATATAGGATTCAGCGTAACGATTGCCATGGAAAAACTCCTGCCATTGACGCACCATCCCCATGTAGCGGTTATTCAAATTAATGATCTTGATGGGCAGACGATACTGTTTACAGGTGGATAACTCCTGAATGCACATCTGGATACTTGCCTCTCCGGTAATACAGGCTACTGTACTGCCCGGGTTGGCCATCTGTACGCCCATCGCAGAAGGCAGACCAAATCCCATCGTACCCAAGCCCCCAGAATTGACCCAGCGACGTGGTTTATCAAATTTGTAAAACTGGGCCGCCCACATCTGATGCTGTCCGACATCAGAAGTAACGAAGGCGTCTCCACCGGTTATTTCATACAGTTTTTCCACCACCAGTTGCGGCTTGATAACGCTGGCCGATCGGTCATATTTCAGGCAATCACGTGCCCGCCACAACTCGATCTGTTCCCACCATTTATGCAAAGCATGAGCATCGGACGTCTCCCTGCCAGCTTTCAGCAACATGATCAACTCTTTCAGTACTGCGGATACACTGCCAACGATGGGAACATCCACTTTGACTCGCTTGGAAATTGATGACGGATCGATATCGATATGGATAATTTTCCGTTCTTCGCTATAGAAATGCTTTGGATTTCCGATGACACGATCATCAAAACGAGCTCCCACTGCAATCAGCACATCGCAATATTGCATGGCCATATTGGCTTCATAGGTGCCATGCATGCCCAGCATCCCGACAAACTGCCGGTCAGTCGCCGGATATCCTCCCAACCCCATGAGGGTACTGGTGCAGGGAAAATTCAGCATCTGCACGAGTTCTGTCAATTCTGCCGCAGCATCATCCAAGATCACCCCACCACCGGTATAGACCATCGGACGCTTGGCTTCCAGGATCATCTGGACAGCTTTCCGGAGCTGTTGAGCATCCCCGCTGATTACCGGTGAATAGGAGCGCAATGAAATACTGGCGGGATAATGAAATTCCGCCTTCTGCTGGGTGACGTCCTTGGGAATATCCACCAGTACCGGCCCCGGACGGCCGGTTGAAGCAATATAAAAAGCTTTTTTGATTGTTACCGCCAGCTCCGATATATCCTTTACCAGAAAGTTGTGCTTGACGCAGGGTCGTGTAATTCCCACGGTATCCACTTCCTGGAATGCATCCTGACCAATGGCAGCTGTAGGTACCTGTCCACTGATGATTACCATTGGAATGGAATCCATGTAGGCGGTAGCAATACCCGTTACGGCATTGGTCACCCCCGGGCCGGAAGTTACCAGCGCCACACCCACCTTGTTACTGGAACGTGCATAACCATCCGCTGCATGGAGGGCAGCCTGTTCATGACGAACCAGAATATGCTTGACTTTATCCTGCTTGAACAATTCATCGTACAGGAACAATACGGCACCGCCGGGATAGCCAAAAATATGACTTACCCCCTCCTCCTGCAGACAACGTATCGTAATCTCGGCACCTGTCAGTTCAGTACTCATACCAAGGAATCCCCAGATTCAAAATAATTTTTCTTCATCTCATCATTAAAACCAATATTTGCTTTGTATCGATTAGTGATTACAAAACCATAAAAACGCTTGGAGCACCTTGCATCCGGAATTTCAGATTGCGCACAAATAAAAAAATGCGAGACCTCTACCCCAGTAATCGGAGGCAGTGTATCTCCCACATTTTCCTGACCGGCAGTAAAAGAGGCAGGATGCAGAATAAGTAACCCTTGCTCTATCTCTATGTTACTAGGATTATATATTGACTTCCTGCAAATATCTCGGTAACACCACAACTATATCAATTGTTTCAGCATGCGGAACTACCCGTTCGTTCCCCCGACCGTCAACCCGTCTATCCGCAAAGTCGGCTGTCCGACACCCACCGGCACACTCTGCCCCTCCTTGCCACAGGTACCAACACCCGGATCCAGCGCCAGATCGTTCCCAATCATGGAAACGCGGGTAAGTACATCGGGACCATTACCAATCAAAGTAGCCCCTTTCACCGGATAGGTAATTTTACCATTTTCAATCATATAGGCTTCTGCAGCCGAAAACACAAATTTACCGCTAGTGATATCAACCTGCCCTCCGCCAAAATTGACAGCATACAAACCCTGCTTGACAGAAGCGATGATTTCTTCGGGTTCTTTATCACCATTCAACATACAGGTATTGGTCATGCGCGGCATGGGGATATGAGCAAACGATTCACGCCGGCCGTTACCAGTAACACGCTGATTCATCAGCCGGGCATTCAGATTATCCTGCAGATAACCCTTGAGGATGCCATCTTCGATCAATGTAGTACATTGTGTCGGATTGCCCTCATCATCGATGTTCAACGATCCGCGACGATCGTGTATCGTACCATCATCGACCACCGTCACCCCCGGTGCCGCCACCCGCTCACCAACCCTGCCAGAAAAAGCCGAACTCCCTTTCCGGTTAAAATCTGCTTCAAGACCGTGACCGATTGCTTCGTGCAATAAAATACCCGGCCACCCGCTACCCAGCACGACAGTCATACTTCCTGCCGGAGCCGGTTTCGATGCAAGATTCGTCAATGCCTGATGGACTGCTTTACGGGCATAATCCTCCAATACTGCATCGGTGAAATAAGCATAATCAAAACGCCCGCCTCCTCCGGCAATGCCCTGCTCCCGCCGACCGTTTTCCTCGACAAGGACTTGCAATGATATACGTACCAACGGCCGCACATCGGTGGCAAGCAATCCATCACTGCGCGCAACCATGACCACCTCATATTCTCCAGCCAGCGAGGCCATGACCTGAATGACTCGTTTATCCAGTGCGCGTGCAAATCCCTCCAGCCGTTCTAGCATACCGATCTTGTCTGCATCTTTACAAAGCGCGATAGGGTCCAGAGAAGAGTAATACAGTGCCTGCCGGGCATCGTTTCCTGATAATCCCGTTATATACGCATGTGCTCCATCACCCTGGGCAGCAATTGCGCGTGTTGCCCGGGCAGCAGATATTAGTGCCTGACTACTGATATCATCCGAGTAGGCAAAAGCAGTTTTTTCGCCGCTGATTGCACGTACTCCGACCCCCTGATCAATATTGAAGCTGCCCGATTTGACGATACCCTCTTCCAGCACCCAGCCTTCCGACCGATTGTACTGAAAATAAATATCCGCATAATCAATTTGATGGGTAAGAATGTGCCCGAACACATCCTGCAACCTGCCTGTATTCAGTTCATAAGGAGCTAACAGGTATTGATCAGCAATCGTAAATGAATCCATCATTCCAGAAATAAGTTCATAAAAAAATCATAACGGCTGAGCTGCTGCTGTACCCTGCGGCAGCTCGTCTGCAAAAAATCGAAATAACGTAAAAACCAAACTCAAGTTTTCTCAACAGGCAAGCAGGCAACGGTGCTCCAACGCAGGCAGACTTGCCCGCACACTTGACTGATATGCACGATCTATTTCCGCAATCACTACCCCCGGTCCGCGCGGAAGACGGTCGATAATCACACCCCATGGATCGACAATCATGCTGTCGCCATTGGTTTCACGCCCGTTCACATGGAATCCTCCCTGCGCCGGAGCGATCAGATAAGCCTGATTCTCGATTGCACGGGCACGAATGAGTGTTTCCCAATGGGCCTTGCCGGTAATGGCGGTAAACGCCGCCGGTGCCAGAATGACATCCACTTTTCCCATCATACGGTAAAGCTCGGGAAAACGCAGATCATAACAGATGGACAACCCCATCCGCCCGAATGGAGAATCGAGTGCAACCACCCGGTTACCTGCGTCGATCGTTCTTTCTTCAGCGAAATTCTCGTTACCCAGCGACAATCCGAACAGGTGAATCTTATCGTAGCGCGCCACCTGCTGGCCATGTTCATCGTACACCAGGCAGCTGTTGTACACCTTGTCCGATACCGGCGAAACCAGCGGTACCGATCCTCCTGCCAGCCAGATACCAAACCGCTTCGCGGTTTCGCTCAGAAAATTCTGAATTTCCCCGTTACCAGGATTTTCACGCACTGCGAGCTTATCCGTATCCTTCATTCCCATAATACAGAAATATTCCGGCAACACGACCAGCTTGGCCTGTTTTGCAGCCGCCTCTTCAATCAGACGGAAAGCTTCTTCAAGATTGGCTGCCACACTGGGACCGGAAGCCATCTGGACGGCTGCCACCCTTATCTTGGTATGATCACCTGTTTTGGGGCGGAGAGCCTGATCAGCACCCCCATCAGTAGACATGATTCCCTCCCTCTCTATATCCGATTCCTGCCCGTGACGACATCAAGCCGTTCATATTCAATCTCCCTCCCTCTTGATTAATTTTAATGCGAAGGTGCTCTCCGATCTCTCCGCTATCATTATTTATTGTATATGCTCTGTTTCATGCCGGCACCTGTGTTGAAACACGGGCTTATCAAACCTTACTGCACAGCAGGCGGTTGCAGCAAGATCTAAGAAACCGCTGATCAAGTCCTTCATGAGCCACATCATGGGGAAAATCGTGGTAATCGCAAGAAACGCGACATAGCAAACGCATGATTTTGCTGTAACCCTTGAAGCACTGGTTTTGCAGGCAGCCCGCAACGTTGAGCTCGTAGTGAAGAAACAAACCCTTCACTACCTCATTTCGCCTTGCATTCCATCCGCAAACCACAATGTGCGACCATCTGGAGCTTGAGCAAAGATTCCCTAAGGTTGCTCAACCTTGTCTCGTTCTTCATCCAGTCTGACGACAACCGGGTCACTCCAGCTTCCGGTTATAGCATATTCATTGAGCAGCACCCGATCAAAAGGATCCTGCAGAGTCCCCGTGGCAATCATGGCCGCAATTCCAGCGAGAGGAGTTGCCAGTCCGAACGAAGGAAACACTTTCAGATTCAAGATTTGTGTTTCGCTCATCAGATCCCATTCCCCGCTCAGGACAAGCTCTGCTGCACTGCCCGCTATATACAGATCATCGACCGAAGCAATACCACTCTTAATGTTGATGTGACCGTTCAGTTCATCAAACCCGAACCCTTTACCGAATACATCATAAAAGTCCAGTGTCAATCTGCGAGGCAAGGATTTCAGGTCAAAAATCCCCAGTAATCTACCAATCCCAGGTTTCAGTTCTGTGAATTGACCATGCCGCACATCAAGCTGCAGACTGCCGGACAGTGTTGAAAAATCTACTGAAAACGGTTTATCTGCCCAATCCAGATTTCCCTCCAGTACCCCTTCACCACGAGCAATACGCCCCGGATAGCCGTGACGCTTAAACAGTTTTCCAATATTGCCGGATTGCAGCCGGATGTGACTGTACATCCGATAAGGTGGCTTATGATTTTCCCATAATCCATTAGCCTGCAGCCTGCTGTTCGGGTGTCTGATGTCCAGATTCTCAATCAGCCAGCCATCCTGGCTTTGCATGGCACTGAATTTCATCTGGCCCAGCAGCCCCCCCTTTATGAACAGCTCATCGGCTTCGATATCCACAGCCGGCCAGTCTCCCGGAGGATCCTGTTTATGTGATGTTAAAATATTCTCTGGCGCATCTTCCGGTATTTTCAATCGGCTCAAACGTGCCACTACTTTTTGTCGATCCCCTGCCTGCCAGTCTATTCTGCCATCGACCTCCTGACTGGAAACATCCACTCGCCAGCTTTCACCCTGCCTGTCAATAGCAAAATGAGTATCATTGAAATAACTGGACAGAAATTCAAACTGACCGATATGTAAATCGAACTGCACCGACCTGGTCAGAATATTGTCCAGCCCGCGTGCAGTATGGTCGAGCGAAGCATCCATCCCGGCATACCTCCTGAACAGTTCGCGCAACTGATCCCATTCCAGCCTGGATACCGAACCTTCCACCCGGGTCACCTGATCCTGCGGCAATATACCACGCCTGCCAAAACTGATTATCCCGCGTACCGGATGATAATAATGTGCCTTTTCACGCATACGTTGGAATTCCGCTGTCAGGATATCGCCATAATGAAAATGCACGTGATCATCATGCGGCAGGGTAAAAATTTTTTCCAGACGCACAGGAATAACTTCCGCAGCAGTCTTGGAAAAAGGTGCCGGAAACATCAGCTCCACACCTTCCATCGAGGATTCGACCACGATACCGACTTTGCCTGATTCAACCTCCACTGCAGCTTGCCAGTCTGAACTGCCACGCATGAACTGCGTCCATAACTGAGATAAATTGACTGGTTTAACGGGATTCATATCCGAGTGGAAATGGTCGAAATCAGCCCGACCTCGAGCAGTGATACGTACCCCTCCCTCGGGCAGGAAAGCGGAGGAAAACTCGACTGCTCCCCCCAGTACCCGGGCATGAATCCCTTCCAGCACTACACCGGATTCAGTAAAAACCAGTGATCCGTTGACCTGGTAAAAATCAGGAATATAGCGATCAAAGTCGATCCGATTGTCAATAAACTGGTAACGCCCCTGCATTTTAACAATGGAAAGTTTTTCCTGAGCAACCGACAATGCTACCTCTGCCTGCAGCCTCCCCTTGCCGGAGAATTCAGCCTGTCCTAATAATTCTCCAACATGCGGACCCACATCATCTGCCTGGCGTAACAGGGCGACCATCTTTCCACTCTCTCCTTCCGCCATGCCTTTTACCCTGATTTCAGGGCGATCTGCATATATATCATCCGATTGCAGCATGAATTTCTGCAGTCGAACACCTGCAATACTGGCAGAAGAAAGCGATAAGTCGAGCTTGCTTTCCTGTATCGAAACACGCCCCGTCATACCGGAAACCTCTGGCCAGTCATCGGAAATCTTAACACTGGCATTACTGATGGCAGTTTCTGCATGAATGGAGAATGCGTCCTTTTTATCAACAGACCGGCCGTTCAATAACCCCATGACCTGGAACTTTGCATCGCTCAGCTTCCCCGAGAGAGTCACCTTATCAAGTTTCTCCTTCCAGCTTTCATTCCCCATCCAAGTGACATACTCACCGAGAAGATGCATGTCGGCGTGCGACAACCCCCCTCTCAGATCAACCTGTACGGATGTATCTTTGTCAAAGGTACAGCTCCCTTGCAGGGCGCCGCTTCCTGCATCACTCTTGAAAGCGATATCGTTGAATTCAATCCGGGCCACAGCATGGTCGGCAGCAGTTTTCCAATTCATTCGACCGACCAGCGAATCGAAGCGAAATTTCTCGCCAGGCGACTGCGACTTGTTGATTTCCACATTCTTTGAAGACAGAAACAAGGAGCCTCCCGCTTCAGTAGCATCAACGATTCCACTGACACCACTGAAAGCAGGATAGTTGTCGAACGATTGCACAGCGAGATCACTGAAACCGGCATTTACCCGGAAAGATGGTTTTTTTGTCCAGTCACCGCGCCATTCGAGATTAACGTGCTTTACCATTCCGCGCGGAAACAGTTCGGACAAAGACTCATGTAAAGTTTCTTCTGCTGGCAGACTGACAGCAAGTTTGGTCAGCACATCCATCCTCAACCCCCCGGCCTGCAGGCTGTATACGGACAACCCGCCATCTTTCGGGTTCAGCACGCGCCATGATGCTTCGACCGGCCCGGTCAATGGCAAACCTTTGAGCTCGATGCTCACACCATGGGCAAACCATTGTTGGTTTATCGCCTTTTCATCTTCCGTCTCGTGCCATCCCCAGCGACCATGCAGCCGATCGATCTCCAGTACGGGCAGCTGCTGGGCAACCTGAATCGCCGTATCTTGCAGGCGGATATCCGACACCCACCTTGTCAGGCTGCCAGCATGGATATCCACCCAGGCACGCATGCTGCCTTTTCCTTTTTTGAGTTCCCAATCAGCCGGCAATGTCATCCATTCTTGCCAGCTTCCCAGATTAAAATCCTGTAACTGGACGAACAGACGTCCTTGCCATGCTGACAAGGTCTGGACAGAATCACCGGTAAAATCTCCACGAAGATCCACTCGGGAAAACAGCGGATCGGATGAATGTGCCTGCAACCCGAATTGATGGCGCCTGCCTCCCCGTTTGTTCTGCAAATGCAAATTGACCGATTCAAAATAATGTACCGGGCTGCGGCGTAATTCATCCTGCCAGTAAATGACGGCGTGCCTGACGATCAAACGCCGCTGGCGCAACAGCCAGTCAAAAAATCCGTTTTCCTGCTGATTCTCACCCAGTGTCACGCCAGCGATATGCAAAACACCTTCCATATCCCGGCGTGTCACTAGTGCAGGCCGGTCAATGATGATTTCATGAAAGTTGAGTTCACCCCGCAATAACGACCGCCATGAAATCGTTCCTTCTATTCCCGGAAACACCAGCACCGGATCACCCTGCTGATCGGACACACTGACCCCCTGCATCGACAAATGCGGACGCAGGCCATCCCAGTTGGCCCGAATGGAATCGATCTGTACCGGCTGCCCCGCAACACGAGTCATCGCCGCGACAATATCAGAACGGTATTTCTCGATATCAGGCAGAATCCAATAGCGCAACGCAAGCAGTAGCAGACAGGCGAGTATCACCGCCAGCAGAAAACCTCGGCCCGCCCATCCCAGACAAATCGTACAATGACGTAATAAAGAATGCGGCATAAGCTAATACAAAACCATCACTCGGTATTTCGTCCGTTCCTGAAGCTTGCCTTCCCTTTGAGAAATGGCAGTCTTTACGCTCTCCGACAGGATATTATTGCCGCAATACTCATTCATTATCGTAAGAATGCTACGAATCCCTGTTTCATCCATGGTGCTTCACCGTTTCGTGACATAACCAGACACACAGCCGTTCATTTCGTATGTCCACACCTATCGACCCGTCCCGGGCTATATCCATTGTTAGCAGCATTCTGCCTTACAGCCGGTATCTCAAACGAACGCTGGCGAGCGAACCCGGCCTGCAGCAAGAATTGCTGGATCAATTACCGAATCCCTTTACATGGGAGGAAATGCTCGACTTCCTGCAGCATCCTGCAACCCCTCTCGCAGATGAGGCAGATCTGCACCGGTTATTGCGCCAGTTGCGCAAACGCGTCATCCTCCGGCTGGCCACGCGTGATCTGGCCGGACTGGCTGATCTGAACGAGGTCATGACGACCATGACTGCGCTGGCGGATACGACGATTCGGTTTGCACTGGAATTTCTCCACACAACCATGACGCAACCCGGCCATTTTGGCAAACCGACTGGAGAAAAAACCGGCACGGAACAGCAGTTGCTGATCGTGGCCATGGGAAAACTGGGAGGTGGCGAACTCAATGTATCCTCTGACGTGGATCTGATTTTTATCTATCCCGAAGATGGTGAAACAGACGGCAGAAAATCCATTACCAATCATGAATTTTTCGTCAGGCTGGGGCGGAAGCTGATTGCCAGCCTGAGTGATTATACCGTGGACGGCTATGTATTTCGTGTCGACATGCGATTACGTCCGCATGGCGAAAACAGTCCGCTTACCATCAGCCTGCCCATGCTCGAAGACTATTTCATCACGCAGGGCCGTGAATGGGAACGACACGCCTGGATCAAAAGCCGCATTATCACCGGTTCATCAGTGGCCGAGGCTACGCTGATGGAGTTGATCGTACGCCCTTTCGTGTTCCGCAAATATCTGGATTTCGAAGCCTATGAGGCGATGCGCAGCCTGCACGCGCAGTTACGCAAAGAGGTCGATCGGCGCGAGCTGCACGACAATATAAAACTGGGTCCCGGTGGTATCCGGGAGATTGAATTCATCACCCAAGTGTTTCAGCTGATCCGAGGTGGACGTGATGCCGACTTGTGTATTCGCCCCACGCTGGGTGTGCTGCAGCGATTGCGGCAAAAACAGCCCCTTCCCGGACAGACGATCGAAGAACTGATCGAGGCTTACTGTTTCCTGCGTAAACTCGAACATCGCCTGCAATATCTCGATGACCAGCAAACTCAGAATCTGCCACAGCACACCGATGAACAGGCACTGATTGCAAAAAGCATGGGATTTAGTGGCTATGGCAACTTTCTCGATCACCTCGATCTGCACCGCCAGAACGTTACCCGTCATTTCGAGCGAATCTTCGCAGCACGCCGCAAATCTGCCCGACACGACACATTTGCCCGGATCAGACCGGAACAGTCCGGTGATCGTGAAACAGTCGAAGCTTTCGGCAAACAGCTGCAAACACTGGGATACCTCGATCCCGGCAAAACTACCGCGCGCATCCGGCAGTTTTACGACAGCACATTTTTCCGGCGACTGACTCAGTCTAATCAGGAACGCATATTCGAACTGATGCCCACACTGATTGAAGTGACTGCCCGCTTCACACCTGTTGATATCACACTGGAGCGCATGCTGCAATTACTCGAAAAAATCGGACAATATCCAGCTTATCTCGCCCTGCTGCAAGAGCATCCGCAAACGCTGCCACGTGTCGCAAAACTGGTCAGCGTCAGCCAGTGGGCGAGTGATTATCTTGGCAGACACCCGATCCTGCTGGATGAACTGCTCACGTCATCCGGCCTGCACACTCTGCCGGACTGGGCTGCACTCAAAACCGAGCTCACGCACCAGTTGCATCATGTCAACATCCCCAAAACGCAGATGATCGAGTGGCAGATGGATGTATTACGCCACTTCCAGCATGCACAGGTATTTCGCCTGCTCGTCGCCGATCTCGAAGGAGATCTGTTGCTGGAAAAACTCAGTGACCACCTGACCGAGCTGGCCGATCTCATCCTGGACAATGTGCTGCAACTCGCCTGGCGGGGATTGAAAAAGAAACACCGGGAATTGCCTGCTTTTGCCATCATCGGCTACGGCAAGCTGGGAGGAAAAGAGCTGGGCTATGTCTCTGATCTGGACATCGTGTTTCTCTACCAAGAAGATCATCCCGATGCTGCAGAGATCTATACCAAACTGGCGCAAAACATCAATTTGTGGCTCACCAGCCAGACCTCCGCCGGCATATTGTACGAGACTGATCTGCGGCTGCGGCCGAACGGTACCAGCGGATTGCTGGTCAATTCCCTCGAGGCTTTCACCCAGTATCAGTATGAGCAGGCCTGGGTATGGGAACATCAGGCACTGACACGTGCACGCTTCGTCGTCGGTGACCGTTCAGCAGGCGAAATGTTCGAGCAGATGCGCAAAGACATGTTGTGCCAGCCACGCGATCTGGTGAAATTGAAACGGGAGATTCTGATGATGCGCAGCAAAATGCTGGAAGCACATCCGAACCCTACTTCGCTGTTCGATATCAAACACGACCGCGGCGGTATCATCGATGTCGAATTCATTGTGCAATATCTGGTGCTGGGATATGCGCACCGTTACCCGCAACTGACCGGCAATATCGGCAATATCGCCTTGCTGAAACTGGCCGGAGAACTTGGATTGACATCCACCGGGAAAGCAAACGCAGCCCTCACCGCCTATCGTGAGCTCCGGCGAACTCAACATCAGCTCAGGTTGAGCGGCACACCTGAACCTGCCGGCACAGCCCTATCCAGGGACATATCTCAGAAATTTGCACGAGTAGCAAACAACCATTTAAGCGATGCCAGACAGGCGGTATTCCAACTGTGGGAAGATATTTTTGGAACGTAGGAACTAATTCCAATTACAGATATAAACAGAAGTTATAAAATAGCATAACATACTGTAAAATAATAATATTATTAATATTATTATTTTCACCTCTACCGAGAATTAGAATAACTTGAACAACTGCGGCTAATCTACCTGAGGAGGCAATGGAAACTGTTCTTCGCCTCCGGCGGGAGGGCGACTACAATTAAAATCAGCTCTCAAACTGGTTGTCAGGTGAACATAGACATCGCAACAGTAGGTTAATCACGCCATCTCCGATGATCGTGGTAATAAAAATTTACCACGCACGCCCGTAGAAGCGCTTGTATTCCCCCTGAATCAGGTTCCCCGCGTCGTTCGTCAGCACCAGGAGCAGCGAAGCCCCGTCACCGATGTCCCACTCCGTCGGAGATACGCGCTGCGCGGTGACGCGCCGATCCTGCCCTTGGCGCACGTCGCCAAAACGCAGACTCCATTCGGCATCAAAGGCCAGCCAATCGATCGGCCGATACAGACTCAGTACGTCATTCAAAAAAAGAACGACTTCTGATCGATCGTTGATCATGAATTCAATCCGCATCTTGCGTAGCGTCGCCATGCTAGGATATCCACCGAGGGCCTTGTAAACGTCGTATGACCGGGCGAGTTCGGCTTGCACGACAGCCAGGGACGGCGCAGACAGCACTTGGGAGAAGTCGGGATTGGTCTCCAGAGCCGCTTCCAAGTACCCCTGAACGAAACCGTGTACACGGTGCTCCTGCTCAAAGGCCTCGATGAACTGCTTGCCCGCTTCCGTCTCTAGTGCATTGACGCCGCTGCCCGCTGCCAGCAACCGTTCCAAACCCGCCGCAAAGTTGTGTCTGGCGCTGTTATCGAAGCGCCGGTCGATGAGTTGGCGGGCACAGACCGACTCCCCCGAACCTATCAGCACCTCGTACATGGTCAGCACCACCTGATACGTGATCGTGCTGGACTCCAGGGCGTGCAGCCGCTCCACCACGCTCTCGCTGTC
>OBJA01000685.1_pt1 | contig 27683 bp, 25 predicted proteins | sample 1519751 | NCBI WGS metagenome assembly OBJA01 (sample SAMEA3881238, study PRJEB22517) | soil metagenome | biome: lake sediment; feature: soda lake sediment; material: sediment, water from around vicinity | place: India | collected 2013-12-23 | depth 3 m
TGTACCCGGGGCGGGAATCGAACCCGCACTCTGTTGCCAGAACTGGATTTTGAATCCAGCGCGTCTACCAATTCCGCCACCCGGGCTTTTACCTGTACGGAAAAAGGTGTGCAAAGCTAATTATTTCACCGGAATTGACAAAATCTAAATTCTTATATTTGTTTTTGAATTGAAACTTATAAATGCATATTCCTGATGAACAAGCAAAACAACGATACCAAACTACGGGAACACCTGGCAAATGAAAGAACTTTCCTGGCATGGGTAAGAACTTCAATTGCCCTGATGGGATTAGGATTCGTGATTGTTAAATTTGCGTTGTTTCTGAATGAAGTGTCCCTGCTTTTCAGAGAACAAACTGCTACCGGAACCGAAGGCTTTTCCTCTGTTATAGGAGTTATAATTGTTGCTTTCGGTGTGATTCTTTCACCGTTTGCCTTTTACCAATATAAAAAGGTAGAAAAACAGATAAACAGCCAATCGTATAAATCTTCCTCATTCCTTTCGGGATCTCTTACACTTGCAATTATTGCAGGTGGAATTATATTGATCCTGCATCTGATTACCAACATCATCATTTAGTACTCCGGTTATAAATATCATTATATCATATGGTTTTTATTAATTTAGTCCGATAATTCGAAATTAACAATGAACCGGCAAGCTGATCACATCCTGTTTGATCAAATAAAAAAAGGTGATGAGAAGGCGTTTGAGGCACTCTTCAGGGCTCATTACCCGTTTTTGTGCCATTATGCCGCTATGCTGCTAAAAGACGCCTCAGCGGCCGAAGAAATCGTTCAGGAGCTGTTTGTCAGACTGTGGGAGAGAAGAGAAGATACCTCTATTGATACTTCAGTTAAAAATTATCTCTACCGTGCAGTTAAAAATCATTGCATCAACTATGTACGACATTCAAAAATTAAAGAGGAATATTTGCGGGGCGTTCAATCCGATCAAAATGATTTTTCATATGAAGAGTCTGAATCCCAGAATGAATTGATGCAAAAAATTGAAGAAAGTATAGCTTCACTCCCTGAAAAAAGAAGGGAAATATTCAGGTTAAGCCGCCAGGAAGGGCTTAAGTATAGAGAAATTGCAGCAAGATTAAATGTTTCAATTAAAACTGTTGAGACGCAAATGGGATATGCAATAAAATCATTACGCGAGCTGTTAAAGGATTTCCTTCCGATATTTTAACACAATAAAAAAAATCATACACCCCTTTTAGGGGTAAAATCCAATTCATGTGTCATTATTACAGATGAAAGCAAATAATTCCATAGAAAAACCAAGTTGGTCGCTGTTAGCCAAATATCTGACAGGCGAGGCCAATACCACAGAAGCTAAAACAGTGGAAACCTGGGCTGCTGAAAGTGAGCAAAACAAAAGCGAACTTGAACAGCATCAGCTTGCCTTAAAAAAAGCAGATAAGTTTTACATAATAAACAAGTTTGATACCGATAAAGCCTGGAGTAATATCCACAGGCTTACAGTATCAAAAGCATCACCTGGAAAACTTATCCGTTTCAGAAAGATAACATCAGCTTATATATATAAATATGCGGCAGTACTGCTTATTGGAATCCTGATAGGTTCTGCCGGATACCTTTACCTGAAAAAACAAAATAATCCTGTTTACGTTGAAATCATCTCAGGCAAAGAGCAATTAATAAACGAATTTGTCCTTCCCGACGGCTCCATGGTTACATTAAACAACAACTCCAAACTTGTGTATCCTAAAAAATTTAACGCCCAGCAACGTGAGGTAACAATAACAGGTGAAGCCTTTTTCGATGTTAAACCGCAGCCGGACCGCCCTTTCATTATAAATGCGGGAGACGCACAGGTTAAAGTTTTGGGTACCTCGTTTAATGTAAATGCATACCCCGAGGCAGAATCAGTTGAAGTTACTGTTGAAACGGGAAGAGTGCAGGTAATTTGCTGTAATGCTGAGGAAAACACTGAAGCTGAACTTTTACTGAACGCAGGAGAAAAAGGCACAGTTTTCAACAGCAGCAGAAAATTGGAAAAAACATTGAATACCGATCGGAATTACCTGTCCTGGAAAACACATACCCTGGTTTTCGAAAGAACCAGATTATCTGAAGTGATTTATTACCTGAATAAAATATATCACACCGATATTCGGCTGGAGAATCAAGAAATGGGAAATATGCTGCTCACTGCTCAGTTTGAAGAAAAACCGGCTGAATTTATACTGGATGTCATCCGGTTAACTTTCGACCTGGAAATTAAACAGGAAAACGGAGCTTACATTCTTTGCGGCACTACTACATTAAACAAATAATTCAAAGTCATGAAAACAATTAAAAAAAACATCGGAATGGCAATCGCCTTAGCATTGGCGTTTTTCGTTATTGCTTCTCAATCAGCGATTGCCCAACAGCCCGAAAACCAGGCGTTGGATCAAAACATCAGCATTTATGCTGAAGATGAACCTCTATCTGACATTATCGAGAAATTATGCAACTATTTGAATCTCGATTATACGTATAATGCCAATATTGTGGCAAATAAGAAGGTCAGTCTGAACATTACAAACAAACCCATTAAATTTGTACTCGATAAATTAATGAAGGATTTTTACCTGTTGTTTGAAATTGAGGATAACATTCTTGTTGTAAGGGATTATGTTCCGCTCGATCAAAGTATGGAAAACTCCAGTCAGTTTCAGAGTGCCAACCGGGGTTTTTTATTTGATGATCCAAAAGATAAATCGATCACAATTAAATTCAAATCGGCAAGTAACCTGATCATAATCCCTGTAACAATTAATGAATCGGACACCTTAAATTTTATTCTCGATACCGGGGTTCGCTATCCAATAATCACGGAATTGCCGTTTGTGAACAAGCTGAACCTGAATTACCTGATGCCCGTGAAAATTAAAGGACTGGGTGAAGGAGAAGGTCTGGCGGCTTACCGTTCAGCAAACAACACTCTTAGACTTGGGGGAGTGACTGCATGGAACCAGGAAGTACAAATGATAATTGATGAAAACTTTCAGATTTCACACATGCTGGGTCTGCCTGTGCATGGACTGATCGGGTTCAATCTTTTTAAGGATTACATTGTAAAAATCGATTATTCAGCCGAAAAGCTGACCCTCTACCGGCCTGAACATCATAAGTACCGTGACCGGAATAAAGATATTATTCTGCCGTTGCACCTAGAAGGAGATAAACCTTTTGTTCGCACCACTATCGTAACCGATGATTTAAAGGAAGTTCCCGTTAAATTGCTTGTTGATACCGGAGCCAGCGATGCCCTTTGGTTGTCGAAAAATTCAGACAGTCAGATTGAGCTTCCCCAAATTCACATCGAATCCTACCTGGGAAAAGGACTCAATGGCGATCTATATGGAGTTAAAGGCCGGATCGATGGCATTTGGGTAGGACCACTGGTATTACCCAAACCGATCGTAGCATTCCCGAGTTCCGACCTTATCGATCAGCTTATTACTGTCAACGACCGGAACGGAACCCTGGGCGCCGAAATATTGAGAAGATTTGTGGTAACAATGGATTACCGCAACAGCAGGCTTACTCTGAGGCCTACCTTTAAAGTGAAAGAAGATTTTAATTACAACATGAGTGGTATGGAAGTCATAAACCCAATACCCGGTATGCCCATTTTCACCATTACAGACATCCGTGAAAATTCACCTGCCTATTTTGCCGGCCTGAAGGAAAACGATCAGATCCTTTCACTCAACAGAAATCATCATCAGTCGTTGGAACTGAACGATATCAACCTGTTGCTGCAAAGCAAGGAAAACAGGAAAATAAATATCAAAGTCTTACGAAACGGAGAAGAATACAAAACTTCATTTGATCTGAAAAAAGTCTTTTAATGCTACTCAAAGCCGGAATCACATATATAATCATCCTGTTGTTCTGTCTTGCTGCGGCAGGACAGCAACAGGATGGTTCTGTTTTTGAGCGGCGCATTACAATTCACACCGAAAACCAGCCACTCTCATCAATTCTCGACCAAATCAGCTGGCAGGCAAAAGTCTATTTTTCATACGATGCCTTAGCCATTGAATCTGCAGAAAACCATTCAATAAGTGCCATTGACAAATCGCTGTTTTCAATTATGCACGAGCTTTTCGACCCACAGGAATACCTCCTTAAAGAACTTGACAACCAGATTATCATACTTAGAAAAGCCCAGGCCGACAGTAACCTCTTGCTTAAAACCGACTCCATTCCAGTGAAGTACTTCTTTCTAACGGGCAAAATCGTTGACCGTAAAAAGAACGATCCCATTGCCTATGCTTCGGTATCAGTACTTGATAAACCAATAGGTACCATTTCAAATACCGATGGGGAATTTCTCCTTAAAATACATCCTCAATACATCAACGATACACTTATTGTTTCCTGCATGGGGTATGCCCAGGAGTTCTTTGCTGCCAAAAAAATGCTGGATGAGGATATAATTTTAATGGATCCGGTTTCAATCAGAATCCGGGAAGTAAAAGTAACTGCCACGACTCCTGCAAAGCTTCTTGATAATATACGGGCAAACCTTGATAATAATTACTCGGGGTATAATAAATTAATGAACGCATTTTACAGGGAAACCGTAAAGCAGGATGGCAAGTTTATAAACGTCTCGGAAGCTGTTATAGAGATATTAAAGGCCCAGTACAACAATAACCGGAGCGATTTGTCACGTTTAATAAAAGGAAGACAGAGCTCTGAAGTTCAGCCGTTTAAGTGGATGAATTTCAAACTGCAGGGAGGCCCCTTTACAATCACTCAACTCGATGTGGTAAAAACAATGGAGAGCTTCATTAATGAGGCAAATGAGCATCAATACAGCTATAAAATATCAAAGGTCATCTGGTACAATGAGAATCCGGTGTACGTGCTGGAATTTGAGCCCATAGCAGGGATTGATTTTCATGGTTTCGTTGGAGAATTGTATGTTCATCGTGAAACATTTGCCATTGTATATGCCCGGTTTGGTTTTGACCGTACCGGTTTGCGAAAGGCCACCCCTATACTGGTTAAACATACACCCCCGGGTGTTAAAGCACGGCCTTCGTTTGTTGAATACCAGGTTCAGTACCAGAAATACCAGGGAATATGGCAACTGGCAACGGCACGGGCCGATGTAAAATTTAAAATCCGCAGCCGGCGCGATAAAATCAATTCTGAATTCCACAGCGTTTCCGACCTGCTTGTTACCGACATTCAACCCACTGACCAGAAAAGGTTCAGGCGCAATGAATCGTTTTCATCGCGCGATATCTTTGTTGAAATGATCGATAACTATGATCCCGGTTTTTGGGAAAATTACAATATTATTAAACCCGATGAGGATCTCAGGAATGCCATCCAAAATCTTACTGCATTAAAACAGTAACTGCTGATTAACCCTGCATACCTTTTTTAAATTCTTTTCTTTTTCAATCATTCATTTCTTAATAAAACATCGACTTTTGAAGGCCCGTAAAAAAACAGGAACTCCTTAATCAAACTATTTTAGCTAATTTTGATGAAAATTATTTGAAAGCCCGATACAATGGAACAGTTCAGTACCCGACAAAATAAAGTATCACGCTTAATTCAGCGTGAGATGTCCGATATTCTTCTTCAGCTAACTAAAACCCGGTACCCTGGGAAGCTAATAAGTGCAACAATAGTAAGAGTTACAAAAGACATGAGTCTGGCCCGGATCTACCTGAGCATTTATCCTTCCGGATTTGCCAATGAGATATTAACCGATATACGGCTCAACAGCAAATTATTAAGGGGTGAACTTGGACGGAGAATAGGCAAAATCGTTAGGGTAATTCCAGAACTGGAATTTTTCATCGACGACAGCCTTGACTACATCGATCATATCGAAGATCTTCTTAAGAAATAAATTTTAATCCGGTACGTTTTCTATTATAAATTTTGAATCTTCCATTATTCATAGCACTCCGGTATTTGTTTTCGAAAAAAAAGCAAAACATTATCAACATTATTTCCGCCATTTCGGTAACGGGAATCATTGTTGGGACCATGGCGCTTGTAATTGTATTGTCTGTTTTTAATGGGTTTAACAACCTGATAGAAAGCCTTTTTAGTAACTTCGACCCCGATTTTAAAATTACGGCAGCCCAGGGAAAAATGTTTTCTGCTTCAGATGAAGCATTTGAAGAGATTAAAAATCTGCCTGGAGTGATACAGTATGCGGAAGTTATAGAAGAGGTTGCCCTTTTGAAATACAACAGCCAGCAATATGTAGCTACAATCAAGGGGGTTCCTACCAACTATGCCAGCTACACAAATATCGACACGCTCATAATTGATGGTGCATTCATGCTGGAAGATGAAAATATGAACTATGCTGTAGTAGGGCAGGGGGTAGCCTACAATCTGGGACTGGGGCTTTCCTTTGTTGATCCTATAAGGGTATTTGTACCCAAAAAAGGAAACCAGGTTTCAATAAATCCGGCACGCGCACTGAATTACGATTATATTTTCCCTTCAGGGGTATTCTCCGTACTCGAGGAAATCGATTCCCGGTACATGATTGTACCTTTTAATTTTGCTGCCCGGTTATTCGAAACCCAGGGACAGATATCGGCAGTGGAGCTGGGTATCGACCAAAATGCCAATTCCCGGAAACTGCAAAAAAGGATACAGGAAATTCTTGGAAGTTCTTTCGAAGTGAAAGACAAATACCAGCAACACGACTTAATTTATAAAACAATGCAATCGGAAAAATGGGCAGCCTACCTGATTCTTGTATTTATTCTTATAGTTGCTTCATTTAATATGCTTGGCAGCCTCTCGATGCTTATAATCGACAAAAAAGAAGATCTGTTCATCCTGGGGGGAATGGGAGCCGATTCAAAGCTCATCCGTCAGATTTTCCTATATGAAGGCTGGTTAATTTCCTTTTTTGGTGCAGTAATCGGTTCGCTGCTTGGCATATTCATTTCTTGGCTGCAAATCCGGTTTGAACTGGTAAGCCTTCCGGGTGCGGGCACTTTTATAATAACCGCCTATCCGGTTAAAATCATCCTGTCCGACATCCTAATTATTCTTGGGGTTGTACTGGGTATTGGCTTTGTGGCATCGTGGTATCCGGTTAAATTCATTTCAAACAAATTTGCTTTGCACACAAATTTATAAAATATCTGTCCTAAATTTCCCATTTCTGATATTCGTTACAAATAACACCCTAATTTTGTTTTATTTTGCCAACAATTACAAATTAAATACATTAAGGTGAAAGCACTTGTTAAAAGCAAAGCAGAAAAGGGAATCTGGATGGAAGATGTTCCTGTACCTGAAGTAGGTCCGAACGATGTATTGATTAAAGTAAAGAAATCGGCCATATGCGGGACTGACCTGCATATCTATAAATGGGATGAGTGGGCCCGGCAAACAATTAAAACACCCGTAATAATTGGTCATGAATATATGGGTGTAGTTGTTGAAACAGGATCGGAAGTTGACCGGGTAAGAGTGGGGGAGAGGGTCACAGTGGAAGGCCATATTTCGTGCGGATTTTGCAGAAATTGCCGCAGGGGCCGGCAGCACATATGTGACCACACAATTGGCATAGGTGTGCATCGCGATGGCGGGTTTGCCGAGTATATTTCAGTTCCTGCAAAAAATGTGCTGCATGTTGATGTAAGCATACCCGACGAAATGATGGCCATTATGGACCCGCTGGGCAATGCTACCCATACTGCCCTTTCCTTTCCGCTCCTTGGAGAAGATGTTCTTATTACCGGAATAGGCGGGCCCATAGGAGCAATGGCAGCAGCCATCTGCCGGTTTGCAGGTGCACGGAACGTGATCGGCACCGACTTGAGCCCCTTTAGAAGGGCACTGGCCCGTAAAATGGGCGCTACAAGGGTAATCGACCCGCTGAACGAAAGCATCAGCGAAGCTATGGCACGCCACCAGATGGTGGCCGGGTTCGATATCGGCCTCGAATGCTCAGGTTCTCCTGCTGCGTTTAACGACATGGTTAATCATATGTATAACGGTGGAAAAATCAGCCTGCTGGGAATCCTGCCCAAACAAACCCAGATCGACTGGAATAAAGTGATTTTTAAAGGTTTGACCCTTAAGGGAATTTATGGCAGGGAAATGTATGAAACCTGGTATCAAATGGAGATGATGCTCACCTCGGGCCTGGATATTACTCCTGTCATTACGCACCGATTCAACGCTCCTGATTTTCAAAAAGCCTTTGAAATAATGGAAGCCGGTGATTGTGGCAAAATCATTCTGGAATGGAATTAACTACTGTTCCACGTGAAATCACCGCAATTAAACATGAAAATCAAACAATTCTCCAAAATAAACCATTCAATGGCCACTAGGGTTTCAATAATTAAATGCTCAGAATAAAAAATAACTAATGTGAAAGAAGGATTGGTAATTAAAACTACCGGAAGCTGGTATACCATTGAAGACGATCGGGGTGAATTGTATGAATGCAAAGTAAAAGGCAATTTCAGGATTAAAGACATAAAAAGCACAAACCCGGTTGCCGTGGGCGACCGGGTAAAATTCCGGATTCAGGAAGATCAAAAGAATAATGTGTTAAAGACCGGCTGGATTACCTCCATAAACGACCGAAAAAATTACATTGTCCGCCGTTCTCCCAATCTCTCAAAACAATCGCATATTATAGCTGCAAACATCGACCAGGCTGTATTGGTAGCCACAGTTAATTTTCCTGTAACCACTACAACCTTTATTGACAGGTACCTGGCTTCAGCCGAAGCCTACCGGATTCCGGTTTTAATTGTATTTAATAAACTCGATTTATATACCGGTGAAGATCGAACCCAACTTGATGAACTGCAATCCATATATACTCATATCGGATATAAATGCCTTGCAGTATCGGCAAAAAACCAAACCGGAATCGACCGCCTGAAAGAAATGCTAAACGGCAAAATAAATGTAATTAACGGGCACAGCGGGGTAGGGAAGTCTACTCTGATAAACAGCATCCAACCCGGTTTAAACCTAAAAACCAAGGAAATTTCCCAAATTCATCAAACGGGCAAACATACAACCGCTTCCTCAGCTATGTATAAACTTTCGTTTGGGGGTTATATAATCGATACACCAGGAATTAAAGGTTTCGGGATGCTTGATATGGAATCGTGGGAAATTTCACATTATTTTCCCGAGCTGTTCGCCGTATCGAAGGCCTGTCAGTACAGCAACTGTTCGCATACCCATGAACCGGGTTGTGCTGTAAAAGATGCCGTAGAGGCCGGGAAAATAGCTTACAGCCGCTATATCAGCTATCTGGGCCTGCTTGAAGGCGACGATAAATACAGAAAACCCTTTTAAACCATCCGGCCAATTAAAAATTCCTTATTATATAAACTTAACTTCTTCCACTCTAACCCTGCGCATTGGCATAAAATTCCTCAAAATACAGGAGAACCCACCACAAATATGCGATTACTGCCTAAATGCCAGTGTTCCAATAATTCAACATTAAATCAGGAACAGTCAATCTCCATGTTCAATTGAATTTAATCCGTCCCAGGTATGGCTTTTATACGTCTTTCATCTGTACATTTGCAGCCGTTAAGATTCAGCTTCAAAATACAAAAAGTCAGAAAAAGATTTGAAGTTGTGGTACGACTATTCCGAACGTTCAATGAATCCTCCGCCAAGAACCCGCCCGTCATCATAAATTACGGCAGTTTGACCAGGAGCAATCATGGCAGCTGGCTCAAGCAGCTCAATTACTGCTTTTTGTTCCTCATGAAACAGAACTCTGCCGCGGTTTTCCTGATTCCGGTACCTGATTTTGACATTGTAAGTATTGTTGCTGTTCAACCTGTTTAAATGTAAAAATTTGGTGTCGCGCAATAAAATCCGGGATCTGTACAGTTCACTGTAATCTCCCACGACAATTTCATTCGAACCATGCCGGATTTCAATAACAAACAGCGGCCTGTTAACCTGCAGGTTCAGGCCACGTCGCTGGCCAATCGTGTAGTGAATAATCCCCTTATGCATTCCAAGTACGTTTCCATCAGCATCAATAAAATGTCCCGGCAACGCCTCAACTCCCTTTTCAATTAAATATCGGCGGTAGTCAATGTTCCTTGTGAAACAGATCCCCATGCTTTCCTTCTTTTCAGTCAGAAAATGAAACGAATTTTCTGCCGCGATTCTTCGTACTTCGGCTTTAAATGTACTGCCAAGAGGTAAAATCAACCTGTCAATGATCTTATTATCAAGCCCCCACAAAAAAAATGACTGATCTTTTTCAGGATCTAATCCCCGGGAAATATATTTATTGCCCCCGAATTCATTGATCCGGGCATAATGACCCGTCGAGATCCAGTCACAACCAAGTTCATTTGCAACCTCCAGGAGCCGTTGAAATTTAAGTTGGGGGTTACATACAGCACATGGAAACGGGGTTGTACCGTTTGTGTAAGATTCAATGAAGTATTTGATTACCAGGTCATTAAACTGTGTTCTCAGATCAATTGTATGATGATCGATACCAAGTTTCAAGGCCAGTTCATTTGCACAACCGGAACTTAATTGAGATGCATCGGGAGTGCCGGCAAATAAAAAAGTGACACCGGTAACATCAAAACCCTGCCGAAGGAGCGATATGGCTGCAACCGAACTGTCGATACCCCCGCTCATGCCAAGCAATACTTTGTTGTTCATGAACTACTTTTCAGGATGAAAATAACTGTAAACAACCTCAGCTTTAGCTAGGCCAATATGCTTGGCCAGAATTTCCTTATCTGTTTCTTTAATGTTCTTAACCGATTTAAATGTTAGCAGGAGTTTTTGGCTTGTTTTACCCCCTATTCCTTTTATTTTGCTCAACTCCGATTCGGTAACCATTTTGGAGCGTTTATTCCTGTGAAAGGATATTCCAAAGCGGTGGGCTTCGTCGCGGATCTGCTGAATAATTTTTAAACTTTCAGAATTCTTGTTTATGTAAATTGGTACCGGATCGTCGGGCACATAAATTTCCTCAAGTTTTTTTGCAATTCCTATTATTGCAATTTTCCCACGGAGGTTAAGCTTTTCGAGTGCAGAAACGGCTGACGAAAGTTGTCCTTTTCCACCGTCAATTACAATGAGCTGCGGCAATGACTGGTTTTCGTTTAGCAACCGGCTGTACCTCCTGTACACAACCTCTTCCATTGATGCAAAATCGTCGGGGCCGGTAACGGTTTTTATGTTGTAATGCCTGTATTCGCGCTTAAGGGGTTTGCCATTCTGAAAAACAACACAGGCGGCAACGGGAAATGAGCCCTGCAGATTGCTGTTATCGAAACATTCCATACGAACCGGCAATTCCGGCAGATGAAGGTCTTTTTGAATTGTTTTCAGAATCCGGTCGTCCCTCAGTTTTGGATTTTTCAATACCAATTGTTTCTCCTTTTCAAGGCGATAATATTTAGCATTTCGCTTCGACAAATCGAGCAGCTTTTTTTTGTCACCACGCTGAGGTACTTTAAAAACAACATCATTAAGTTTAATATCTGGAAGAAAGGGAACCAGAATTTCGCGCGCATTGCTGAAAATTTTCTGACGGATATCAACGATGCCTGCAAGCAGCAGTTCTTCTTCGGGCTCCTCAAGGATTTTCTGAATTTCGAGAGTGTAGGTCTGAATTATTGATCCTTTTATTACTTTCAGATAATTGATGTATGCATATTTACGATCCTGTTCGATTGAAAATACGTCAACGTCGGTAATTGTTGGAGAAACAATTGTTGATTTGCTCTGATAACGTTTTAATGAATCGTATTTTTCTTTTATCTCCTGGGCTTCTTCAAACTTCATAGATTCAGCCATAGCCTTCATCCGTTGTTCAAGGTGCCTGATTACCCCCGAAATATTTCCTTTTAATATGTCGGTAATATCTTCTATTCCCTGTTTGTATTTTTCAGCCGATATCAGCCCTTCACAGGGGCCTTTGCAGTTTCCGATATGGTATTCGAGGCACACTTTATACTTTCCTGCATTAATATTTTCATCGGTCAGCAGGTAGTTGCACGTACGCAGTTTATACTCAGATTTAAAGAGTTCGAGTAAGGTTCTTACTGTATAAATTGATGTATAAGGGCCGAAGTATTTTGAGCCGTCCCTTATAAGGGTCCGGGTTTTAAACACACGGGGAAAGGGTTCGTTTTTTATACAAATCCACGGGAAGCTTTTATCGTCTTTGAGCCGGATATTATACCGCGGCTTGTATTTTTTTATAAGGTTGTTTTCAAGAAGCAGGGCATCCTGTTCGGTTTCCACAACAAGGTGCTTGATATCGGCAATATTTTTAACAAGCATTGCTGTTTTGCGCGTATCGTGCTGTTTTGTAAAATAGGATGTGACTCTTTTTTTTAGATTAAGTGCTTTCCCGATATAGATAACATTACCACCGGAATCAAAAAACTGATAAATTCCTGGCTTTCCGGGAAGCACAGAAATCAGGTTTTTCAGGTAATCGATGTTTGTATTAACCGACGGGAACTTCACCTATTTACATTTTTTACAAATAACAACAATTTCAGCAGTGCTGTTCTCAATCTTCTTTTTAATAAGTAACCAGAATGTGGGGGTTATACGCCTGCAGGCTTTGCTTGGAGGGGTTTTGAATAAACCCCAGGTCGCAAATAAAGCTCAGGTAAATTGAAGAAACACCCACCTTTTTTACCAGGTTCAATACGGCATTTGTTGTTCCGCCGGTTGCAAGCAGATCGTCGTGAATGAGCACCACATCATCGGGCGACAAAGCATCGCGATGGATCTCAATGGCATCGGTCCCATATTCCAGATGGTAGGTTTGGGCGATTTTTTCGGCAGGCAGCTTCCCTTTTTTTCGCACGGGTACGAATCCGGCATTCAATTCGAAAGCCAAAACTCCTCCCAGAATAAAACCACGCGATTCGATGCCAAGCACCTTTGTAATTTTTTTATCCCTGAACTGTTCCACAATCCGGCTGGAAGTATACCGTAATGCCTGGTGATCCTTCAACAGGGTGGTTATGTCTTTAAATCCAATTCCTTTTGTTGGGAAATCGGGGACCTCCCGAATCAAGTTTTTTAAATCCATTTTAATTGATGATTTGTTCCACGTGAAACAATTCTACCTGCCCATTAAAATTAACAACACATTGATGTCGGAAGGCGATACCCCGGAGATCCGTTTGGCCTGGCCGATTGTTTTTGGATTAATTTTTTCGAGCTTTTGCCTTGCTTCAGTAGACAACGATTTTAGTTGACTGTAATTAAATTTATTTTCTATATTGATCGCTTCAAACTTATCGAGTTTCTCGGCAAGTAATTTTTCACGGTTGATATACCCTTCGTATTTAATCGAAATTTCAGCTCCCTGCACTATTTCAATTCTCCGCCCCTCGGGAACCCTCCTGAGAAAGGCGTGAAACGGGGTGACGGTCTGTGCCAAATCAAATATTGAAATCTGGGGGCGTAAAATCAGGTCCAAAAGCTTGACCCCCTGCCTCAAGGGGCTCGTACCCTTGCTGCTAAGTAGCTGATTTACAAAGTGTGGCTTAACGCTTAGTTGTTTTGTAAAGTCAATAATCTCGGAAATCAACCCGGTTTTTTCTTTCAGCAATTTCATGCGTTCTGCAGAAGCAAGCCCCAGGTTGTACGATTTTTCAGTTAACCGCATGTCGGCATTATCCTGCCGGAGCAAAATCCGGAACTCAGCACGGCTTGTAAACATCCGGTAAGGTTCATCCACCCCTTTTGTTACAAGATCATCAATTAAAACTCCGATGTATGCTTCATCTCGTCTGAGAACAAATTCCTGGGAACGGGAATGGCATTTCAAATGTGCATTGATGCCCGCCATTAATCCCTGGGCTGCCGCTTCTTCATAACCGGTAGTGCCGTTTATCTGACCGGCAAAATATAAATTTTTTATAAGCTTGGTTTCCAGTGTATTGTATAGCTGGGTTGGATCGAAATAATCGTATTCAATGGCGTAGCCCGGCCTGAATATTTTTGCATTCTCGAGTCCTTCAATCCTGCGCAGTGCTTTATACTGAACTTCCCAGGGCAACGACGAGGAAAAGCCGTTCAGGTAATATTCCACTGTTGATTCCCCTTCGGGTTCAAGAAATAGCTGATGCCTTTCCTTTTCCGAAAAAGTAACAAGCTTCGACTCAATGCTGGGGCAGTAGCGAGGCCCTGTTCCCTGGATGGTACCATCAAACATTGGTGAAAACTCAAACCCTTTTTCCAGTTCCCTGTGCACTTCAGGGCTGGTATGGGTGATCCAGCATGAACGTTGTTTCAACTCCGGCTTCACATCCGGAAGGTATGAAAACGAAAAATGGGTATCGTCGCCCTTTTGTTCTGTCAACCGGGTGAAGTCAATCGTGCGTCCATCAATGCGTACAGGTGTGCCAGTTTTTAGCCTTCCTGTGCTGAAACCGGCATCAAACAGCTGTTCGGTTATATTATAGGAAGCCGCTTCTCCTATACGTCCTCCTTTCATCTGTGAGGAGCCTACATGCATCAGCCCGTTTAAAAACGTTCCGTTTGTTAAAATTACGGTGTTGGAATTAAAATTCACCCCCATTTTTGTACGAACTCCTTTAACCTGATTGTCGGCGATGATCAGTGAGGTTACGGCATCCTGCCATAAATCAAGGTTGGGTATCGACTCCAGTGTATTTCTCCAGAGTTCGGTAAATCGCATCCTGTCGTTTTGTGAACGTGGGCTCCACATGGCAGGACCCTTTGAAAGGTTAAGCATTCTGAATTGAATTGTGCTCTTATCGGAAATAATTCCTGAGTATCCGCCCAATGCATCGATTTCCCGTACAATTTGCCCCTTGGCAATACCTCCCATGGCCGGATTGCACGACATCTGTGCGTACTTTGTCATGTCCATGGTGATCAGAAGTGTACGCGATCCTAAATTGGCAGCAGCAGCAGCGGCTTCACAACCGGCATGACCGCCCCCTACAACTATAACATCGTAATTAAAAATCATATGCCTTTCGTATCAAAATCTATTCCTTTCAGATAAAAATCCTCTTTATTCCTCATTATTACCTGTTCAGCCGGAGTTTTATCCTTATAACCCACTAAATGGAGCAGGCCATGAAAAATTACCCTGTACAATTCTTTTTTAAATGTTGTCTTGAATTTTTCTGCATTTTCCGTTATGCGTTCCAGGCTAATGTATAAATCACCCGAAATAACGGAATTTTCGCAATAATCGAAAGTAATGATGTCGGTATAATAACTGTGATTCAGGTACTCTTCATTAATTCTTAACAAATATTCGTCGTCGCAAAAGATAACTGATACATCGCCCAACTGTTTTCCTTCTTTCTCAACAAGCAACTCTGCATTGTTTCCAAGTTCTTCCTGATCCAGTTCCAATTCCGAAACTTCCTCATAATACACATCAATTTTATTCACACCAATTCAATTTTAAACGCAACACCTTTCCCTTTTTCGCGAAAATCAATTTTCTGTGAAATCGATTTCATTATAAAGATGCCCCTGCCGGTTTCATTTTTAATATTTTCTTCCAGTGTTGGATCTGCTATTTCACTGTAGTCGAATCCATCGCCTTCATCGGAAACAGTAATATGCAGGTCTTTATTGTAACATGAAACTTCTACTGTAACCTTTTTCATGAATTCATTTTTGTTCCCATGCTCGATTGAATTCATTACAGCTTCCGAAACACACAACAACACTTTAAAAAAAGATTCTTCAGGTAGATTCTCCTCTTTGAAAAGAAGCCTGAGGAAAGCTTCAACCCGTTTTAATTCTGCTTTATCTGACTGTATTACAAGTATTCTTGGGTAGTTTTCCATCCTTATTTATTTTGGATGTTATTTAAATATTGCTTGTATTTGTTGTTATAGAAATTGTTTAATTTATGAGAATTTCGGTTTAAATATTCCAGCGTAGAATTATTCTTCTCCTGATACTGGAAGAATTGTACAGGATTGCTGTAAAAATCTTCGGCACTTTTACTTTCTCTTTTGTCTTCAAATTCACGTTCCAATTCCGCTTTTTCAGCTTCGAGCAAACGTGTAGTAATCAGATTCTGCCGTGTTATCATTTGAGCGTCAACATTTTTATTCATCAGCTGCCGGCGGTTCTGTTCGAGAATATCATCAATCTGCTGAAGTGCCCTTTTGGCATCACTCCCCACACCACCGCTGTTCATGAGTTCGCGCAGCATTTGCTGCATCATTTCATGCTGCATCAATGATTGACCCAGCTGCTGGCTCATATTTTGCTGATTTCCGTTCTTCATCTGATCGATCATTTGCTGCAGCTGTTCTTTAATACTTTCCGACTGTTCCTTCAAAAGGTTCATACCGGGTTTACCCTGCCCCTGCGAATCGCCATCGTTATCGCCTTCCTGGGCGTTGGCCATCTGTTGCTCGAGGTTATCAAGCGCCTCATTCAGCAACAATGCAAGGTTATTTGTTGCAGTCATCACAAATTGCTGACTAACACGAGCCCTCGGATACAACCCTTCACCCATTTCATCGATGGCTTTATTGAGATTAAGTTCAATATTCAGCAATTCATTACTTATCATGCTGTTAATATGAGGGGTTCGTTTTCCAAGAGCATAAAGCGAATCTTTAACAATCTGAGTCTGATCAACAATACGTTTCTGTACCCTGTTTAGTTCATTTATCGACGGATCAATGGCATTAATACCTGATAATTCATTCAGCACTTTTTCCTGCTCAAATGAAAGATAAATCAGGTTGCTAAGTATTTGCCTCAGATTTTGGATATTCTCCATGTTTTGCCTGGTTGTATTGGAGTCAAGCATCTGCTGCATGGCAAATGCCGTATTTTTCATTTTTTCGGAAGTTTCTTTCATACCAGAACCGGCTTTTTTTGAATTCTTCTTTTTTAAAGCATCCTTTGTATTTTCCATGCTTTTTTGAATATCGTCAAACTCTTCACTAAAATCATCGAAATTCATTTGTTTCTTTAGCTCCTCGTTTAATTGCAGCGCATTGTTTAACTGTTCCTGAAGATTATTCAATTCCTGCTGAATCTGGTCCTGTTGCTTTCCCAATTGTTCAACATCTGATCTTTCGTTTATGGATTCAGCCATTTTTTCTTCCTCAGCTGCCATCCGGTTAATCTCATCGATTACATCCTGCAGTTTTTGCTCGACTTTCATTCTTCTCAACATTTCAAGGTTCCTGTCGAGCTGTTTTTGCAGGTCCTCGTACGTAAAATTCATTTTTTCAGTGAGTTGGTTCAACATTTTACTGTCGAACTGTTCGGCAAGTTTTTGAAATTCCTCCAGCAGTTTCTTCAGTTCGTCTGTAAATACTTCCTCAAGTAGTTCTTCAATTTGTTTTTGTTTATCAACTATATCCTGGTTCTGCTTATTAAAAGAGTTCATGTAATTATTCAACTGCTCGTTGTCTTGTTTAATTTTCTCGTACAGTTGCTCCAATTGGTTTTGCTTTGAAAGTACCTCGTTAACCATTTGAGTTTTCTCCCAATCGGATACATTGGTATCCATATTTTTTAACCGTAGATTCTGCAAATCGGATTGAATCTCCTTTGCAAGCTTCTCGCTTTGCTGCAACATATTCTCCAGCCTTTCATACTGTTCGTTTTCGCTTTGGGTTACTTCCTGCCTGCTTGGTACATTGAATGTGAAATTATCAGATGTAGTGGTTTTAAAATTGTTGATAACATCATTATCGGTGACTGAAAAATAATAGGAGATGATCCCCGATGATAGTCCTAAATCGGCGAAATCGAAACTGAAATAAAAATCCTGATCCGTTAAATTCCTTGTAAAAGGTATTGCTATTGATGAATCTGCATTATTAATATTGTAATGGAATTTTAATGCACGGAAACCATAATCATCACCGATTGATCCTTTAAAAAAGAACCGCGACATTTTCAGGGAATCCTGAAGTTGCACAATATTTATTTCAGGATACAAATCAGGAATGACTTCCACGGTATAGGAAAGAGCCAGATCCGTTTCAGTAAGGTCATTTTTGATATATACAAGATAATTAGAGCTTTTAAAAAAAGTATGTTCAACAGTAAATGCCTTATCTGTCTTTTTACCTCCGATAATCAGTGAATCCGGCATTTCGAAATACAGGGTGTCGATATCAATTCCTTTAATATTCCATACTATCTGTGTTCCATTCGGTACCTGAAGATCACCCGTGTTTTCGTAATTTTGAACAGGAAGATTCGTATAGGGTGGGGGAGTAACTGTAACATCAAAATGGTTTATACCCGGTTTTGGCAGCAATTGCAAAGAATAGACCCGGGAGTTGTATTTCAGATCTGTAAAATAAAAGTCAACCGGATTTATAACTGACGCCATTTCAAACTCATAATTACCAGGCCCTGAATTTTTCATCAAATAATTGTTTCCTTCAATATTTATATACACAATATCGGGAATTTCGCTACCCTTCGATTCAGCAACAATCTTAAAAGCTTCACCTTTTCTGGCCTTTAGATGATTGTTCACCAAATGAAAACTATATGGAGCAGGCTTGACAAAATGCGTATTATAATGTATTATCCTGTTGGGTGCAGTTGTAAATATCGATCTATTTATCCCAAAAACAACAGCAGTTATAATAATGCTGACAAGAAAATAGAGCATTACAAGCCTCAGGTTTTTGTACTGAACTGCCTGTCTGAAATCAAAAACACTAAGTTCATCAATTTTCTGATCTATACTGGCGAATACTATTTCTCTGGAAGCGGTTGATTCTTTTATCTCTGATAATTCAATAACATTCAATAATTTATCTTTAATTTCAGCAAAATGTTTTTGAATGATTACCGAACTCATTCTTAAATCGATCGGCTTCAGCAAATGGAATAACTTAAAAAGCGGCAATAAAATAAATTGTATAGTCAGCAATCCTCCGAACAAAATAAAACCGAAGAAAAGAACCTTTCTGATTTCAGAAGAGAAATAAATGAAGTATTCAGTTACTGAAAAAACCGTGAATAATGCCAGTAAAAGAAAAAATGTAATAATGATTCCCTTTAAAAGTTTGTAACTATAATACCTGGATTTGAAGCGATTAAGCTTATTAACAAGTATGTTAAAATTTTCTGTCATAGTATCATTAAATTCTTTTCTTACAGCTTATTAAAAGAAACTGCAATGTGTTCATAAATGTTTAAAAAACATATGAAAAAACAAAAATAATCTTTTACAATAACTTTTTGATTTATGAGATTTTAAAATGGATAATTAAAATTTTGAGACTTAAAAATTTTATAGCACAAAAGTTCACGCTTTCTTTCCACATGTTATCCACAGCTAAAAAGGCTGAAATTAATAAGCCTTCAGTTATAAACACATGTTAACAAAAAAAAATAGGTTGTTGTATTATAAACATTTAATAAATTTGATGATGTTGGTATTTTGGTAGATTTGCAGTGAAAGCAATGCTTACAAAAATTATTTAAATATAATTAACAGAAATGAACAGACTATAATTATTTGCATTATCTTTTATTTTTACATTCAATAATAAATATAAAGAATACTATAGTGTCAAGAATACTTTTGGTAGAAGACAATATACTCAATCAAAAAGTGGTAAGTTTTCATTTAAAAAAGGCAAATTATGAAATTGTTTGCGTAAATAACTGGCATGAAGCCATGGATGAATTTATAAATAATCCTCCTGATCTGATATTGATGGATATTATGCTGCCTGAGAAAAATGGTTTTGAAATTACAGCAGAAATCAGGAACTATGAAAAGGCATCAGGCAGGGAGAATAAAATTCCCATTGTGGCGCTCACTGCAAATACACTTGATAATGATAAGGATAAATGCATACAGGCCGGAATGGATGACTATTTGCCAAAACCTTTTACACCCGCTGAATTATATAGTGTTATTAAGCTTTTTATTTGAAAACACCGATGAGCGAGGAATTTAATATAAGAGGCAGCAATTTTCAGGATACCGACAGGGAATTAGATCAGAAACTCCGGCCGCTGCAATTTCACGATTTCAGAGGTCAGAAGCAGATTGTGGAAAACCTTGAGATATTTGTTAAGGCAGCATCTATGCGGAATGAAGCACTTGATCATGTTTTATTGCACGGCCCTCCCGGTTTGGGAAAAACCACATTATCGCATATTATTGCAAATGAACTTGGCGTAGGCATAAAAATTACATCAGGTCCGGTATTGGATAAACCGGGCGACCTTGCCGGGCTGCTTACCAACCTTGAAGAAAAGGATGTACTTTTTATTGATGAAATCCACCGTTTATCTCCAATAGTGGAAGAATACCTTTATTCTGCCATGGAAGATTACCGGATTGATATCATGATCGACAAGGGACCCTCTGCACGGTCAATACAACTTGAGCTGAACCCATTTACCCTTATAGGTGCCACAACGCGCTCAGGGTTGCTTACATCGCCTCTCAGGGCACGTTTTGGCATCAACTCCCACCTTGAATATTACGATAACAATGTTTTAAAAGGAATCGCGGAACGTTCGGCCCGGATTCTTGGAGTAAAAATTACAGGGGATGCAGCAGCTGAAATTGCCGGACGAAGCAGGGGAACCCCCCGGATCGTGAATTCACTTCTGCGAAGAGTGCGTGATTTTGCCCAGGTAAAGGGTACAGGAAAAATTGATATTGATATTACAAAAATAGCCCTCCAGGCAATGAATATCGATAAACATGGGCTCGATGAAATGGATAACCGGATTCTGTTATGCATCATCGATAAGTTCAAAGGAGGGCCTGTTGGAATTTCAACCATTGCAACTGCAGTGGGAGAGGACAGTGGCACCATTGAAGAGGTTTATGAACCGTTTCTTATAAAGGAAGGATTTATAAAACGCACACCCCGCGGCAGGGAAGCAACAGATTGGGCGTATAAACATCTTGGAAGAATTAATTATGGGGCACAGAAAAATGGCCCAACCTTATTTTAATTTCTTCAGTTCAGTTTATTTTACTTCTACCAGGTCAATGTGAAATATGCGGGGCCACAATTTTCCTGTGACAAAAATACGATCGCCTTTTTCATCGTAGGCTATTCCGTTCAGATAGTCCAGGGTATCGGTTGGATTGGTATACATATTTATTATACCATCCATATTTATTTGTGAAAGCACCTTTCCGGTTTCGGGTTCAATCTGAATTATCATGTTTGTAGTAAATACATTGGCAAATATGGTTTCATTGATGTATTCCAGTTCATTTAAATTATTGATCAGGCCCAGGTTATTTGCAACTTCAATTTTTTTAACCTCTGAGTAATCAGCAGGATCAAGCCATATGAGTTCATGGGTACCGTTGCTCATAATTAAATAACGGCCATCGTTTGTTAATCCCCATCCTTCTTTTGATTTGTAGATGAAACTATCGATTACAGCAAAATCATCAATATTGTACACAAACCCTTTTTGAGCGCGGTAGGTAAGCTGATAGACCTTATCATCGAGTATGGTAATGCCTTCCCCAAAATATTTAGTATCGAGCAGGTGTTGCCTGACCGGTTTTCCTGTTTGAAGGTTTACTTTAAACAAACCCGATTTGCCGTATTCGCCGGTTCCCTCATACATATATCCCTCGTAAAATTCAAGTCCCTGTGTAGAAAACTCTTTGTTGTGGGGATAATCTTTCAGTATTGTGTATGTATATTTTTTTGGTTCGGTATCAGACAATACAGTAAAGGTTGTTGTACGTGTGTTACTGACTTTATCGGTTTTTGTAGCCACTACATGAAAATTATTATTTCCAAGCTTGTCGAGCTTGATTCCATCGACTGTAAAACTTAAATTCTGGCTTTTTTCAAGTAGCCTGCCATTTAGATACAACTGAACATTCTCAATTTCTCCATTTCTGAGTTTGGTGTCCACTTTAACTGCAACAGTAGTTCCTAAAACATAATTTCTTGCAGCCGGCAAAATACTGATGTTGCTTACAGGTTTACGTGAATTTCTCGATTGATTTGAACAGGAATACGAAGCCGCAACTACAATTAAAAGCAACAGCAACGAAGTAAAAATTTTTTTCATTTTATTTAAAATGTTTATAACCATTGAACTACTATGGTAGAGGATGATTTGTTCTGCAACGAAAATGTTTTTTGCTAATTCTATTTATTAACACGAGCTGAATATAAAGGTTTTTATTATAAAATTAATTAAAATAATGAATTCTTCAATCGGTTCGTTCCTGTGGCAAATCAATATTATATTTGTCTGAAATTTTAGCATCTTTTGAATCCATTTAAAAAATTAGCAGGCGACACTGCCATTTATGGCACAAGCAGTATAGTAGGACGGTTCCTGAACTGGGGATTGGCACCCTATTACACTTTTGTTTTTATTGCTGAAGAATTTGCCGTGGTTACCAATTTGTATGCCTATGTTGCATTTTTTTTAGTCTTGCTTACCTATGGTATGGAGACATCCTATTTCAGGTATGCTTCAAAAAGTAAAAACCCCGAAGAAGTTTATTCCACGTCACTTATTTCGTTGTTTTTTTCATCGCTTCTGTTCATCATTCTTGCCCTTTCATTCAGTTCTTCTATTGCTTCTTTTATAGGATACCCCGGATATCCGCAATACATAGTCTGGTTGGCAGTTATTCTGAGCATAGATGCAATAACCGCTATTCCTTTTGCAAGGTTGCGTTTGAATAACCGACCCATTAGATTTGCCTCCATACGCATTATTAGCATAGCTTTTAATATTGGATTCAATATATTTTTCCTGTCGCTGGCACCAGGCTGGTTTGAGAATCACCCAGAATCTGTAATCCGAATAATTTACTCACCTGAAATAGGAGTAGGCTATGTATTTATTTCCAATCTGCTGGCTTCCGTCATAACGCTGCTTTTACTGCTTCCCGAGTTATTCAGCATTTCATATAAGTTTAATAAAAAGTTACTGGCTACCATGCTGAATTATTCGTTGCCGGTTTTGATAGTAGGACTTGCCGGCATGGTAAATCAGAATATTGATAAAATATTGATTCCTTTTTTGGTCAGTGAAGATCAGAATCCCATGCACCAGCTGGGAGTTTATGGTGCCAATTTTAAGCTTGCCGTGCTTATGAATATGTTCATCCAGGCATTTCGCTATGCCTTTGAACCGTTCTTCTTTTCACGTGGAACATCGGAGAACGATCCACAGATATATGCCACCATCATGAATTATTTTGTAATCTTTGGCCTTGTTATTTTCCTGGGAATGGTATTCTACATCGATATCATCAAAATAATTATTGACCCGGAATACCATGAGGGACTTAAGGTTGTACCCATTGTACTTATGGGCAACCTGTTTTTTGGAATTTATTTTGCCCTTTCCCTGTGGTATAAACTTAAGGATTTGACCCGATACGGGGCTTATATTGCCACAGCAGGGGCTGTTTTCTCGCTGGTACTAAATTTTTTGCTCATACCTGTCTGGGGTTATATGGGTTCGGCTGTAGCTGTTTTTTTTAGTTATTTAATAATGATGATAATGTCATACTACCTGGGAAGGAAATATTATCCGGTCCCTTACGATTTAAAAAAGATTGGTACCTACTTTTCAATTGCCCTGATATTATTTGTAGCTTCTGTATTTTCTTCTGCCCAGCCTGCCATTTTGAAGTATCCGTTCAACACAGCCTTGATGATTATCTTTTTTGGTGTGGTATATAAAATGGAGAAAAGCCAGCTCATGGGGGTTATCAATCGAAAATTTAGCAATTAAATGAATTAAATATCAAAAAGTATTATTTTTGCCGAGATGAAAGAATTAAGTAAAAAAACCATTGCTCTTGCCAGTGATCATGCAGGATTTCAAAAGAAGCAGGTAATAAAAAAATTCTTAGAAGAAAGTGGAATACCATATAAAGATTTTGGCTGTTATTCGGAAGCCAGCTGTGATTATCCCGATTTCGCACATGCTATATCAGGTTCAATTGATTCGGGTGAATATGAAACGGGAATAACTTTTTGCGGCAGCGGCCAGGGTATCAGTATTACGGCCAATAAACATCAGAATGTACGTTCGGGGTTGTGCTGGAATACCGAAATTGCTGTTTTGGCTAAAGAGCATAACAATGCCAATATTTGTGCTTTACCGGCACGTTTTGTTTCCGATGAAGAAGCAATTGCTATTGTAAAGGCATTTTTAACAGCAGAATTCCTGGGAGGAAGACATGCTGAGAGAATTGCAAAAATTCCTTTGAAATGATAAAGATAAATTATTCATTTGTAAAGAAATAAATTTAATAATTCCGTTATGCTGTCTAATACATGTAAGTATGCCCTCAGGGCATTGATTTATCTGGCGAAATTTTCGAAAGAAGAGCGAATGATTGGAATAAAAAAGATTTCAGAAGATTTGAATCTTTCTTCCCCTTTTCTTGGAAAAATACTTCAAAATCTTGTAAAACAAAAGTTGCTGGTCTCAACAAAAGGGCCCAATGGAGGCTTTGCCCTGGCAAAGGATGCAGCCGATATTACCTTGTGGGATATCGTTATAAAGGTGGATGGAGAAGAATTTTTTACAAACTGCCTCATCCGGCTCGAACCGTGTAAAACCCACGATGAATCGAAGCCCCTTTGCCCGGTTCATGCTCAGTACGATAAGCTTCGTAATGAAATTGCACATTTTTATCAGGGTACCAACCTCGAAATTGTGGGGCAGGATATTAAAAAGTATGAAGACCTGGTAAAGTTGTAGCTTCCTGAAGTTGCTTAAATTATTTTTTCCATTTTAGTGCCCGAGACAATAAAATGGTAAACAAACAATGCTGCCAGAATCCCCAGGCTGTTTGCCACAAAATCATAGAAATTGCTGCTTCTCGAAGATGATACAATATGTTGAACAGTTTCCAGCACCGCAGAAAGGATAAAAGATATGAGTGGCGCTATTATAAGGTGATTCATTTTTAATTTTTTGAACGGTACGAAAAGCAGCAGGCAAAAAATGAAAAACATGCCAAAATGAACCAGCTTATCGAAATGGGGAATTACAAAAAAAGGTGTCATTGGCAGGTTATTTGCCGGAATAAACAATCCATAAAAAATGATAAGCAACCAGATAATGGGTTTAATAAAATACTTTACCTTCATAAGTAAATATAAATTTAATGCGGCAAAGTAACAAAATCAATGGCAGGAATTTACATTCACATCCCATTTTGCCGACAAAAATGCTATTATTGCGACTTTTATAAAACCACTAACAGCAGCAGGACGGCAGATTTTCTTTCAGCTCTTAAAACGGAGGCTGAACAAAGGCAAAAATATATTAAAGGGGAACCCATTAAAACAATTTATTTTGGGGGTGGTACCCCATCGGTATTAAAGGAGGAGGAACTGGCAGACATTTTGAATTGGCTGAGCGCCTGCTATAACATTCGGCCTGATGCTGAAATCACATTCGAGGCAAACCCCGACGATTTAAGCATCGAATACCTGCAATCACTTAAAAGGACAGGAATTAACAGGCTGAGCATTGGCATACAGTCGTTCAGCAACGTTCACCTGAAGAAAATGAATCGCCGTCATAATTCAGAACAGGCAAAACTTGCCGTAGAAAATGCCTTTAATGAAGGTTTTACAAATCTGAGCACCGATCTGATTTATGGGTTGCCCGGTTTAACAAGCCAACAGTGGCGGAACGATTTGAAGAAGATGCTCCGTCTGCCGGTAATTCACCTGTCGGCATACCATTTAACCTACCACCAGGGAACTGCTTTTTATACATGGTTGAAAAAGGGAACTCTGAAGGAACTTTCTGAAGCCAGCAGTGTCGATCAGTTCAATATTTTGCTTGATGAAACTGCCCTGGCCGGTTTCGAGCAGTATGAAATTTCAAACTTTGCCCGGAATAAAAGCTATTCGGCCCATAACAAGGGCTACTGGTTTGGTGAAACCTATATAGGCCTGGGGCCGTCGGCCCACTCATTCGACGGGGTTTCAAGGCGGTGGAATGCCGCACACCTGGAGGGGTATATAAACGGGGTGAAAAAATCGAGCCCCTATTTCGAAGAAGAACATTTGTCGGAAATCGATTTGTTTAATGAGTACATACTTACCCGCATCCGTACAAAGTGGGGTATTTCGCTCCATGAAATAGAATGCCGGTTTGGGATCAAGGCAGCTGAAACGGCAGCTGAAACGGCCGAAAAAATGGTGTTTTCGGGCAATATGGAAAAAGTGGATGATAAATATGTATTTACCCGCCAGGGCTTATTTATTTCGGATAACCTGATAACCGACTTCATGATTATTTGACTGCTGTTCAAACCATTGATTGCAGCCTCAATTTGATTAAATAATGTTAATGGTTTTTTTACCCGACGGCTACTGTAATTAAAAATCCTATCTTAGCAGGTCTTAAAAAAAAGGGTGTATGTTTGTTAAAATTGTGAATGAATCGAACAATCCGTTACCGCATTACAGTACCGCAATGTCGGCCGGAATGGATATCCGGGCTTACCTGTCAGAACCAGTAGTGTTAAAACCGATGGAGCGAAAGCTGATACCTACAGGCCTTTATATTGAACTGCCAAAGGGATATGAAGCCCAGATAAGACCCCGCAGCGGGCTGGCTATATCAAAAGGTATCACCGTTTTAAATTCTCCGGGAACCATTGATGCCGACTACAGGGGAGAATTAAGGGTTATACTTGTTAATCTTTCCCACCAGGATTTTGTTATTGAAAGCGGTGAACGTATTTGCCAGATGATAATTGCTTCGCATGAAACAGTGGAATGGAATTTGGTGGAAGAATTGAACCACACCCAAAGAGGAGCAGGTGGTTTTGGCCACACGGGGAAAAATTGAAAAAGAATGAATAGAAAAGTGATGAAATGGATACTGGTAATTGTATTGCCGGCAATAATATTTGCCTGCTCGGGCTCAAAAAGTTTAGCCCAGCAGGATGTAACGCCTGAAGTTACGATCGATCCGCAGCAACTCAGAGAAGAGGAACAGAAGCAGATGGAATTTGAATACCTTTATGTGGAAGCGCTCAAGGAAAAAGCACTTGGAAATCCACAAAAAGCTATACAGTACCTCTCGGGATGTCTCGAAATTAATCCAAATTCTTCGGCAGCTATGTACGAGCTGGCTTCGATCCATGCCGAAAACAACGATTTCACAAGCGCATCGCTTCTGCTGGAAAAAGCAATTTCACTGAATCCCGAAAATAAATGGTACCAGCTCCTGCTGGCACAGATTTACCAGCAGACACGCCGGCTTGATAAGGCAGCAGTTATTTACGATAAGCTGTTGGAAAAAGAGCCTGAAAACCTTGAATTCATGTATATGAAAGCTGTGCTTTATGCCAGCGCGGGTAAGAATGAAGAAGCCCTTAAGGCATACACCCAGCTTGAAAATAAAGTGGGCGTCAATGAACAGATAGCCGTCGAAAAGCAACAACTTTACCTGGAAACCGGACAAACTGAAAAAGCATTCGAAGAAATCCGTAAACTCATTGAATTAGATCCCCAGGAACCGCGGTATTACGGATTGATGGCCGACCTGTACCAAAGCAGTGGCGACTCTGCCAATGCCATGAAATACTACCGCAAAATAAAAGAAATTGACCCTGACAATGGTTTTGTACATTTTTCGCTTGCCAACTTTTATTTGCAGTACGGCGAT
>OBJA01000686.1_pt1 | contig 27656 bp, 27 predicted proteins | sample 1519751 | NCBI WGS metagenome assembly OBJA01 (sample SAMEA3881238, study PRJEB22517) | soil metagenome | biome: lake sediment; feature: soda lake sediment; material: sediment, water from around vicinity | place: India | collected 2013-12-23 | depth 3 m
TCATTCAGGAAAGAGAGAAAAATCAAAACTGTTGCATTTACTAATTGAATTTTTCAACTGTATACTATTTTTGTTAGAAATGTGTATCTTGTGTGATTAAAACAAAACTGATTTTTTGAAAAAGAGAGGGAATTTTTTTAAAAAGACTCTTGTGGATATATTTTCTTGCTGTATTTTCGTCGTTTATTTATATGGAAAGTAGATTTGCAGTTATATTACAGAAGCACCGCTTGTTAGGTTGGGTTCTTGCTCCGTTTACTATTGTGCGGAAGAAGGATAAGGACTTTTTTGAGCCAACGGAATACCTCTTGCCTGAACTTATAAGTACTCATCATACGCCATTTCAAAAACAAATTATTACGCTTATTGCTAAATATGACGAAAAACAAATTTTTCAAAAATTCTCTCGTCGCAAAAAGGATAGTCTTAAGGATTTCTTAGAAAAAATGGATAAGGCCTATTTCCAAGATGAGGTTCGTCCTTTTATTGAACATTATATTGCTGAGTGTGTTGCAATAATTCGTAAGCATGATGTCCCTTTTTATATTCGAGAGGATGAGGCAAATCTTCATCCCGAAGATGAATTGCGTTTTGAAGATACAGAACCGGAAATTGTGTTTAAGTTTTCAAAAACCGAATTAGGTCTTGATTATTCTCTTAGTTTATTTGAAAAAGAAAAACCACTTAAGATTTTGGGTAAGAGCAATGTGCTTATTTCTAACATTCCGGGGGTTCTGCTTATTGATAGAAAGATTTATTGTTTTTCAATTCTCGATAGTAAAAAGGTGCTGCCGTTTTTTGTGAAGGATACAATACACATTCCTCTTAAGTTTGTGCAGCAGTACTTTGATACCTTTGTACTAAATGCTATCAGAAATTTTAAAGTGCAAACTCATGGATTTACTATCCATGATATTCGCGAAAAACCTGCACTTAAAACTCGTATTGTGAGAGATATTCAGAATCATGCTCGTTTAGAGCTAAGCTTTGAATATGCTGACTGGAATATTACCGATATTTGTGAACAGAAAAGCTTTCATGTGCAATATCGGAATGTGGGGAATAAGCCGGAGTATACAAGAATTTTTCGTGATTTTGAATATGAAAAAAGTATTGTTTCTCTTCTTACATCGGCGGGATTAGAATTAGAAAACGGCTATTTTAAGCTCGGTTTTTATAATTCAGACGGCTATTATGAATTATTACAGTGGATAAAAAACAATAAGTCCTTATTTGACCAAATTGGTACGGTTGTGTTTGATGAATCAACCGAAAAACATGTGCAAAATTTAGAGCCGAAAATTGATATCAATATTACATCAGACTCTATGGACTGGTTTGATGTTCATGCAATTGTAAGTTTTGGTCCGTATAAAATTCCGTTTAAAAAGTTACGGAAAAACATTATGAATCAAGACCCGCGTGTGTTATTGCCCGATAATCAAATCGGTATAATTCCTACTGAATGGTTTGCGAAATACCGTGATTTATTCCTCTTTAGTATGAAAAATCAAACGCAAGAGGTGTTCTCTTTACGTGCAATTCATTATAAGTCTATTCAGAGTTTACCTATTGATTTTAAAGATGAAATTAAAACCAGATTTCTGCATATTGATACAAATGGGGCTAAGGATAACGAGGTGCCGTCTGAGGTACGTGCAGAACTTCGTCCATACCAGGTAGAAGGATACCGATGGTTGTACTTCTTGCATGCAAATAATTTTGGTGGGTGTTTGGCTGATGATATGGGTTTGGGAAAAACCTTGCAAACAATAACTCTATTGCAAAAAACAATCAGCTTGCAAAAAGCTCATGGTGATTGTACGGCAAGTCTTATTGTATGTCCGGCTTCTATTGTATACAATTGGTATAACGAATTTGAGCGTTTTACGCCTCATTTAAAAGTGTTTAAATATGTTGGAAATGAGCGTGATAAAGAATTTGAGTATTTTAATAAGTATGATATTATTTTAACAACATATGGTTTGTTACGTAATGATATTGAGAGTTTTACGCAATATCCTTTTTTTTATGTAGTGCTTGATGAGAGCCAGATTATTAAAAACCCTGCTTCTAAAATTTATAACTCGGTTTTAGAGTTGCAAGCATCTCATAAATTAGCACTTACCGGTACACCTATTGAAAATTCATTAACCGATTTATGGTCTCAAATGAATTTTGTGAATAGAGATATGCTTGGTAGTTTACATTCTTTTAAAGAACATTTTTTGAAAGTGCCCGATCATATGAAACCAAATGTTGAATTGCAGCTTAAGCGTATTGTGAATCCATTTATACTTCGGCGAGAAAAGCAGGCGGTGGCAAAAGATTTACCATTGTTAACTGAGCAGATTCGAGTGTGTAAAATGAGCCCCGAACAAGCTGCTTTATATGAAAGCGAAAAGTCTAAGGTGCGTAATCTTATTTATGAATCAATAGAAAATAACACGTTCCAGAAATCAGCAATTAATGTATTGCGGGCTCTTATGAGATTACGCCAAATTGCAAATCATCCGAAATTGGCCGAAGAAGCGGTTGATGAATCCGGAAAATTTGAAGAGGTTGTTCGAGTCTTGGAAAACTTAATCCATCATCATAAAGTGTTAATTTTTTCTTCGTTTGTAAAGCATTTAGATTTGTTTAAAGAATACTTTATTCAACAAAAAATTGAATATGCAATGCTTACCGGCAGTAGTGTAAACAGAGAAAAAATTATATCTGATTTTCAGAATAATGAGGCGTGTAAAGTATTCTTAATTTCTATTAAAGCAGGTGGGGTAGGTTTGAATTTAACACAAGCAGATTATGTGTTTATTCTTGATCCATGGTGGAACCCTGCGGTTGAAAATCAAGCTATTAGTAGAGCTCATAGAATAGGACAGAAAAATAAAGTTCATGTGTATCGGTTTATTTCCGAAGATACGATTGAAGAAAAGATTAAGCGTTTGCAAGAGAAAAAAGCTCAATTAGCTAAGAATATTGTTGATACCGATAACTCCATTCCGTTTTCTCAAGAGGAAGTTTCGTTCTTGGTTGAATAAATAACTCACGTTAATTATCCCCCAAAATATTTTCGCAAGAACCATTCTGTGCCTGCCAGTAATACGAGCAGGATTAGCAAAAATGTATAATTAAGTATGTTTGATTGTTTTGCAATGGTATGCGAAACGGAAGTGATTTCTGTATTGTTTTTTATATGCTCGGGTATTTCGTGCATAGTATTCGGGAAAAATAATTGTCCCTTGGTAAGCTCGGCTAGTTTACGCATTTGCTCAACATTAGCTTGAGTAATAATATGTTCTAGTTGCATTGGTGTAACTAGAATAACTCCGCTACGAATGAGCTCTTGATTATTGTATGTGCAACGTGCCGTGTAGCTGTATTTTCCGGGAGGAAATCTGCCTATGTGTAATGAGTATGAGTGTTCATGCGGAATAAAGGTATATGAATATCTTGTGCCGATACTGTCCTGTAATTCCAGGAAAATCGGTTCAGAAACTATAGGCGTAAAGGTTTGATCATATAATTCAGCAGTAAAACTAATGGGCGTTATTTCAGAAAATACCCCTTGTGTTGAAACCGAAAATACGGATCTACTTTCTCGTAAAGAAAGATAGGTTATAATTGAATTAATAAAACTATCGAATATTTCACTGGAACGGAATTCTCGCAAGGCATGTATTCTCCACCGCCACATACCTTCACCGGTAAAAACAGCATTTTTTACTCCATCAACTTCATGGAACACTAAGAGTGGACGAGGGAGGGTAAAGCTTTGTACTCGTTGCCACAATGCAATTTGTGCTTGCGGATTGGTTTGATATGAGCCATACGGAGCATATACCGGAGGAGCATTCTGTAAAAATTGTTGTAATTCGGAACGAATAGAAAAAAGAGAGAAATCTGTATGTGCTTGAGCTTGCACCTCATCTGTCATTTTTTGTTGAGATTGCCGATATGTTACCCCGCTTCCTATTGTTTGTAATATATCGGCTGATAGTGGCGAGTTGTATATGTAAAACGCAGGGATTTTTTTCTCAAATGCCTGCTCAACAATACTACGAGCTGTCCCGCTTTCTTGAGGTAATCCGTGAAAAATAATACAGTTGAAAGATTCAATACCTTCTTCGAATTTTGAAACATGAAATTGCTCTACCGTAATGTTGTGATTTGTTTCTAATGCTTGTTTTATGGCACTTACATCAGGATGAATATGATGATATAAAATCGCTACTTTTTGTCGAGACTCTAACACGTCAAGTATAAATTCTTGTTTGTTGTTTGCATAGGTAATTTCGTCAGGTAAACTATCAATTACCACAGTATATACTTGATTCCCCAGTTTTGAAGGCATAATTGAACCCGTAACTTTTTGGTAAAAATCGTCGGTTCTAATTCGTATGTTTTGAGAAAAAACTTGTTTTTCTTCGTCAAATACCCGAATTGTTGTTTGTTCTTGAGCCGCAGAATAAAATTGCAGGTCAATTTCGAAGGGGAAAGGATTATTAATAAAGGCAATGGTATTTGTTTGAATCGATTGAATTACCGCATCTTTTTGTTGAACAGAATCACCGAGTGCAATACTGTAAATTGGGGTGGCAAACGGCAGACTTCGTATGCTGTATAGAGGATTTTCACCACTTGTATGAATTCCGTCGCTTGCTAAAATTATTGCCCCAATATTTCGAGTATAGTACCGAGCAGATATGTCATGAATTGCCGCTGAAATATTTGTTTCTTTTTCGGTATACGAAAAAGGAGTGCCGCGTTCAACCGAACTCCCAAAGCTATATGACTGTACATCGTAGCTCTTTGATATTTCTTCAAGAATGTCTTGAGCAATTGTAGGATATTCTTGTTTGTAAAATGCAGAATCTTTATGTATGAGGATTGATTCGGAATTATCTTGCAGAAAAAGTATGATAGGTTTTTCAATTCTGCGTTGTTGGATGTTTGTAAATAATCCTACCAAGAGTAGTAATAAGAGAGAAATAACTCCGGCACGCAGACCAAGCATGAGTTTTTGTATATTTTTGGGAGCTTCTTTTGTGCTTGTGTCAAATGTATAGAACAGGTATGATGCCATAATTCCTATTGCAATGCAAAGCGGAATGAACCATAAAGAATATTCTGCAAATACTGTCATAGTTTAGTTCTTTTCTTCCTTATAATAGCGTTCTACCGTATCTAAAATACTTTGGATGTATGGTAACATGTCGTCTCGCCCCGATTTGTTAACTGCCGAAGAATAAAACATTTGAGGTAATTCATCCCAATCTTCAAGTAGTTTTTGTGTATATACACTATTATTTTTTTCTAATTGTTGTGGGGTAAGTTTATCGGTTTTTGTTAACACAAGTGCAAATGGAACCCCCTCTTCGCCAAGCCATTGTATAAATTCAAGATCTATTGTTTGAGGAGCGTGACGAGAGTCAACCAAGACAAACAAACATTCTAAATTGCTTCTGTTTGTAATGTAAGAGCGAATGAAACTTTCAAACGTGCCGCGTAATTTTTTACTCACTTTTGCATATCCATATCCCGGTAAATCAACCAAATACCAAGCATTGTTAATGATAAAATGATTAATGGTTTGAGTTTTTCCCGGAGTGCCGGAGGTCTTTGCAAGTTTACTATTGTTTGTGAGCATATTTATGAGCGAAGATTTGCCAACATTAGATCGACCAATAAAGGCAATTTCAGGGATAGTAGGATTAGGACACTGAGAAATCTTTGTGCTGCTTGTAATAAACGATGCTGTTTTAATAATCATAGTATATTTGTTTATAACCGAATTCAGGTTTATACCTCAAAAGTACTCATTTTATTTGTATACACGAATTCTGGTATACATAATTGTGTACGCTAGGGCAAACGCATCTTAATTACAGGTATATTTTTTTTCGCCACGCAGCGACATGTTTTTTTTATATACATTATCCCCATCCCTCGACTGACGCTATTATAACCTAAGGCGTTGCCGTTGGGCTGAATTAGATATGGCTTTCAGCCAAAAACACACACATGTACAATAATTCATATTTAATGGATATTTATATTCATATACTGCGACGTTCTAACAAAATTCATTATTTTTGTTTTCGCAATACATGTAATATAAAAAAACAAAATCAATAATTAATAACGAATTAAAACGCCACAGCGTGGCAATATAATTCAGCCCAATGGCAACGCCTTGGGTAACATGCAACACACAAACACAACAACACCCTCCCTAACCAGATAGCATTTATGCATTGTTTGTTCTGTTACACAAACAGAATTAAACTGGTTGCCATAACACCCATTCCGGCAATTAAACTCCAAATTGCTAAATGATGCTCCCCATGTTCTTCTGCCATTGGTAATAGTTCATCAATAGAAATATAGACCATAATGCCACCAACGGCAGCAAATATAATCCCGAATAATCCATCGGTTAAATATGGTAAGAGTAAGAAATATCCAACTAACGCACCAATTGGTTCTGCTAAACCCGATAAAAAAGAGAGGGTGAATGCTTTTTTTCTGTTTTTTGTTGCATAATAGATAGGTACTGCAATCGCAATTCCTTCAGGAATATTATGAATTGCCACAGCAACCGCAATGCTAATCCCGAGAGTAGGATCGTGTAGAGCAGCAAAAAAAGTTGCAATCCCTTCAGGAAAGTTATGAATTGCAATAGCCAATGCAGAAAAAAGCCCCATTCTAATCAGTTTCTTGTCGCGGACTTGCGTTGGGTCGCTCAGTCCTAATTTATTCATTTCATGAGGGTTTTCGGCCGAAGGAACAAGTCTGTCAATTAAGGCAATTAAGCCGATTCCTGTAAAAAAAGCGAGTGTGGTGTAATAATATCCTTTTTTCTCCCCGTATGCATCCTCTAAGGTTTCTAGAGCTTTTGGGAAAATTTCCACAAAAGAAACATAGAGCATTACACCGGCAGAAAACCCTAAAGAAATTGCAAGGAATTTTGGCGTTAAGGTTTTCTTAAAGAGTGTCATTGCACTCCCAATACCGGTTGCTAGACCAGCAAATACAGTTAATAGAAAGGCAAAAAGAACAGTTTCTGTCATATCTTAGTCTAAACCAATTGAAAACCCTAAACCGAAGATTAATCCCCCCGGAATCATAACAGCAAGAACATCTTTAGAGGTATTACTTAATGTTTGTGAACTATCTACAACGCGATATTTACTTTCGTGATTTCCGAAAAAGTAAGAATACCCGCCTTCAATAAAAAATCTATGGGAGTTTTGAATTGACCAACTTTTTCCGAATGTTATTTGAGCATTAGCAACCGGATATAAGTTTAATTCAACAATCTCTCGAGAAAGATTACTGAGTTCCATTTCAATCTCTAAACCTCTTCCTCCTCCTGAGCGTTTAAAAGCTCCGCGAACATATAGATTGTCAGACGCGGGTAAATAATACTGAAGTTGTAGTGCTCCTACCAAGCCCCATGAACCTAATCCGGCACCTGCCTCAAAAATTAAATCGTCTTGTATGGTAAAATATGCTCCAACACCCAGCATGCCAACAACATTGTTAATGCCGGTGCTAAATGTTATACCTGATTTGCTGAAAGAGTCAATATCTTCTAAAACACTTTCATCTTGAGCAAATACACTCGTGCAAAAAAGCGAAATAAATACTACAAATAAAAAATGGTTACGTGTTTTCATAGCTGTATTGTTAAAAATTATTCGACAAATATAATCAATAGTTTTTTCAGTCATTACTACTTACAGAGAGATTTGTTTTTTTGATTCACATTTTTTGCTCTACAAAAATGTGCGTTTTCTGTACGAAAAATACAAAAATGTATTTTTTATATGAGTGGAATATATTCTTGTTTTTGTTTTAAACATTTGATTTTCAGTGTAAAGATTGATTTTAATTCTGTATTCATCTGCTGTGGCATATTTACTGAAATGTGCAGATGTAAAATTGAACATATGGAAACAAAATTACCTATCAATACACATCCGTGTTTTAATGCAGAAGCAAAAAAAACACATGCTCGCGTACATTTACCGGTAGCTCCAAAGTGTAATATTCAATGTAATTATTGTAATAGAAAATATGATTGCGTTCAAGAAAGCCGTCCGGGAGTTACAAGTTCTGTTCTTACACCGGAGCAGGCACGTGCATATTTTTCGGTAATTACTCAAACTATAGAAGATGTTTCTGTTGTAGGTATTGCCGGTCCGGGCGATCCCTTTGCAACTCCTGAGCTTACAATTGAAACCTTGCGGTTAATTCGCGAAGATAATCCTCATATCTTATTTTGTGTTTCAACAAATGGGGCAAATCTCTATAATTATATTGATGATATTGCTGCCTTAGGGGTTACGCATGTTACTATAACCATTAATGGTTTAGAAACCGAAGTTTTACAAGAGGTGTATTCGTGGGCTCGGATAAACAAACATGTATATCGCGGATTGCAAGCTTCAGAAAAGCTACTCGAAGAGCAATTGCGGTGTATTCCAAAGTTAAAAGAACATGGAATTGTTGTAAAAATTAATACCATTTACATTCCCGGAATTAATGATACTCAAATTGAGCCTTTAGCTAAAAAAGTAAAAGAATTAGGGGCCGATACTATGAACTGCATTCCGCTTTGTCCGGTTGAAGGAACTAAATTTGAATCGTTTACCGAGCCCGATGAAGCAGCTATGAAGCCAATATTTGCTGCGATAGAAACACATATTGAACCTATGAAGCACTGCTCTCGCTGTCGTGCCGATGCTGCCGGAAAACTCGGAAAAGACAATCCTGTTTGTCACAAACTTTTAAAAGAAACCGCTATGCAATCGGCTCGAACGTCTCATGCACAATCACGGGTAGCTGTTGCATCCTATGAAGGCATATTAGTGAATCAACATTTGGGCGAAGCAGCTTCATTATACATTTTTGAACAAAACGAAGATGGATACCGATTGGTGGGAGAACGAAAAACGCCTGCTGCCGGAACAGGAGACAATCGTTGGGTAGAGCTTGCCGAATTATTATGTGATTGCCGTGCCTTACTTACCGGCGGCGTTGGACCAAAACCTACTATTATTCTTGAGAAAAAGGGAATTCAAGTAGTTCAAATGTGTGGACTTATAACATCGGGATTAGATGCAATTTATATGGGATTAGATATTTCTAAACTAGCAAAAACTGAATTCAAATGCGGTAGTTCTTGTAAAGGAAACGCACAAGGATGTGCCTAATCTCCCCTTAAACTCTTAAACCTTTAAACCAAAAGAAAAATGAAAAAACCTGATTATCACATTTTAGTTTGCAACTCATATCGCGTTGCAGGATCAGCTCAAGGATTTTGTAATAAAAGTGGAGCAACAGATTTATTACAGTATATTTCAGAAGAATGTCAAGACCGTGGAATTGACGCAGTAGTAACGTCAACAGCATGTTTTAGTGTGTGTGCTCAAGGACCAATTGTGGTTGTGCATCCGCTTAATGCTTGGTACGGAAAAGTAACCGGAGAAGCAGAAATTGATAAAATTCTTGATGCTCTAGAAGAGGGCGGTGTGTGCGAAGAATTAGTGATAACAGATTAATAATTCACTGAATTGTTAAAAAACTAAGATGAAACCTTTCTATATCATAGATACCACCTTACGCGATGGAGAACAAGCTCCCGGCGTTGTGTTTTCTCTTCAAGAGAAAATCAAGATTGCTGAGGGCTTGGATGAGATTGGAATACCTGAACTTGAAATAGGGTATCCCGGCATGGGAACGCAAGAAACGAATGATATAGCTACTATTATTAATCAAGGATTTCAATTTAGAACCTCGTGTTGGAGTAGGGCTCTTAAAGCTGATGTTGACGCTGCACGTAAAACCGGCAGCGAAGGGGTTAATATCTCATTTCCGGTTTCGCAAATTCAATTAGAAGCTATTGGGAAAAATCAGGCATGGGTTTTACAAGAACTTATGGCTATTGTAGCGTATGCCCGCGATTATTTTCCATACGTTTCTGTTGGTGCACAAGACGCCTCGCGTGCAAAAGCTTGTTTTTTAGATGATTTTGCCGGAGTATGCGGTCACCTCAACGTGCATCGTGTACGTATTGCCGATACGGTAGGGAAGTTACATCCTTTTACTACGCAGAGTTTATTTGTGCCGCTTATAAAACGACATGAATCTATTTGTTTTGAGTTTCACGCTCATAATGATTTAGGAATGGCAACCGCAAATTCCCTTGCAGCTATTGAAGCAGGAGTGCATGCGGTGAGTACAACAATTGCAGGTGTTGGAGAACGAGCAGGAAATGCTGCAATGGAAGAAGTATTATTTGCACTTAAAAAGGCAACATCTCGTGATTGTTCCGCATATGCATTTGAACATATTCTTCCGCTTACCGAATATGTGTATAACATACTTGGACGAAGTATTCCTGAGTCAAAACCTATTGTTGGTTCAATGGTTATAAGTCACGAAACCGGAATTCATACTCGGAGTATTTTAAAAAACCCTGAAACATACGAATTACTACATCCCGAAGAATTAGGAAAAAAACGAACCATACTCTATGGTAAATTTTCCGGAAAAGCATCAATTGTTGATTTATGTGTACGTAAAGGAATTCGTATGTGCGAACAAGGGATTCAAGAAGTTTTAGAAACCATTAAGGCATTAGCATTAGCACAAAAATGCTCATTTACAGAGCGAGAAATAATGCATGTTTTATTAGAATATCATCATAAACAAAAAGGATATGAAAACACTCGAACTGCAGTATAATGAAATGCTTGCGGAAGCTCGCGGATATTATAAGACCATATCGGGAGCCGTAGCAAAGCAAAAATTTAATAGTGAAACACGCTATAGTATTCTCACAATGGCAATTGAGAAGTATTTGGTAGCATTTCTTTTATATCACTCTATTGTTCCGTCAACTCACACATTAGTTGCATTAATAGAGGAAATAAAGTTTAACGGACATACCCCACCGGAGGGTATGAAAGAACATATTCAATTTATAGATTCATTTTTATACATCTGTGCAATAGATAATTTTTATGTGAAAAAGCCATCAGAAACCGATGTAGAAAAAATGTGTGAAAGTCTTAATCAAATAGCTGCTTGGGTTGAATCAAGCACATCAGCATAAAAGATAGTTATGAACGGCAAAGAAGCAATCTCTCCTTATTCTCTTATTTTCATAGTTTACAAAACAGTATGTTCTCTTTCTTTTATATTTTCTTCATGTTATAATCTTCAATGTGAACGACCTTAGAAACCTATTGCTTCTTTGCCTTCTTTCTTTAAATCATGTCGCCGCCTTCGGGGCTGGGGATAGGTGCTTTAAATTCGGTATACACCCTCCGCCCTTTGGGCACTTGTTACTGTCATTGCGAGCGTAACGCAGTGGAGCGTGGCAATCTCATGCCGGTTGTTCAGAGGTTATTTCATCTAAGCCCGACCTCTGACGGAGCGTAACGCAGTGGATGTATCCGTTTACTAACGGAGCGTGGCAACCGAAACGTAGTGGAGCTCAACGAAGTTAATCTCTTACCAGTTGAACAGCACATAATTTTTACAAACTCCCCAAGAACACATCTCATTCACTTCCGGTCGAGTATGTCGAGTGGTAGAGATTTTAATACGAATCCGGTATACCAAAACACTCACGTGATGAGGTTTTAACCTTACCTTATTTCTTCTTAAAATCTTCGATGTGAATAATTTCAGAAACCATGAGGGCTTCTTTGCCGTCTTCGTTTTTATATCCGGTTTGTGACACTGCGGCGTAATAGATATGTGCATCGGCATGCTCCGGTGGTGTTGGGGCTAAATACGGGAGCATCATGCCTTGTAAACCAAAATCATTGTCGTTTGCCCATTCAGGTTCCGATCCGTGTTTTTCTACGTAGGCAACATAGGCATCAGATTTTTCGGGATTGAGAATATATTCTATAACTTTTACCATGGGCTCCATTGTTTCTCCCATGTATGTTACGTCTTGTTCATCTTTTGCAATTACATTTTTATAAATGTATTGTGCATTTTGTACCGCATCTTCTTGTGAAATATCTAATATTTCTAAATACGCTTCGGCGAGTTTTGTTACTTTTTCCATATTCTTACATATATTTATATCCCACAGGAGAATTATCTTGTTTATAGGTTAATAAGGCATTTGTTATCATGTCAAATAAAATTTGTGTTCCTTGATAGCAAATATGTTGTTGGCGTTGCCCCCCAAATCGGTCGTGTATTGGAAAACCTACACGTACAAGCGGAATTTTGAGCTCGCGGGTAATATAATATCCTTTACTGTTTCCAATAAATATATCGGGTTGCACATAAGCACAGCGTGATTTGATATATTCAAAATCTACTCCTTGTGCAATTTCAATATCAGGGAGCGGATGTTTGCTCTGTGCACTGAGTATGGTTTTTATTAATCCACTTTCGCCTCCGGTTGCCAATAAAACCGGCACAATACCAACTTCAAGGAGAAAGAGTGACATGGCAATCACAAAATCTTCTTCGCCATACACAACGGCACGTTTTCCAAACACATGTTTGTGTGCATCAACATAGGCATCTATGAGCCGTCCGCGTTGTCTGATATACGAAATTGGCGTTTTTTTACCACTGAGTTCTTCAAGTGCCGCAAAAAATTTGTCGGTTTGTGAAATGCCAATTGGAATACCCATTTCCATGCGAGGAACGCCAAATTTTTTCTCTAACAATTCCGCCGCAGAGTTGGCAGATTTATTTTCTTTTACCCTACCGTTCAATCCTCCTTTATTTCGCACATAGCCAAATTCGATACTTGCACGTGAACCTGCTGTTTTTTTAATATCGCTCAGCAGTGTTCCACCTTCGGGGATATAGGTGTAATTTTCCCAGGAGGGATTATCGAGCGAGTCAGAATAATCCGGTAGCATGGTATACGGAAGGTCAAAATCTTCCAAAATTTCTTTAATATGCCGCACATCAGCCGGAGATACAAAGCCCGGCATTATGGTAATTTTTTCGTGTTTTTCGGTTTCTTCAGCCGTGCATGCAATAACGGCTCTCACTGCCTCATGATAACCGTCGATATGTGTTCCCGCATAGCTTGGCGTTGGAGCAAAAATAAAGTGCGGCAATTCTTTGTCGGCATGCAATTTTTTATACTCAACCAGCATTGAGGGAACATCTTCGCCAATTGTTTCGCTTAAACAGGTACTGCAAATGGCTATTACTTTTGGTTTATACTGATTCGTAATATTTGTGATAGCTTCAAACAAATTATCTTTTCCTCCAAATATGGTAGAACTTTCACTAAAACTTGATGACGCAATATCTACCGGTTCTTTATAATGAGAAATGAGATACCTGCGGATGTATGTTGCACAACCCTGAGAGCCGTGAATAAGCGGCACACATTGTTCTATGCCTCGAAATACAATACTTGCTCCTAGGGGCGAGCATTGTTTACACGCATTGCGTGTTGATGTGTAATGTGATGCCATACTTATCGATATTTATTGTCAACAAATTGCCACACCGGACTCATAACCGATGAGTATACTTCTTTTGCAAAATTGAGCATGCCTTCGTATCCGGCAAGAGCTTCTTTACGTTCGTGATTATGGTCGCAAAACCCTAATCCGAGTTTATATGCAATGGGGCGTTCTTTTACCCCGCCTATAAAAATATCTCCTCCTTTTTCGCGAACAAAATTTGAGAGTTCAATAGGATTTGAATCATCAACAATTACGGTTCCTTCATCACAAATTTGGCTGAGGATTTCATAATCGTCTTTATTACCGGTTTGTGAACCAACTACTACGGTTGTGACGCCTAATAATCGGAGAGCTTTTACTAATGAAATAGCTTTAAATGCACCGCCAACATATATTGCTGCTTTTTTTTCTTTCAGTGCTTTTTTGTATGGTTCTAATGCCGGGAGTAATCGTTCAAGTTCGTAAGAAACAATTTTTGTTGCTTTTTCAAGCAGTTCTTGCGACTTAAAGAATTCTGCAACCTGATATAATGATTGCGACATATCTTCAATACCAAAATATGACACTTGCATAAATGGTATGTTATATTTTTCTTTCATTGTTTTAGCCAAATGCATCATTGATCCTGAGCATTGAACTACATTTAAGTGAGCACGATGAGCATTTCTAATGTCATCAACTCTACCATCGCCGGTAATAGTAGCCAGAATATCTACGCCCATTTTTTCGTAGTAATCTTTTAGCATCCATAATTCACCGGCAAGATTAAAATCGCCGAGAATATTAATACAAAACTTACCCGGCTCGCGAGAATTATCGGTGCCTACCAATTTTGCAATAGCATCGCAAGCTAATTTATAGCCATCTTTTTTTGTGCCTTGAAATCCCTCAGATTGTACCGGAATAATGTCAAGATTGAGTTCTTTTCCCACCTTACGGCATACTGCTTCAACATCGTCGCCAATTACCCCTACAATACAGGTTGAATATACAAAGGCAGCTTTCGGTTTATAGAGATTGATTAATTCCCGCAGAGCAGCTTCTAATTGTTGTTCGCCACCAAATACCACATGTTTTTCGCGTAAATCCGTAGAAAAACTCAAGCGGTGTAATTCAGAACCCGACGAGAGTGAACCTCGAATATCCCAGGTGTATGAGGCACATCCAATGGGACCATGAATAAGATGTAAGGCATCGGTAATAGGGTAGAGCACAACACGAGAACCGCAAAATACGCATGCTCGTTGACTAACCGACCCTGCCGTGCTTTTTTTATCACAATCGAGATTGAGCGGAGCATCGGCATGTGCTTTTCCGATTTGTTTGCTGCGGTTGTGTAGTATCTGACTCATGGCTGTAGGTATTAAAAACTAAGAGGGAGATATTTTTAAATGGATTAAGAATATGGCACTCCCTCTTAGAAAACTAAAAAATAAAACTGAACTATATCGATTTATAAAACCAATTCGAAAGATTCTTCCGGTGATTCTACATCTTTTTTGGTTAAGAATGCGTCAAGAATTTTTTCTAATAGACGCATTGCTCCGGAGTATCCAACCGTTGGGAATACCGGATGTCCTACACGGTCAATAATTGGCCAGCCGTGACGAACAAACGGCACATTTTCATCGCGAGCAATGTATTTACCAAAAGTGTTACCTATTAATAAATCAACCGGTTCTTGTTTAATCCATTGATGCATTAAGAACATATCCGCGTTCATTCCATTTTTGAATTTTGCCTCAGGAATTGGAGCAAGAACTTCTTCCATACGTTGCATGAATCGTTTTCCCGGTGTACCGCTTACTACATATACCGGACGCATATCCATATCAACTAAAAATTCACATAACGGAATTAATTGATCCGGATCGCCCCAAAGAGCAACACGTTTTCCATATAAGTACTGGTGCATGTCAGTAATCATGTCCATTAACCTACCACGCTCATCAGTAATTGATTCAGGAATTTTTTTACCTGCATATTTCGATACTGCTTGTAAAAATCTATCGGTTGCACGTAATCCATATGGAATTTCTAGATTATCAAATTTTACTTTGCACTTATTTTCAACCGCAATTGCAGCGTCACGTGAACTCCACCAGCCGCATGCGAGTGAATATTTACTGTCGCCCATACTATTCATTTCAGCAATGGTAGTACCGCCTTTCGGGAAAAACTCATGTGTTCCTGTTTGCGGTGCATCAAGTACATCGGCAGTGTCAGGTAGCATAACATAGTTTACACCCATGGTATCCATTAAGCGTTTCATTTCTCGCATATCGCCCGGTTCAACCCAGCCCGGAAAAATGTTTAACTGTTTAACTTTGGTACCTGATGATTGCGAAAAGTATTTTGCAAAGTCGCGTACCATGTTTGAAAATCCGGTTACATGACTACCCACGTAACTTGGCGTGTTGGTATTCATTACGAATTTGCCTTCCGGAACTTTACCATCAGTATTAGCTTTTTGTGCTATTTGCACAAGGTCGTCGCCAATAGTTTCAGAAAGACACGTGGTGTGAATAGCAATAATATCCGGTTCATATGTTCTGAATATGGTATCAATTGCTTGCAACATATTTGCCTGTCCCCCAAATACTGAAGAGCCCTCAGTAAACGAACTGGTACTTGCCATTACCGGTTCTTTATAGTGCCGGGTGAGCATACTACGGTGGTAAGAACAGCATCCTTGCGAACCGTGACTGTGTGGTAAACATCTGTGAACTCCAAGAGCAGCATACATTGCCCCAACCGGTTGACAGGTTTTTGCAGGATTTATGGCTAACGCCGTTCTTTCCTTAATTTCTGATGTTGTGTGTCGTAAAAACATAATTTTTTTCCTCCTTTTTTTCCGATATACCCGCTTGATATATATTGAGAGCAACTATATCAAGCGGCATATATCTGGATTATTAACTAACTAAATACTCAAACTGCTTCTGAAGTAACTTCACCCATTAATTCCGGTTCTTCTACCCATGGTGCTTTAACCAAGTTCCAAATATTTGTACCCACCATTCGTTGAATATCGCGGTAAAAATTCATGGCACCTTCAAACGAAGCGTACGGACCTCCGTAATCGTAGCTGTGAAGCTGTTTTAATGGAACACCCATTTTTTGCACCGCATATTTTTCTTTAATACCCGCACAGAATACGGCCGGTTTATACTTTTTAATAAGCACTTCACTTTCGTAGTGGCTAATGTCATCAATTACTAATGATTGGTGATCCATTTCAGGCATCATACCATCATAGTCAGAGAATTCGAAACCGTTTGTTGAAAGTTTTGCTTTTAATTGTTGTTTAGATTCATCATATTTAACCGGGTCTTTTTCAACTGAAATTTCCTCAATATTTCTACTGTCAGCATCAACTTTAATATCCGGTAAAACAGCTCGTCCCTCATAATCATCACGATGAGCAAACTCATATCCTGCAGCAATGGTTTTCATGCCCATTTCCTTGAATAATTCTTGATAGTGATGAGCACGAGAACCACCCACAAATAACATTGCAAGTTTACCTTCGGTGGTTGGTTTCACCTTTTCTAAGAATGAGGTAACCTCTTTTATTTTTGCATCGCATACTTCTTTGGTTTTTTTGATAAGATCAGCATCACCAAAATATTCTGCAATTTTCATCATAGATTTTTTTGTTGCCTCTGCACCAATAAAATTCACTTTAAACCAAGGAATACCGTATTTGTCTTCCATCATATCTGCAATGTAATTAATTGAACGATGGCACATTACTACGTTAAGGTCAACCATGTGAGATTGCTCAAACATTTGTACCGTAGAGTTTCCACTAAAGGTTGATACCAAGGTGATTCCACATTCTGTAAAAAGTTTATCAATCGCAAAACCATCACCACCAATATTGTACTCACCAAGAAGATTCACTTTAAATGTACCTTCTTTTGGGGTATCGTCGTTGCCAACCAAGTTGAGTAATAATCCGTTATTTGCAATGTGGTGTCCGGCAGACTGGCTAACACCGCGGTAGCCCTCACAGCTAAATCCAAACACATTAATTCCCAGTTCTTTTTTAGCTTCTTTTGCCACTTGGTGAATATCATCACCAATAAGACCAATAGGGCAGGTAGCAAATATTGCAATTGCAGGCGGATTAAATATTTCGTAAGCTTCACGAATTGCCTGAGCAAGTTTTTTCTCACCACCAAACACAATGTTTTCATCTTGCATGTCGGTTGAAAAACAATAGGTCATATAGTTTTTATCCGAATCAGATTCCGGTTTGGTTTGATTTCTTCGAGTTAGCCAGCTATAGAAGCCGCACCCGATTGGTCCGTGCGTAATATTTATAATATCACGTGTTGGACCGAGTACCACACCTTTGCACCCCGCATAGGTACATCCGCGTTGGGTTATAATACCCGGAATGGTACGAACATTTGATTGTATTTCCTGAACGTTTTCGGGGTCGTTTATTAAGATTGCTTTTGCACGTTTTTTTGCAATTTTACTTGGATATTTTTCTAACAACTCTTCTTTAACCAATTCAGGTTTAATTTCACGTATCCTTTTCATTGTTTTAATTATTTATTTTGTTTCATTCTGCGAGCATACTTGTTTCACCGAAATGATTTGAGCGTAAGAAACTATGATGCATCGATAATCAATATTAATCAAGGGCTTTATCTCCCGATTCGAGTGTTCTCACCCGTATAGCTTCTGTCATTGGCATTACGAAGACTTTACCGTCGCCCGGATTTGGACCTTGATTTGCTTCTATAATTGTTTCAACAACAGTTTTTACATTTTTCGCCTGACACACCACCATAATCATACGGTGTGGTCTGAGTGGAGGCTCCGGTCCGAGGAGTGCAATAGCTTCCGGTAAATTCTGGCGTACGCCTTCCATAACCTTTGCATCGTATTTTCCTTTTCCTCGACCAAAAACCCTTCCGTATGCAGTAAACGAAGGGCATCCTACTTCCGAAAGAACTTTTTTTGTTTCATTCATCTTGTCCAGACGAATTATTGCCATTACCATTTTCATATTAAACCTCCTTTATAGTTCTTTGGTTCCGCGACTGATAGTATACGCCTCTTCAACCGGTGAAACAAATACTTTTCCATCACCAAATGCACCTTCCGGTTCTGTTCGGGCTGCTTCTATAATTGTTTTCACGGCAAATTCTTTATCATCGTCTTGTACTACAATTATTAATAGTTCTTTTGGTAATTCATCATAGGTTATGTTACCTATTTTAATACCTCGCTGTTTTCCTCTACCACTTACCGGTATTCGTGTTACAGCTACATAACCTGCTTCAAAAAGTGCTTTCATTACAGGTCCAACCTTTTCTGGTCTTACAATTGCGCGAATCATTTGCATACTTGTATCCTCCTTATTTATTAGTTTAATATTCCAAAATTTATTAACAATTGCTCGAGTTCCTCAATTTCAAGAGGTTTCGGGATTACAAGCATTTTGTTTTCATCAATTTTTTTCGCTAATTGACGGTACTCATCAGCTTGCGGATGTGTTGGATCGTAATCGATAACCGTTTTTCTGTGAATTTCTGCACGTTGAACCATATTGTCACGAGGAACAAAATGAATCATTTGCGTACCCAATTGTTTTGCTAACTCTTCAATCATTTGTGACTCATTGTCAACTTTACGAGAGTTGCAAATTAATCCACCTAAACGAACACCGCCCGCATCAGCAAATTTTACAATACCTTTACATATGTTGTTTGCTGCGTACATTGCCATCATTTCACCCGATACTACAATGTAAATCTCTTCAGCTTTACCATCACGAATCGGCATTGCGAATCCACCGCATACAACGTCACCTAATACATCATAAAATACATAATCAAGACCTTGTTTTTCGTCGTATGCACCTAATTGTTCAAGAAGATTGATAGACGTAATAATACCTCGTCCCGCACAACCTACACCGGGTTCGGGACCGCCAGACTCAACACAGTTGGTTTGTCCGTATCCTTGTTTCATTACATCTTCGAGTTCAACATCTTCACCTTCTTCGCGAAGGGTGTCGAGAACTGTTTTTTGAGCTAAGCCACCTAAGAGTAAACGTGTTGAATCCGCTTTTGGATCGCAACCTACTACCATTACTTTTTTACCTGCTTCAGCTAATCCTGCTACGGTGTTTTGTGTAGTGGTTGATTTTCCGATTCCACCTTTACCGTAAATTGCTATTTTTCTCATTACATTAAAATTTTTGTAATTAATACTATGTTTTGCTCGTCTCTATACGATTAATATGCCACGACACTTTTTTGTACGCTTTTTTATGCTTGGCAAAGTGTTTTTAATTGATTGTAAATCTGTGTTTTAAGATTTATTTTCAGTCGATTTTTTACCGTACCAAACATCGTTTTAAAAATTACATTTTTGTAGTTTTTCGTGTTTTCGGATACAGAAACGTAGGTATATGGCGTAGGGGTATCCCTTGTGGTTACCCATTTATGGTATATAGGTATATGGTGTAGGGTATATAGGTTTATTAAGAAAGAGGTTCCCGCCCGTTAGACGAGGGATGGGGGTAATTTTCACTGTTTTTTCACCACAGAGAACACAGAGTTACACAAAGTATTTCTCTGTGGCTCTCGGTGTGCTATTAGATTTGTAAAACAAATCCTGTCATCTACACATTTTGCACTTAAAAAAGTGTGCACGCTTAGAATGACAGTACGGTTCAATTGGTATGGGATTCTTCGCTGTCGCTCAGAATGACAGCATTGTACTTCCTCAGTCACTTGGTTACTCGGTCACGTAATTTCTATCCTAAATACAAAAATGTAATTTTCGAAAAAACACGAAAAACCTTATTTACTGAAAATCAGATATATGAAAGAGATGGCACTCTGCATGTATTACAATAGTACATATATATAATAGTATGTTTTATGATTTGTAAACGGGTATCATATAGATTTTTTAAGAAAGTACCATTATATTGGTATGTGTTGCTCACGGTTTGTCTAGGGTTTTTATATACACATTCTGGGTATGCTCAAAGAGTTCGTGTTGCTGCAGCGGCAGATTTACGATACGCAATGGATGATATTGTTGCGGCGTATAAAAAGAGTAATCCCCGTGCTGATATTGAAGTGATTTATGGTTCTTCCGGTAATGTGTATACTCAAATTTTTAATGGAGCTCCATATGATATGTATTTTTCGGCAGATATTATGTATCCGCAAAAATTGTTTGAAGCCGGTCTCGCTCTTGACGCGCCTAAACTCTATGCTATTGGACGATTGGTACTGTGGAGTTCTCGGTATGATGTGAGTGCAGGTTTATCGGTGTTACAACAATACCCGAATGCTCGTATTGCAATTGCAAATCCTAGTCACGCTCCCTATGGAAAACGTGCAGTAGAAAGTTTGAAGCATTATTCCTTATATGCTTCTCTAAAATCTCGCTTACTATATGGCGAAAATGTATCGCAGGCAGCACAATTTTGTATTACCGGTAATGCTCAGTTTGGTATTGTGGCATTATCACTTGCTGTATCTCCACAAATGGCAAAACATGGTTCATATTATCTTATTGATAATGCTTCTCACGAACCTCTTCGTCAGGGATACATCCTTACAAACCGTGCTCAGAATAATGCAGTTGCTCATGATTTTGCTCGCTTTATTGAATCACAAGAAGCCCGTCGGATTTTTTCTGCATATGGTTTTACTTTAGAATAATGATTATGAACACACTTACCGGAATCATACAGAACATTCAAACTTCGGGACAGGTAATGCTTATTGATGTAAGCGTTCAAGGCATGATGTTTTCTGTTATCCTTATCGATTCTTTACATACAAACGATTGGATTATAAAAGGACGTGAGGTTCGTCTCCTTTTTAAAGAATCAGAAGTATCATTAGCAAAAGATCTCCAAGGAATGATAAGCATGCGGAATAGAATGAAATCAAAGATAAAACGCATTGAAAAAGGAGAGGTATTGTCATGCGTGTATTTTGATGTTGGAGGTATTGAATTATGTTCATCCGTTACCACACGTGCGGTACATGCCTTGCAATTACAAGTGGGAGATACCATAGAGTGCTTAGTAAAATCAAATGAAATATCACTTATGAATATGTAAATACAAGAAATAATGAATACAAATCAGCATTATACATCTTTTGTGTATGGATTAGTGGCTTACCGGAATAGAAATCATTATGGTAACCAATTTAAAAGCGATGGTAATTATAATTAAAAATAGAAGGGTTACCCTTAAACCTATAAACCTATAAACCTATAAACCTATAAACCTATAAACCTATAAACCTATATACCATTATACCATAAATGGATAACCACAAGTGTTACCCCTACAAAATAAACCCCTAAACCCTATCCCCATGTTTACAGAAACATTATTGCTAACCGGAAAACTAGCCTTGTACACAACCGCAATTTTGTTGGTGTTTGGTTTGCCCTGTGCGTATGTTTTGGCATATAAACATTTTCGGGCAAAACCTCTCTTAGAGGCACTCATAAGCATGCCATTAGTATTGCCCCCATCGGTTATAGGATATTATATGTTGGTAGTTTACAGTCCACAATATTGGTTTGGAGATATGCTTAGTTCCGTGTTTAATGTGCATTTGGCATTTTCTTTTGAAGGGATACTCATTGCGTCTGTAATATTCAATATACCTTTTATGATACAGCCCTTGCAAAATGGTTTTCGGGCAATTCCACGCAGTTTGGTTGATGCCTCATATACCTTAGGGAAGTCAAAAATAGTAACATTTTTCAAGATAATTCTGCCGAATTGTAAACCCTCAATTATATCCGCAATTGCCTTAACATTTGCTCATTGTATTGGTGAATTTGGTATTGTGCTTATGGTAGGAGGGAATATTCCCGGAGAAACTCGCGTCGCATCAATTGCTATTTATGATGAGGTACAAGCTCTTAATTTTGACACGGCACATTCCTATGCCTTGATTTTGTTTGTAATTTCTTTTGTAACCCTCGCATTACTCTATACGATTAATAAAAAACAAAGCATATGGAGAACAATGTAATAATAATAGATGTTGAGAAAAAACTCAATACATCGCAAGGGGATATGAATTTGCATATTCAGGCAGATATCAATTTGGGCGAGCTTACGGTTTTATTCGGAGAATCGGGGGTAGGTAAAACAACGCTGTTGCGGATTCTTTCGGGTTTGTTAGCACCGGATAAGGGATATATTAAAGTTGGAAATTCGGTATGGTTAGATACTGCTGCAGGAATCAATAAAACACCACAAGAACGGAATATTGGATATATGTTTCAGGATTATGCATTGTTTCCGCATATGACTGTTTTGCAAAACCTGTTGTATGCACAAACACAAAAGAATGAAGAAGAAGCAAGGCGTTTACTTACGAGTTTTGGCTTATTAGAATTTGCAAAACGAAAACCAGAGAAATTATCGGGCGGACAGAAACAGCGGGTTGCTCTCGCTCGTGCAATTGCTCGTAAACCGGACTTGTTATTACTTGATGAACCCTTGTCGGCTCTCGATTCCGCAACACGAACTGCATTACAAGACGAGATTTTAAAAGCCCATGCACTCAGTAACGCAGGAACACTTGTAGTGAGTCATGATATTACCGAAGTGTTTCGTTTGGCACACAAGGTTATAAAAATTGCTGATGGTGTTGTTCAGGCAATGGGAATCCCTATTGAGTTATTTAGTAATACACAGTTGAGTGGAAAGGTGCAAATAACCGGAAATGTAGTAAACATAAAAAAACAAGACAGCTTTTATATTCTTACCATAGTAACCGGCATGAATCAAATTATTACAGTTATTGCCTTTGAAAATGATATTGTTGATATTCAGGTAGGCAGTCGTGTACTTGTTGCAACAAAAGCAATGAATCCGATTATTATGAAAATGAAAGAGTGATAGAGATGTTTTTCCGTAAAATCACTACAAAAAATGCGTGTTTTTCGCAAAAAAATTACCTGATGCTTGTTGTATTTTTGAAGAAAGTTTTTGGATTTGTTGAGTAAGATATTGTATGAATAAACTGTGTCATAACACCGGAAGAGATTGTATACGTGATTCTGAGTTGCCTTTATTATTTGAGATAAGTATGTTAATGAATGATTCTTCAGCAATGGAGGATGTGTTGAGTAATGTGACAAAACTGATAGCTCACTATATATCTGCCCAAAAAGTTTTGTTAACCATTTTAGACCGAAATACAGAAACTATTTTTATTGAAGTTGGCTATGGAATTTCTCAAGAAATGGCAAAAAAAATCAGTTACTCAATTGGTGAAGGAATAATAGGTGATGTTATTAAAAAGGGCATCCCTATACATGTTCCTAAAATTAATAATGACAGTCGTTTTCTGAATAAAACTAAATCAAATTTATTAACGCAATCTCGTAAAGATTTGTCGTTTACCTGTGTGCCAATTCGTTCTAAAGATGTAATAGTTGGTGCCGTGAGTATAGAACGAGAGTACAGTAAAATATATGATTACAAGCAAGATATTGGTGTGCTTTCAATTATTGGGGCATTAATAGCAGAAACGGTTAAAATGCGGCAAGGAAAAATTGAAGAAATTCAGGTGCTCCAAGAAAAGAATAAACAACTCGAAGAAGAGTTGCATAAAAAAAAACAACGACCCATTAATATGATTGGAAACTCCGGACACATGCAAGAGGTGTATAATCTTATACATATGGTAGCCGGCACAAATGCATCGGTGTTAATTAGAGGAGAAAGTGGTTCGGGTAAAGAATTGGTGGCAGAAGCCATTCATGAGTTAAGTGATAGAAAAGATAAACCTTTTATTAAAGTAAACTGTGCCGCATTGCCCGAAACGCTTATAGAAAGTGAGTTGCTTGGTCACGAAAAGGGAGCATTTACCGGAGCGGTCATTCAAAAAAAGGGGAGGTTTGAACTGGCACATACCGGAACAATATTTTTAGATGAAATAGGAGATATTCCGCTACAGACACAAATAAAGCTTTTACGAATTATTCAACAAAAACAGTTTGAGCGAGTTGGGGGAACAGAAACGATTACCGTTGATGTCCGCATTATTGCCGCAACAAATAGAGATCTAGAAAAACTCATAACAGAGCAGATTTTCAGAGAAGATTTGTATTATAGGATTAATGTTTTTCCAATCATTATTCCCCCTCTTCGGGATAGAGTTACCGATATTCCTATGTTGGTTGATCATTTTATAGAAAAATCGAATCAAGAGAACAATACGAATATTATACGAATATCTTCATCGGCAATAGATATGCTAATGATTTATAAGTGGCCGGGGAATATTCGAGAATTAGAAAATTGTATAAAGCGTGCAGCTATCATGTCTACCGATGGCGTAATTCGTTCTCATAATTTACCCCCAACATTACAAACCGCTGATTCTTCGGGTACGAATCTTAAAGGAACCTTTAAAACGATTGTGGGAAATCTCGAAAAACAATTAATAATAGATACTTTAACTACAACAAATGGAAATGTACATCAAGCCGCAATAATGCTCGATTTAACAGAAAGAATATTAAATACTCGTATTCAAAAATATGGGATTGTGCCGAAACGCTATAAACTAAAATAACTATGAATGTAAACATGAGCTTTGAAGAATGTAATTTTAATGACCCGGTACATCTTGAAAATCTTGTAGAATTAATAAACGAGTATATTTTAGATGACATGGGAGGGGGGATTCCGGTTACCGGTTTGCAAAAATTGCGTTTGGTAGATGGATTAAATAATCATCCAAAAAAATATATTGTGTTTGCAGTTTGTGAGGACGTGTATGTTGGTCTTGTTGTTTGTTTTGAATTATTTTCAACCTTTACCGTGAAAAAACTGATTAACATTCATGATATTATTGTACGAAAGGAGTATCGGAGAAAAAAAATAGGAACGGCATTATTACAGCATGTAGAAGAATATGCACGTTCAATACAGTGTTCAGCAATAAGTTTAGAAGTGAGAGAAGATAACACCGCTGCACAAATCTTATATATTGAAGAGGGTTTTAAACCTTGTGAACCGAACATGTTATTTTGGAAAAAAAATATTGGGTAAAATGGCAATTCAGCATGCTAAAAATTTTCTGCAAGAAGCAATGCGAAATAGAGAGTTTCGCAGGCAGGTTCAAGCTTGTTCAAGTCTGGAAGACTTTGAGCAGTTTAAACAAGAGTATGGATATCCTTTTTCATTAGCCGATATGGAAGAAGCATCAACAATGCTTCATGTGTCTTGTCAGACAGAAGAACAAGCAAATGATTTTTTCTCTATAATTCAATGGTTTGCTCTTTTTATAAAAAGCATTTCCCCTGCACGTTAAACACTAAGACTTGTATTTTTTTTATATCTTTGAACAGAAACAATTCAAAGAATTAAGAATTCTTATACAATAAGAATAATTCAAATATTTCTAAAAAATAAAACTTGATAATTGAATATGTATCACCCTAAACTCCTATATCTTTAAACCAATAAATCCACCATCATGAAACATCAAACAGTACAGGTATTTCTCCTCGCAATATTGGTAAGTTGCGGAACACATCAAGAAAAAAATGGTATGAACAGTACAATAAAACTGCATTTTAATGAGGCAGAACAAAAGATACAAAAAGATATATATGGTCATTTTGCGGAACATCTTGGACGGTGTGTGTATGATGGAATTTGGGTTGGACCGGATTCTGATATTCCAAATTATCGGGGATATCGTTTAGATGTTCTAAACGCATTAAAAGAGTTGAATATTCCCGTATTAAGATGGCCTGGAGGTTGTTTTGCCGATACATATCATTGGAAAGATGGTGTTGGTCCCCGTAGTGAACGCCCAAAACTCATCAATGTATTTTGGGGGCATGTATTGGAAGATAATAGTTTTGGAACGCATGAGTTTTTGGATTTGTGTGAAATTTTGGGAGCTGATGCATATATTGCTGCAAATGTAGGGAGCGGTACCGTTCGAGAAATGATAGAATGGATTGAATATATGACATCAGATCAAAACATTCCCATGGCAAACTGGCGGCGTAAAAATGGACGAGAAAAACCGTGGAATGTAAAATTTATAGGTATTGGAAATGAAAGTTGGGGATGTGGAGGAAATATGACACCGCAGTATTATGCCGATTTATTACGTCAGTATGCAACTTTTGCAAAAGAGTATATGAAAGAAGGTACAATCCGCGTAGGCTGTGGTTCGTATGGTGATTATGTAGAATGGACAGATGTTGTTATGGAGAAAGCAGCAGCACATATGGAAGCATTGTCGTATCATTATTACACCATTGCAACCGATGATTGGAGTGCAAAATCATCTGCTACAGAATTTGACGAAGACTTATATAGTAGTGGATTATACCAAGCATTAAAAATGGATGTGCTCCTTCATGAGCATATAGCAGTTATGGACAAGCACGATCCTGAAGGAAAAGTTGCATTGTATGTAGACGAGTGGGGTATATGGACAGAATCTGAGCCGGAAACGAATCCGAAATTTCTTCACCAACAGAACTCAATGCGAGATGCACTTATAGCGTCTTTAACCTTCGATATTTTTCACCGACATGCAAAGCGTGTTCAGATGGCGAATATTGCACAAATGGTTAATGTTCTTCAAGCTATGATTCTTACTAAGGGTAATCAAATGGTTCTTACACCAACCTACCATGTGTTTGCGATGTATAAAGAGAATCAAGATGCAATACATATTCCACTTACCATTACTGCACCATACTATACATTTGAAGACCGTTCTATTCCTGCAATTTCAGCAACAGCGTCAATAAAAAACGGAAAAGTATTTATAGGAATGAGTAATTTGCACGCATCAGAAATTATTACAGTTGACGTTGATATTTCAACAGGAGCCCTTACAACAGCAGCAAAAGCAACAATAATAACAGCTCCTGCATTTAATTCATATAATACGTTTGAAGCTCCCGATGTTGTAAGTCCAACTGATTTTTTAAATTATACTTTTACTTCCGGAACATTACGGATTGAACTTCCACCATTCTCTATTGTTAGTTTGGAACTGGAGTGATGAATGATGAATAATGAAATTCAATTTTAAGAATATGCTTTGCTAACTAACTGCAACGTAACCCTACGGTCATCTACACATTGAATTAATTTGATTTATATAGTAGTTTTGA
>OBJA01000687.1_pt1 | contig 27648 bp, 37 predicted proteins | sample 1519751 | NCBI WGS metagenome assembly OBJA01 (sample SAMEA3881238, study PRJEB22517) | soil metagenome | biome: lake sediment; feature: soda lake sediment; material: sediment, water from around vicinity | place: India | collected 2013-12-23 | depth 3 m
CTGCTGCTGGCCGTTGGTAGCCGCCTCGGTCAGCAAGCCCTTGGCAGATTTGCGACTCGTAAACCAGTGACGGCGAAGCGTCTGGATTTCTCGCTCCGCTTCCATCTTTCCCATCGCAATGAAGCGCGAAGACCAGGTGTAGGTAGTCGGGAGATTTCCCAGCGCGTTCAAAATGCCGGGATAGCTTGCGGCAGGGGTGCCGGTAATGGCAATGATTCGCATATGCTGATCGCCAATGCGTGGACGCAGACCTCCATACAGCGGCTCTGACGCCAAAAGGGCGTCCAGATACATCGGCACCACTGGCATGGCGACGCGGTGGGTTTTCCCGGTGACACGGAAATGCAGGTAGCTGAGCAGCTCTTCCGAGCGTAAGCGCTTGATTGAGACCATCCCGCCCGCAGTCATTTGCGACTCGACTGACTGTAGTCGCTGCTTGAACTCTGCTAACACCTGCTCGGGGCTAGTGCCTTTCTTCTCCGAAGAGACACCCTCATAAAACATGCCCGCTGCTTTTTGGTACGTATCCGCAGGAGGCAGCCAGGTCAGGGTCATCACCTGGACACTTTCAAAGTGCGAACCTTCGTGGTTATACCGGTTTTTCCGGTCTAAATCGATAATATAGTTCGTTCTATCGGGGAACTTGTTTTTCTCGGGATAACCAACAGCAGGCTTTCGCACAGAATCAACGTGAACGACCCAGCTGGAACCTAGGCGAGAGAGAGCCTGGTTCACATACAGCGAAAGGCTTTCGAGAATCTGGGGAGTAGCGGAATCCAGGTCATCCCCGGCAATCCAATACGCAGCACTAAGCGACCCATTTTTATTCAAAATGAGTCCTTCATCGACCAGTCGCGCATACAGCAGCAGATCCGCCAGACCCCGCTCCGACCCACCCCTGAACTCCTGTAGATTTATCATGTTATCGCTCCGGGATTTGTGGGGTTGATACGTCGGTTTTCGCTTGCGGCGGGTAATACGCCTGATATTTCTGATGTCGAGTCCAGACGGCCAGCATCTGTGGGTCTTTTTTCGCCATCCACACAATAAAACCCTGGACCACAGTCGCCAGGATTGCGGCCAGCAGCAGGGTTTTCAGGTTGAACCCGCCACCGACCGTCAACACCAGAATAAGCAATGCATTTGCGAGTGTGAGCTTACGCTCTGCCCCTCCCAAAAGGAGAGGCTGTACCAGGGATTGATGGATTGTGACGAAACGAATATCCATTTAAACCAATACTCGATTACAACATGAACCCAGCAAAGCCAAGGAGTTTCGCGATGTCACCGGCGAACTTCGCCAAACTAGCGCCGATTACGATTTTGAAGATCAAGCCGGTAGAGCCGCCACCTTCCGATTTCATGTAAATGAAACCAGCAATTACAATTGCCGCCACCGTAACCAAGGTGGCCGTGGTGCCCGTCAGCGCGTTGACGATTTTATCAATCGGCCCATCCCACGGCATCGGATCGCCCTTGCTCGCCAGCGCGGCCGCCGAGAACAGCATCAGCGCGATACCGGTCGAGATTTTCGTATAGAGTTTGGTTAGCATCGTAGTGCCTCCAGATGTATGTGTGCTTCAATAAGGGTATAGGTACCGGCTACCGGTTTTTCGTGATATATACGCCGTCGGCAAAGCCCTCGACTTCGACGACTTCGGTCACTTTCCTGCCGGTGGGTGTTTTTTGGATGAAAATTGACAGATCTACTGCTCTTCCGATAAGACCTGGGTCAGGCGGCACGTTGGCTTCCTGGACGAGCGACTCCAAGCGATATAAGCCCTCCAACGCAGAATTCGCGTGGACAGTGCATAAACCTCCAGGATGGCCTGTACTCCAAGCCTTCAGGAGGTCGAGCGCCTCCGGGCCTCGCACTTCACCTACCACCACTCGGTCAGGGCGAAGACGCATCGTCGCCCGAAGAAGCTGGCGCATCGTGGTGTACTGAGAGGCACGTAGCATCACCTTGTTTTTACACGAGCACTGGAGCTCCAGCGTATCTTCCATGATGACAATACGGTCAGCCGGGGTGTGTTCAGAAATCGCCCGTAGAACGGCATTGCTAAGCGTCGTTTTACCGGAGCCAGTGCCGCCGACTACTAAAATGTTTTTCTTTCCCTTTACTGCCGAGATCAGCAGGTCTCTCTGCTCCGTAGTCAAGCCTCCCTGTTCGACATAATCGTCCAATGTAAATACCAAGGACGCCTTTTTACGAATCGTGAATGTAGGACTCGGTACCACAGGTGGGAAAAGACCTTCAAAACGAGAGCCATCGAGCGGCAACTCCCCTTCGACGATCGGCGATTCCTTCGTCACCACGATGCCTAGCATATGGGCAATCGTATTCAGCAGGTTTCTCGCCTGCCCGTCGTTCATCTCGCCGATTTCCGTCATGCCGCTGCTTAGCGTGTCCTTCCATAGCGAGCCGTCCGGATTGAGTATGACCTCAATAACATCCGGGTCTTCCAGTGCCTGAACCACCGTAGCCCCGAGCTCCGAGGTCAGCTTTCGAGTTAGCCGCTCTTGTGCTACTTCTGCGCCCGTCGTCATTAGTCCGCCCCCTCACCCAGCAGCTTCTTGCGCACCTGCGCCTTGTATTGCTGCATACGCACATCCGCCGAGACCTTGCGCCCGGTAGCCTGTTCCTCAGGAATATCTGGAGTGTGCTGTAGGTACATGTACACCAGCCGGTCTACCATCGCTAACAGCACCTCCAGATTGCGAGCACTGCGCTCTGCGGCAGTGAGTTGTCGAGCCATAGAGTGGCTCAAGCGACTCTCAAGACCTGTCAAGAGATTGCCTATAATCCCTTCCGCTTCTACCTCTGAATCCGCCTCTGCGGACACCATTAGCTGCGCCACACGGTCCCTATTCATGAAATACTCATCCATGCGCTGCCGAATGTAGCGCCCAGGCGACATCCCTTCGCATTCCGCTTCATGCTCCACGCGAGCCAGCGCTTTTCCGCTGTACCAGACGCGGATATCGCGGCCTTTTCGAGACTGAGTTTCTTTTCGCATCGACATACTCCGTCAATAGTAATAAGTCAGGTCAAGACCGGAACGATTGGTCTGACAGGTAAAAAATATGGCGCCCAATTTTGCGTATTTTCCGCATCGAGCGTGCCCAGGACGGGGAGACGTAGTCCGCGTGATAGTGCAGAGCAGGTCCTACGCCGGTTTCAAAATCCTGGAAGTGCACCACCATGGCGAGCTCTACTGCCCGGTGCCAGGCAGCTGACTCCCGGGGGATTCCGGGCTTCCCGTCCGTCGTCCAGGAAAACTGCCCGATCATCCGGCTCCCTCTGCGCGCCTTCTGAAAGACCACCTCGCAGTAGGTGTTCGGGTAGGCCGAGTGGCGCACCCGATTTCGAGTGACCTGCCCGACCGCCAGCATGCCCAGATCGCCCTCATTGCGGGCCTCGTGATAAAGATTCAGCGCAATACAGACGATTTCCTCATCCACCGAAGACACGGGTTTCTGCGCGCTGGCTGCTGATGCCGCCGCGAGCAAGGCTGAAATGACAATGGTTCGCAAATACGGCATGGCAGCTCGGTAAGTTCTCCCTATATAGGGGTATAGGTACCGAGGGGGTGGTTTTGAGACAGATCTGGGAGCGGGGAGAAAACCCCATGGCGCTACGCGCCTCCCACAAGGGGAAGAGATGAACCCCAAAATCAAAGGCGGCCCCGGTGAGCGACGGTACAGGGAATAGCGGCAGGCACGGGATTTTAGCGCCTAGAGCAGGCGGCGAAAGAACCCCCGCCGTGTAAATACATTCAGTGGTGGCGGGTGAAAATGGTTGCGAAATAAGCAGATTATTTGCGTTCAGTGTGAAGCGGAACGGGATTTTGTAGCTATATAGGATAGGGGAGGCAATAACGCTGACCCACAACTAAACAAACTTTTTTGGAGATACAGACATGACTAACTTAAATAATTTCGGTAAAAAATACCGCGATGAAGCTTCGAAGATGTACGTCGATCAGGACGGAAACGCAGTGGGGCGTGAAGGCTGCTGGACTGCTTACAAACATCCCCATGGTCTAACTATCGACAAGGCTACCCCGCCTGAAGTAATCAAGGCCTTCGCTGTCGTAGTGGCTTACAAGAGCCCTTACCACAGTGAAGGCTACGGCGACAACCCGACCTTCGAAGAGTGGGTCTCGGTGATCGAGGAAGGCTTGCTCGAAATCCAGGCGACTGCTTCGAAAAACTTCGACGAGCTGCTTGCTTGCGAGGATTACTAAGTCCCGACCACAACCTCACCCTAACCCCGGCTCACTACCGGGGTTTTTTATTGCGTGAAATCTTTTTTCACAAAGTGAAGTTTTGAGTGATTTTGTACCTATACAAGGAAACGGTAGCAATTTTCACTCAACTGAGAGACGTACATGAACATCAATCTATTGACAACTTGGATTTTTGGCGACACGCAGAACACTCGAACCCTGAACCCTTTCCTGCATGAAATGGTCAAGGGCTTGTCGGCAGGCACTTATGAGCTGGTCACTCGGATCCACCACCTGGTGGGACAGCAAGCCGCTGCGGTCGTGAGTCCGATGAGCCGGGAGGCGCTTACCCCGGAAATGGGTGAGACGCTTCGAGCTTTCGTAGCACTTTCCTACGCTGACCAGGAAGCCGCTATCCGTAGCGCCCTGGTGCGGGAGCTGGAAATTCGCTTGATCTTGCTGGCAGGTGAACAGGATTTGAGCCTGGAGTTTCAAGCAGAGAAGGCGGTTTGCTCGAAACTGCACAAAGATTTGGCATTATTTCGGTTTGCGTGAAGTTTTTTGAGAAAAAGTAGCTATACCTGAAAACAACTGAATTTCTCCCGGCAGCCTGCGCCGAAAGTCAGGACCCGGTTGGTCGCGGGATTGAGCATAGACCACAGAATTTCTCCCGGCAGCCCACGCCGTAAGTTGGGATCTGGTTGGCCGCAGAGTTGAGCATAGGCTACTGAGCCCTGGTACCCCCAGGGCTTTTTTGTTTTCTCTGAAAACAGACCTCCGGTACCTATACCTGGGTATGGACCAAAGGAGATCCACAAATGCCTACACTTTACACTCAGCTACGCCGGATCGAGAAACGACTCAAAAATCCGCCTGGCGAAACGCTGGATAAAATCCTGCACAACGCGTTCCGGGCGGCTGGCCTACCGGGTCGTCTATACGAAGACGCTCGTCAAGACGTCCATGAAGCGCTACTGAGCATCAAAATCAAGCCAAAAGCTTATGACGACAAACAGGCTCTGCGCTACATCGCCACCGTCGCACTGAACTGCGCTCGCCGCACTTTCCGAGAAAACAACTCGATCATGGTGCTACGATCCCACACCTTACGGAAAAGCAAGCGTAGCCAGAAAAAGAAGGGTAACGAGGAAAAAAGTCCTTACCTTTGCATCTTGCTAAGCGGTGAGACGGTCGATTGGAATGACGTAGACGAATATATAGAAAACCCGGAAAACGAGATCCAGGATGATATAGACCTCGGGGAATACAACGAGGCCGTGGTGGGCCTGCTGCGGGACTATAAGCGGCGCCATCCAGAGGCGAAGGCTCACGGACACAAAGCCATGCTACTGCACTGGCTGCTCTGCGGTTTTGCGATGATATCCGCTGATGAATATGCTGCTGATCCCTACAACATCTTTACACAGAACCTTCGCAAGCTACGTCGGGCTGCTGAATCAAACACACAAAAGCAGCTGCTGACCTCGAAATAGTGCATGCTGCTTGATTTCCCGCTCAGAGAGCTGCTACCAGCGGCGATCGCACTACTTGCCATCGTAGTCCTCCTCCTCTGGGCAACCCGCCACAGAGGGCGTCACAAGCGGTATGTGGGGTATGCAGATAAGGCTCTGCACACCCTTGCTGAAATTCCCTCCCCTGCCCGCCAGTTCGGGTATTTACGCAAAATCAATCCGTTCGTATTCGAAGAGATGGTGCTGTCCGCGCTGAACAGGGCGGGCTACCGGATCCGCCGGAATACCCGCTACACTGATGACGGTGGGGTCGATGGCCGCTGCTGGATCGAAGGCGTGCCAGTTTTAATTCAATCCAAGCGGTATAAAAATCACATCAGCCGCCGCCATGTCCGGGAATTTCTGGCACTCTGCCAAAAGTACGGCTGCAAGGGGCTTTTCGTGCACACAGGGAGAACCGGGGAAGGGAGCTGGGAAGCGATAGCGGACTGCGAAACCCTGGAGATCGTGAGCGGAGAACGCCTGCTGGACCTACTGGTCCGAAGAAAATTTAAACCAAACTGGAAAAACTAAACCAGGCCCGAAGGCCTGGCGCCTGGTTCAAGCTGTTTCCCGTGTTCTCGCCGACTGAACCTTTTTCGCAATATCTCTCACGCTCGCAGAGATAGCTTGATGCGACACTCCGCGAGAGCGGGCAATTTCCCGCATCGATGCACCCGTCGAGAGCATCTGTATCACTGCCCACTGGTTAGCCGTCAGTGCTACTTTGCCTGGAATATCGTCGTAAGAGAATTCAAAACCACCATCCTCCGCTCGATTCCTGTCCAGCAGCTCAGTGATGACCTCCTCCGTGAGCCCCTCCATATTCACAGACTTACCAAGCGAAGGGCGCGGGTTATCTCCGCGTAGGCGATCGCTGAATGCGGAGTATGGGTATTTCACCGGATACAGATTATCCCGCATCGTCTGATGCACGCGTCGTACGCCGATTGTGGTGGCATATGCGAGGATTTCGCTATGAGACCGGGACAGGTCTACTTTAGCTCCCAGCCATGCCACCAGGACGTCCTGGCGGGCGTCTTCGTATAGAGAAGACGGCACCGAGATTTTCGATAGCACGATATTCACCATGTCATCGACGAAGTTTTCTTTTTCCAGATACTGATACAGGTTCATCACACTGCTCCGGTTTAAAATGCTTGTACCTAGGTATAGGTACAAAACATAAAAAACCTTCACGGAGCGGCAGCCCATACCACCTCCGAGTCGCGCAACGAGGCACGAGAGTGAAGCGGCATAACACCGGAGTCGGCGAACAAAAGAACCAGGGGCAGAAATACGAGAGGGGTACGCGAGAAAAACACACGCATGCAGAACAGGAACTCCTATATGATTATTTCAGGGAATACTGATATATAGGTAAAAAACCTGGAAATGAAAAACCCCCGGGAGTGCCGGGGGTCTGGTGGAGACTCTGAACTGCGGAAGTTTTTACTTCATCTGGTTCGCAAGGTCATAAGTGGCCTGAGCCACCACATCGCGGATTGCGTCTTCCCAGGCGGTGCCCTCAAACTTCTGGTTTCGCTTGGCGTTGGATTAACCAGTAAAATATTAAACCCCCCATGAGTATCAGGATCTGTCCGAGAGCAAAAACCTCGACTACCCGCTGCTCGTGGCTGAGGTCAGCGACAGCCATGCGAAATCTCAGGTACGCATCAATCGCAGGAGTAAGCGCGCCGGACACGTACAGAATAAACAGGCTAATACTTGAGGCATTGAGCGAAATAAGGAATGTGCGTAGTTTTGTCATGAAATCTCCAGTTCGCCCGGGAGGGCTCTATGCTGAGTGGTTCGTTTCTCTGTATAGCGAAAGAACGCACGGAAAAGTGCACGGCACAGAAATATAGTTTTTAGCGGGAAATACTCGGATAGGTACCGGGAGACTGAAAACAGAACCCCCGGGAGTGCCGGGGGTATGGGAGAGGCTTAGTAGAAGCGGCAGCCGTAGCCGAGGAAAGCGGAAGAGCTTCCGTCTGATGCGTAGATTATGTCGTCACCAATTCTAGCACTCGCACCATCACTCCAGTCATAGAGCATTATTCGTGGAGCAGAGATCCCATAATGTTCCAACTCAAATTCGTTCACTGGCGGTGGTTGGTCTGTGTCTAGCCACGCCCAGCCAGTGGTCGTCACGCCCGAGTCGGCTTGCACCCACAGTGAACCAGTTTCCAAATTAACCATGCCTGTAAGACCTACAATAGTCAGCGTCGCTCCTGATTCAACCATAAACCCGTAGATTGACCCGTTTTCAGCAATATTCAACTCGATGATTCGAGCGGCAGCGGGGCCACTAGATTGTCTTGAAGAGAATTTCCAACGCACATCGACCCCGGGAGCATAAGACCGCCCTTCCGGTTTTGTTAATGTGTAGTTCTGAGCCGTTTCAGTATTACTGACCTCTATAGATGAAAATGAAGACGAGATCAGGCTACGACTTTCGTTGAGGCCATCAGTCAAGTAATAGGCCTTGGTCGATAATCCTCCACTGATATCCATTCCGGATATCTGCGTATGAGTAAAAGGGTCTGTAGTGCGTTCTGTCAAGTGAAGAAAGGCGAAGGAACCATCATCCGGAAACCCTAGAAACTGCAAAGGTAGGGCGGTGGCGGCCAATACAGCGACGAATCCCTCATCCAGATCTTCTGCCACGTACAAACCAGTATATGCACAATGTAAAGAGTCAACCGATAGATGGTTTACTGCCTTAAAATAATCTACTAAACCGATGGAGTTCGGGTCTTTCCCGTCTGCCAGAGCGGCAGATTCAAGAACCAGTTGCACGTTGACATCCACTGCGAACTCAGCCTCGCTCTGGTCAAAATCAATCACCGGCCAGGTTGCCGCAGCTGCACGCACCGCTTCGCTGATTTTGATGCCGTTTTTAACATCGTCGTCTTCATCCAGCGCAATCAGCAGCCGAACCATGTTGGCGGTCGGGCTAGAGAACGAGAGATCGCCCGTCATATCCACAGGACTCAGCAGCTCCCCGCCAGGTGCGGATCCGAGGCGCCAGCCGTTGATGCTGAACTCCACGTCCTCGCCCACCTGGTACGTGAAGCGGCCATGGCGGTCGGTTATGCCAGAGAAAGCACCGGAGGTGTAATCCAGACCCTCTGCCAGACTATCAATGAACGCTCCTTCAGCATAGTCCGGATTCGTATAAGTAAACGCATACTGTAAAGTTTCCGTCTGTTCGTCCGGATTCGTGACTACCACGCTGAATGTCAAGTCAGTCTCCAGATCGCCCGGATACGCGGGAACCACAAAAGACAGGCTCTCTGTCGCCACCTCACTCACCGTGGCGGTTAAGGTGTGCTCAAAATTTTCTAGGCGCACAGAAGCACCTTCCTGAAATCCGGAACCGGAAATTACCACCGTCTCACCACCTTGAAAATCAGCGGTATCCGGCGAAATCCCGGAAAGGGAAAGCGGCGGAGCCGGTTCATCTACGCCATCACCATCGTCGCCGTCATCAATTACCACCGGAGGCGGCTCAGGCGTTTCAATTACCACCGGATCCTGGGACTTCTTTTTGGACGACCCAAAAATCCAGTCGCACCCGGAAAGGGACGCTGCCGTCAATAGTATTACGAGAATTTTAAGCATGTGCGTGTTCCACAGAAGCTAGTCGTACCTAGGTATAGGTACTTTTCCTTCTCAAAGTGAATCCTTTTGTAAATCTTTCGCTATATGAGGCATCAAACTGAAAAATGGGTGCCGCATGTCGCTGTATGAATATATTTACTCCGCCGGAATGGAAAACACACTATTGAAAGTCATCCTCGCAAAAGTATTGACGCCTTCACGAATTTTGGATGACGCAAAGCAGGAAATCCGCATCCGCTGGCTGGAGGTGGATGTGGATGAATCGAAAAAACCAAACCAAATTTGGGCGTATGCGGTGCAAATTGGTTGTCAAGCGGCGCAGATGTGCGTGCGTGAAAACGCGTATATCGCACGACTCAATGACGGGAGTTTTCGCCTTGGAAAAGGCGGGAAGGTGCGCGTAAGCGAGGGTATTTTACACCCAATGTCAATAGATGAGGCTTCACCGGACGAGCTGAGTTGCAGCTGGGATCCGGAAGAGCTGGATACCGTTGTGGATGAAGGGGTGTCGAAAGAGTGCGTAGAAGAGCTGCTGGTAACAGTGGGCGCCGTCAGACTCAATAATACCCTCAGGCGCTGCCTGCATCTCGCACGAAGCGGTTTTCAGCTGCGATTAATCACACAGAAACCAGAGACGCTACTGCATACCAATATTTCACTGCTGAGTGCTATCGCCCGCACCAGCAAAGAGGGTTATAGAATTCCGGCGAAATACAATCACAAAATTCGAGTGGCGTAAGAAACCTTCAAAATCCTCAATCGCTGCGCTGGCCGAGGAAAATCTTGAACCCATGGGTGTGGTGGGTGAGCGACGGCACGGGGAATGGCACCAGGCACTTTGAAAATAGCTGTGAAATAAGCGGCTTTTTGCTGTTTTAGATGCGTCTTTCGCAAAACGATTCGCTATATGAGTATGTAAGAGAATGAAACACAACTATTGACAACGGAGTATTACACATGAACGCAGCAATTTTAAACAAACACAACGAAGTAATTTTTTCTGCTGATGTCGCGGCAGGTATTCGTGAAATCGAGGTGGCAGGCGCAACGACGCGGGACGGCTACCCCGTCAACAGAAAGACTTATCGCGTCAGTCGCAGCAAGCGCAATCTCATCGCCGCGCAGCACAAAGAGTTTCTTATCGAGCACCGCTACGGCGACATGGTTTTCTATACCGCCTAAACCAAACTATTGCCAACTGGAGCACTAACATGATTGCCATGAACACTCAAAATCTGACTGAAGTCGTCCTGGACCTGAACGCGTTGCTGCGTATCACCGGACACGCTAAATCCTTCGACCTGGAGCTGGTAGAGCGGCTACAGCTGGGCAGCTCTTTGGATTATATCGCCGACGCACTGAGGGAAACCCTTGACGCGATGGAGGCACTAAAGGGCCGTGAAATTCCAGCATCCGAGGTCGCACGTCTGTTTCACCAGCTTCGCAATAATCTGGCTCGTAGCGGTGCTTCGATGATGCTGAGCCTTGCCGATTTTGAAAGGCTCACACATCTAACCCGCTACTACGACACAGAAGCGGCTGCATAGGAGAAACAACATGCGACAGCTTATGAATTTAGCGTTTATTTCTGCGCTGATCATTGGCGTACCCGCTATCATTCAGATGGAAGGGTGGCTCGGCACGCTCTGGTTGCTTTTTAGTATAATTGTCTTTTTTATGCTGATCGGCATGGCCTTTGCAGTGCTAAAGCTGGCGTGGCTTGGGATTTGGGCGGGAATAGGTGCCGCACTCGGTCTGATCATCAAATACTCCTGCCTCGGTATCTGGAAAGTTCTGAAATATATTTTCGCACCGCTGCTTGTCGAGGACAGTAAGCAAGATCAGGTTCAGGAGCAGGTTCTGGATGAACAGGCGGCGTCAGCAGAGGCGTCAGCGGAAGCTGTCCCCGCGATCCCGGAAGCCCAGGAAGGCGGGGAAGCTCTGCGACTGGATAAAATTAACTAATTTTTTCGGAGCTACGAAATGAAAACTATTCTCAAATACCCTCAAATCGAGACTTTTGCTCGTCACCGCGATTGCGTTCCGAGACCCACCATCGTTCATGTCCCTACGCGATCTGGGATGAGTGATCCTGATTTTACAGCCTTCGTGGCTTGACTCCAGGCTATGGGAAGGCTAAGTAAGCTATAAAATCACTTATTCAGGGCCGCCGTCTTCCTCGTCACCGGGCACATAGAGAATATCCTCCAGGTCACGGATACGGCGATTCATTAGCAGCAGTAGCGTGGCGATGTCGAGATGAATGTCACAGCGCTTCGCCAGCTCTTCGGCTTGCTTATCCATGTCCGTGAACTGCGCCTCATAGGCACGCTGGAACTCCGCCAGCTCTTCCCGATGTTCCTCAAACCCCTCGGTTTCAGCGAGATCCCAACAGGGATCATGCGTCCAGTTTTTCTTCAGATTTTCAACAGCTTCACGGCTCATCCGATACTTCCTCAAAATATTGACACAACGGTAGCGGCAGGCGGTGGCAGGTCTTGAGGTCCTACGGACGTCCGTAGAGATCGGTAGCCCCACCCACTTGTCCGAGCGCTCGGACAGTCTCTACGACCGGTCGTAGAGGGGTTTCCGCAGCTTACAAATACCGCCGAATTACCCGGTACTCGAAGGAGTATTCCTCCTCGGAATACGGGTCAGCTGCCCTGCCCTCTTGTGGCGGTGAACTACCCGGTAGAAACCCGTCCAGCCGGGGTTGCGGGTAATCAAGGTTCCCTCCCGGTGATTTGTTGATCGCGAGGATACCGCTATCCTCGACGCTACAAGTCTGCCCTCCGGCGAGATAACGCACCCGGGTAGTCGCTACGCTCCGGCCCGCGCCAGTGCTATCTCGGACTTTCCGCTTACGCGTCTTTTGCTCATCTCTCTCGCGACAAATCACTGATCGGGAGAGACCCATGACCACACTGTACGCCAACCCCTACAACATCGACGGCACCGGCTTCTATTTCACCTCCGCCGAGGAATACGCTGAAAAATCCAGCGGGCACACTGACCGCTTCGGAAACCTGGTGGAGGAATACAGCATCGAGTACATCGACGGCGACAACCCAGGCTTGTTTAAAGCAGCGGAAATCAACCAAGCAACGCTAGAGCGCTGGTTCGACGACCTGGAGCACATCGACGACGACTCTGACGAGGGCTACGCACTCGACTACCTCCTGACCGTCATCGGCTACGACCTGGACACCGCGCTGGAGCGCTACACCGATGTGAATATCCACCACGGCAGTGCCACCGATTACGCCTACGAGCTCATCGCAGAAACTACTGATCTTAGCAATCTCGGGAACCTGGCGAATTACATCGATTACGATGCTATCGCACGCGACATGCGCCTCAACGGCGAAATCTACGAAATCGAGCGCACCCTCCTGGTCACCAACCCGCAGGATTTCTAGATCCTGCTTTTATTGCTCTCACATGGAAGTGGGAGCAATGTTTTATTAGTCTCGCAGGTGTGGATTTCCGGGAAGGCTATGGTAAAATTTTGACGCTAACCACTCATGGAGACCACTGATGAAGAAAAGAGGAAAAACGGTGCATGTTGATGGCGCTTACCAGATTGTTGAATTGGTGCAGGTGTGTCAAGACGGGTCCCTTGATGTCTTGGGGTATAACATCCTCGGAACCGGAGATGAATCGTGGCTATATTCGCTGGAGCAAGCACATGCGAAGGTGGTCGAGCTGAAGGCATCGAATCGCCCCTCCCCGGGATTTTAGTTTCACCCCTCAGATGAACCCGAAAGAAAAACCACCCGCTCTCACCAAAACCGCCCTGATGGCACTCGCACACGAGCAGCTGCAAGAGGCAATCCGTGAGACACAAAACTCTACTGCCCGCGTCGAATCCGTGATTCAGCAGCTCAGCTCCGAAAAACGCTCCCACAGGACCTCAAAACCGCATCAGAAGAAGGGCTCGTGACACCCGGCACATCGTGCCGGTTTTACGCACTCCGTACCTATACCTAGGTATAGCCTTTATCCGGAGCGCGTATGACACAACCTATCAACATCGAACCCAGAAACGGCAGGATTGCCGTTGGCTTCCCCATTCAACTGAAAGAAAAGTTCCGTGCAGCTTTCCCTGGCGCACGCTGGAATCCAAAAATCAAGCGCTGGATGCTGCCTGAAAACTTTATCTCAGCAGTCGAGAAATGGGCGGTCCGCGTAAAAGACGAGGCGGAAGCCGCCGCTGTGGCACAGGAAGTCCTACGTACAGCCAAGGTCATCGAAAAATGGCTCGGTTATGTCGAAGACCACGCCGGTCGCGGTATCGTCTATGAGCGCGGAGTGGAACTATTGACAGAGCTAGGTATTCACGACAACAGCGAGTTGGCGGAGCAGATGAATGCGGCCATCAAGCGGGCGAAAGAGATCCAAAAACTGCGGGAAACCGAGGAAAACACACCGGACGGCATGCGGAAAAGTCGAGCATTATTTCCGGTGTCCGATCTACCGCAGACGGGCTCGTCCGCCAGGTGGCAAGGGCAGGTGGTGATTTTTGAAAACACCGGGAAACACTTTACGATCAGTAAAAAGCATCTGGAATACGAGGGCGAGCACTTGCAGGGGCACGAAGGCCAGGAAGGGTGCTACGTGTATTTCAGAGAAGCCACTGCGCAGGAAGTGGAGATGCATGATCTGCTGGAGGCGGCGCTGGCGGAGGAATAAGAAATTCGAGGAAACAGGTAATTTCAGAATAACCCCGGGCGGGGAGATCCCGCTTCATACCCACCCTGTTAATGGCGAGCGCGCAGCTGAAACCCGCGAAATCGCTAAGCAGGTGTCGACTTATTACATCCCCGGTCAAGTTAACCCCGATGCTGATCAGATTTTGATCAGCAATGCGCTATGGGATTACCAGGAAAACGATCTTGAGGAATCCGCAGGAAAGGGTGGTGGCGCACTAGCCGTCTTTGGTACCGCTCTTGGGGCTTATACCGAGCACCTGAACGCCAAAACCCAAGCCATGCGTCAACAACAAAGGGCACAGCTCACGTTATACGCAGATCAGAATAGCGTTGTATTGGAGCATGGGCCTATCGATGAAAAAACGTGGGGGATGAAGTTTCAATACAAAGGGTACCGGACTCTAACTTATATGGTGATCGCAGCCGATTTCCTCGCGCCTGATAGCAAGCATGTGCGCGTCATTGGTGAGATAAAAGGGAATATCCTTCCTGGGTCGACGCATTCAGTCGTTTTCAGCGATGACCGACTAATAGACATAGATCGAGCAGCTGCGAAAATCCATTACACGGTTGACGATGCGGCAGACCGCCTGACAATGTAATGCGAAATTCTTATGTCTGGCAATAAAGAAGGGGGCTTTCGCCCCCTTTGATCATAAATTACAACAAGTTATGCTTGACCGAACCTGCTCTTTGTCAGCAACACCTTTGTATAACGCCTAGGCTCACCACCGGGGTTTTTTAACGCCTGGCGCTGAAAGTATTTACGCAGTGCGGGGTGGAATATATCTGCTAAGTATTGACATAAAAGTGCACTGTTTTGAAATCGGTTCGCTATACAGTATATACAACTGATATTTGGAGTACCGACATGAAACTTACAATCGAAGAAATCACGGCAGCAGCAGAAAAGCGCGCTCAACAGGCGCTAGCTGCGTTCGGGTTCGATCTCACGGAGAACGAAGCCCTGACCTGGAGCCTGGAGCAAGACCTGGCTGCCAAGCCTCTCACGCCCTCCCCTGTCAGCGATCGCTTGGCGGGACTGGCTACGGACTACGCTCGACAGATCACGGCGCTGGTGCGCTCTGCGGAGGCTGCATGAACTACTACGGCTACTTAAAAACCACCAAGCGCACGTATAGCGTAGTTAGTCAGCTCGAAGAAACGATGGCAACCCCGCTGCGTACCCTGGGCGTTTTATTCCTGGTCTTCGCTCCGCTATTTTGCGGTGGCTTCGATATCGCTAAGCGACTGCCGCTAGACAGTCAGCTACTGACGCTGGTTGGCGGCTGGATTGCCTTCATCGTGCCGCTGATGGTGGTAGCAGCCTTGATTGGGGATCCACACAAGGAATGGAAGGCGCGAACCCTGCTGGTGGCAGCAGGTCTGGGCTTAGGTCTGGGTGTGTGGTTCGGAGCTTAATCACCAAAATCACAAGTCAGTTCAGAGTGCACCACACAACCAGTCAGATACGGCAGGCCGGTCGGGATCCCGTATTCTTTGCTGGTGCTTCGACCAATCTGCCAGCCCAGCCAGTCTTCGACCGCACGGTCAATCGCCTGATCCAGCTCTAACCCGTTATTAACTCGGGATAGCACGGTGTCTGCGAAATGCCGACCGTGGCGACTGTCGAGAAAGCACCGTACGGTCTCCAGAGAAAGCGCTGTAGCCTCGCTGATAGCGTAGGCAGCCATAGGCCAGGCTTCGGCGGCTCGGCCCTCCATAGCGCCCCAGAAGCCCCAGGCGGTGTTTTGTGTGGCGGGAATATTAATAAACATATTAACCCCTCAGTGCTTCGTAGTCTGGTCAGGATCTGCGTCAAGACTTGTAATGCCTTTCAGCTGGGATTTCGCCAGAGTATGCAGCAGGTGCTCTGCTTCGGCAATTGCCTGCTCACGGCTTTCCGCTTTACGCACACCCTCTACGGACGGCGACATCACGAAAATATGCCAGGTGCCGAGGTATTCTACAACAGCGACATGCCACTGCCGCAGCGTTTTTTGATACTCAAAATTAATGTGCTCATGCTTCATTACGTCAGTCGTGATGCTGAAAGGTTTACGGTATTTCTCGTCCATGCGCTACTCCGGGTTCAAGGTTCGTTTCTCCGTATAGCGAAAGAACACACGGAAAAGTGCACTGATCGGAAATAGTTTTTTCAGCAGGAGAAGCTCGGATATGTGTGGCGAGAAATACGGCTCGTGATACGCTGCCAGGCTTCACGTCACGCCGCAGGAGAAGCGATCGCAGGCTTAGGGCTACAGGAGGGTTGATTGGTTAGAAACCCGCTTAAACAGGCTCTGAAACAGGAGTTTGGTGAATTTTCAAATACGCTCGGCGAGGTCAATATTTTCTGTCAAGAGATGGCGGCTGGTTGTTTTAACACCTGGGTACCACCACCTGTGCCACCTCCATCTCAGCACCCTGATCTGGCATCTAGCCTCCCTTAAGCCCTAACCACCCTACGCTCCCAGAGCCTTCACTACCCTCACCCCTAGTGCCACCTCTACCCCTTAGTACTAGATCTTTAGATCTTTCTTTATCTTTTCTTTAGCTCTTAGTACCTTTAGTGCCATACCTTACGTCAGTGCTTCCTATACTTGATCGGCGCAATTACCCCAGAGGAAGCTATAAAAACAAGCTTCACCCTGGTCTGCGTCGATCAAGCACCTTGACCGGACGGCATGGCGGATATACGCCAGTGGCATGGGCGGTTCAGAGCTATATCGCTCCCGCTAGCAGGTCCGCCCACCCTCGGCGGTTCGCAGTTTTATGGCCCGCAAACCGTTTAACCCGAGAGTGACCCCTCTGCCCCGCGCTGTGTAGCGTTTCAATCTTGCGCGGACCGCTGACAGTGAAAGTGCTGTCAGCTTTACTCCAGCCCCGATTCGTGACGCTCAGGCGAGCGGGACGCTTAGTACGACTGGAGCGAGTGCTGACATCGAATTTTGGGAAGCAGTCAAGACCTCTGACCTTCGCTTCCAGACCTCCGGCCCTTTTTCCGCTCGATGCGGGATAGCACTCGATTACCGAGGCGACGGATTTCATCGCCCCTTACTCTTATGTAGGTAAAATCTCTCGATTTGGTCACGCGCACCTCTGTTTCCCGTCAATAGCAAACCAATTTGTAAATATCACTTATGAGGTATAGTCAATACTTAGAACCCGCTAACTTTTACCTTTAAAGGAAAATCCGACCTAAATTTTCATTGATTTTACCTTTAAAGGTAATTTCAAACGCTGATTTTTTAATTTGTAAATATCTCTACAGAGATATACAAATTCATGCAAATCACCCGTTTTCGACGGCAAAGATTGCCGACCAGATCGCTATACAAGATATAGACATCTGGAGTTTTTCATGGAAATTTTTTTCGCTTTTCTTGCGGCTCTCATAGCCTCTCTCTCCCTCCACGAGCTGGGGCACCACCTCTTCCTGCATCGCTACGGTGTGGCAATTCGGGAAATTTCGCTGGGCTATGGCCCTGCCCTCTTTCGCACCGGCAGCTTCGTTCTCCGCCTGGCGCCTATTTGCGCGCATGTCGCACCTTCTCCGCAGGACTGGCAGCAGCTTACGAATCGCCAACGCGCATTCGCCCTGGCGGGCGGACCGGCGGCATCGCTCCTGGTGGCCGTCGCCTTCGCGCTTGCCTGGCTTTTATCTGGTCATGTGTTATTTCGCATTTTTGCGGAAGGAAACTTGCTGCTTGCGGCGTTCAATCTCTTGCCGTTGAAGCCCCTCGATGGGTGGGGCTTGGTCGAGTGTGCGCTTGAGTCGCAGGGGTTGCGGTTATCGGAACTCCAGCAACGGATCGCGGCTGGTGTGGGTGGCGGGGTTATTTGGGGCGGGCTGACCTGGGCGTTTCTGCTGCGCCTGGGGTCGATGGGTGGCGGGTGATCTCGAATCAGGTGCTCGTTCGGGCGCCCGAACGGCGTGCTACGCGCAAAAAGAAGCCGCCGCTCGTGCCGAGGGGGATTTTTCGGCGAAAGCGGCGGCGGGGGGTTTGAGCCTGCCTGTCCGGTCAAAACAGGAGGCTCATGGGAATATAGCGGCAAAATCGGGATCGGCAAGTATGTGCTGAAAACTTTTTTGGGGGCGTAAGAAAATTCGCAAAACCCCATGGCGCTACGCGCCTCCCACAAGGGGAAGAGATGAACCCCTGGGCGTGAGGTCAGGCGGCAGCATGGAAAATACCGGCGGCACGAGTTTTTTAGCGCCTGGCGCGAGTGATGAAAACCAGGCGGCACCGTGTAAATACTTTCAGTGGTGGCGGGTGAAAATAGTTGTGAAATAAGCAGATTATTTGTGTTTTGAGTGCACCGGAACGGGATTTAGTAGCTATATGAGGTAGGGGAGGCAATAACGCTGACCCACAACTAAACAAACTTTTTTGGAGATACAAACATGGAAAATTTAAACGCCATCACCGCTGCTGCCATCACCGCTGCTGCTGACATGACCGAAGCGCGCAACGCTTTAATCGCAAGAGGTATTACGCTTGCTGACTGCAAGCAGAACTTCCTTTTTTCCACCTACGACGATTTTTCCGGTCGCGAGCGTAAATTTTACGACAGCTGGTTTATCGCTATTGCTGCCGCCCTGCTCCGCGCCGACGCTGAAACTATTGACTACTTGGTGGAAAAAGCGGATGAGGACGGAGATATTACCGTGAATGCCCTGATCGAGGATGAAGAGGAAGGTTATTATGCCGATGTCGGCGTAGGTGGGGACAACGGACTTTGGACCCCTTTCCCCGCCGTTAAAACTATTGACGAGTGGTTTGATCTTGTGATGCACGACGTCGAATCTGCATAAATACCCCCCGCCCGACCCAACCCCGGCTCACTACCGGGGTTTTTTATTGCCTGAAACAACGCCCCGCCGTGTAAATACTTTCAGTGTTGGGGATTGAAATATATCTGCAAAATCAGCACTTATTTGCGTTTGGAGTGCACCGGAACGAGATTTAGTAGCTATATGAGGTAAGGGAGGCAATCACGCTGACCTACTTAAATCAACAAACTTTTTGGAGATGCAAACATGTTTAAACTAACCGAAAAAGCTGAAAATATTAAAGAAGTAATCATTCAAATTTTACCGGTGAGCGGGGAGCACGATTACACACACTGCGGTGATTGGGAAGCGGCTGTCGCGGAAGTCGCTTCCGAGTTCGATTTTGATCCGGAGTGCTCAGAGTATGAGAGCGCTGAAGCAGAAGCCTCGCATACTCTGCACGTCTTCACCATTGAAGATGTGCTGGAGGCCGCGCAGGAAGGCCATGATTGGCCGCTGGAGATGGGGTATGTGGTCGAGGTACCGGGCGAGATTGAAATTTCTAAAAGCGACTTAGTTGAGGCTTACTCAGAATTGCTGCCGCACGCAGGGGATAACAACTACGCGATTTTTGTAAGTATTGACGGCAGTGTTTGGACTACTCACAAAGCGATCGCTCGCGAGAACCCTGATTGGTATGAAGTGGTGAGCGCTTACGGATGCGAGCTGGAGCACGAAGACCTCATGCCCGGTGACGACGGCTACGACTACGACGCGGCAGCGGAATGGGTGGTGCATGAGCTGGGCGGATGGCTGCCGGACACTATAGACGCTGAGGATGAAGGTGAATTTTCTTTAGTGCTAGTCGATGACGACGAGGCCTAACGCCTCCCCGCCCGCCCACAACCCCGGCTAACCACCGGGGTTATTTTTTAATTAATTTTTCGCCCATGCGGCTCTACTGCTTCGCAAGAGGCCGCAAATAGCATCTCGCATTTCAACTTTTCAGTTCGTTTTTACCTATACGAGGTAGGCCACTCTTTTGTGCGCCGCTTCTGAAATCAACTGAAAAGGAAATGATTATGCTGTATGCAAAAACGACTATTGACGGTGAAACGATTGTCCGCCCGGTGCCCTACGGCACAGGTGGTGATCGCACACCCCAGGATGTTCTACGCGACGTGGTGCAGGATGCCCGGGCTCACCTGATCGGTGAGCTTGTTGAGGAAGTGGAAATGGAATTCCCTTACTTCGTAAATCTTGACGGTCATAACCTGGTCAAGACTTACGGCCCTTCTCGCGGACCGGTTCTGGTCGAGTTTTTTGAAGGGTTTGAGGTCGAAGGTGAAAGCGGCAGGCTGCTATTGACGGAAGCCGAGCTGGTGAGTTTTTGCCGGTTCGTGGATCCTGAGCGAGGACTTTTTGAGTACGCCTCACTCGTTCCAGAAGGCCGAGCTCAAGCACTGTTTGAGCAGGGCATGCAAACGGTCGAGGCTCTCTGCCAAGCAGCCTAGGAAACTCTTTACACTTCCAGCCCCGGTTTCCGGGGCTTTTTATTTTTCTAAATTCATTGCCGCCCCTGTTTTCTAACGCTATATTGATCTTATGTGCCTTTTTTGTGTTCAGACATCTGAAGCGTTTTTCCGATTCAGAAAGTCCTCGGTTTTATATGATTATTCCTTTATTTTCAACAACTTAACTATACTCTGATATAATACCTTTATTTATCAGTTATTTAGAACACATTCTTAAAGTATATTTCCTGACTTTTTCTGATTCAGAAAAAACATGTATCTGAAATACATCTTTAGACTTTCTGAATCAGAAAGTCGGTTCGCCGCCACTTAGGCGGCATTCTCCCCCTCTACTATTTACCATCCCTGGCGCCTCCAGCACTTTCTGATTCAGAAAGTCTGCCGTCTTTCCGGATCAGAAAACGGCCTCCTGCCTCTCCGTGGCTCCCCTATCCTTGGGGTCGCTTCCTCTTCCGCCGGGTCTTTCTGGTTCAGAAATCCCTTCGAGGCTTTGCCTCTTGTGGCGGTCTTTTGTAAAGACTACGGTCTCCTGGACTTTCTGATTCAGAAAGTCGGTGACCTCCCTCTCACCCCTTCGGGGTCTTAACAGGACCCTGTCCTGGGAGTTTCTGATTCAGAAAGTCTGGCGCCTTTCCGGATCAGAAAACGGCTTCCTGCCTCTCCGTGGCTCCCCCATCCATGAGGTCGCTTCCTCTCTCCAGGCATTTTTTCGAGGTACTGTCGCTTGGACTTTCTGATTCAGAAAGTCGGCGCACCCGCTCTGCCCTCTCTTCCCTGTGGCCCTTATGGGGTCTTCGGGATGAGCCTTACCCCGGGGAGTTTCTGATCCGGAAAACGGCGCTCTGCGACGCCTCTCCCAGGGCTCAAAGCGGCATTTTGGTCTTCGATTTTCTGATTCAGAAAGTCTCTCCCAGGTGCTTAGGTGTGGCATTGCGGTTAAAAGATTCCCCCGCTGATTTTCTGATTCAGAAAATGCGGGTCGGGGGAAAAGCTCTCAAAAATGGCAGTTCTGTAGAGAGTAAGACAGGTGATTCTGTTTTAATCAAGATAAAGGAATGACAGGAAATCCGTTCCGGATTACCTAAGTCATTCCAAAGATTGAAGATTTATACACCCGACGCGCTTCGCTTGCAGGTGTAGGTTGGTTTGCCCCTCGCTTGAGAACCATTTGCCGCTTTTTTACCTATATAAGGTATATCCATTCGAATTTAAGGCGGTTTCTTCATGGCTAACCAGCTAGATTTTAGCGACCAATTACTCAGCGACTACGGCATGGGGCGGGACCCCCACACCAACGATGACGGGGACGACTCCAAGCACGACCGGGAGGATTCCATCCAGTTGGGTGGCAATTCTCAGGTCGGGGCAGGAGGCAAGGTGGCGAAAGAAATGACCTCGCCAGTTCGTCCCGTCATGATGCGCAAGGTCCTTCGAGAGATTCAGCGCGTGGATCGCAAGTTGTCTCGTGGCTCTGCGCGAGGGAGTAATTCGGGCTTCGTCACCACGGCGGCATATCAGCGCACGGTGGTGAAAGCCCAGTATCGGGATTTTGATCCCGCCGAGGCTCTGGCGGATCGGAGCAGCAAGTCGAACCCAATTCGCTACGGCGACTATTTACAGCGGGATACGGCGCCGGACGGTGAGCGCCTGATGGGCTTCAATGACAAGAAAGATAATGTAAATATTACGCAAGATATCGAAAAGTGGTGTCAAGAGGGCGATGGCCGCGTCTGGAATTTTGTAATCTCTCCGGAGCATGGCAGCCAGGTGGACCTGCGTAAGCATGCGCGAGAATTTATGGAGCAGGTCAAGACCGAGCTGTCAGGAAACGATGGCGACTTCCAGATGGAGTGGAATGCGATCGTGCATCGGGAGGGAACGGATAACGACCATGTACATATTAACCTGCGTGGTCGGGATCCGAGCCAGCGGGACGGCAAGCTAAGTATTGACAAGAATTTCCTTGGGCAGAAGATGCGTCGGATATCTTCGACGCTATTGACGCAAGAGCTTGGCTATCGCTCCGAGAAGGAAATCAAAAATTCAAGGGAAATGGAAATTGGGGCAAAAAAATTCACCAGCCTGGATCGGGAGCTGGTGGAGATGGTGCGGGCTCAAAACTCGAACACGATCCAGGTCTCGAAGCGGGGTCTGCGTCCCGGCACTCCCCAGTACGAGCAGCGCTCGCATTTGCTGTCTCGGCTGGAGGTGTTGGAAAAAATGGGACTGGCTACCTACCAGAAAAAGAAAAACACCTATACCCTCGATCCTGCGATGGCGTCAATACTTCGCAACTACTCTAAAAATAATGACCTGACAAAGCGAAAGGCTTTACACGAGCCTAACTTCACGAACCCAAACCTGGAGCTTCGCAACACCGTTTTGAAGCAGGGTGAAAAATTAACTGGACGCCTGGTGTCCATCGGTATCTCGGATGATATCTCGACCGACAGCGTTCAGTTCGGGACGAAGCACGGCACGCATTTCATTATGGTGGAAGGGGCTGATGGTGCGGCGCACTCCATCACCGTCTCTCGCGCCGTGGCGGAACAGTATGCGGCGAAGGATCTCCAGGTGGGCGACCTGGTGACCGTGGAAGGGCGGTCTTTCGAGAAAGAGATTGTGGCGGACGACAAGGGACCGGGACGAAAGGAATTGGTCCTCTATGCGGCCGTGACCGGACACAAGGCGCTGGAAAAAATGAAGGCGGCGGAGCTGGGTCAGACCCGGCTGGATGTGGCAGCCATGGAAATGGTCAATAGTTCTGGGAGGCTCCCTCCTCGTCCATCCAGTCAAGTTCCTGCCGATTTCTCCAGTGCCTACGACCACGCTGTGCGCGAGCGAGCTCACGCTTTGGCGGAAACTCCTTTGTTCTGGGAGAAGCAAGCGGGCGGGAAATTCGTCCAGCGGCCTGCCATCCAGCTGTCGGCGTCCGGGCGGGCTTCGGTGGATGCTCGCCACCTCACGCGGGTAAAGACGGCGGCGCGTCAGTTCGACAACGACATCGTCACGATGGAGCAGCTGAAGAAATCTGGAGTGGAGTTCTATGACCTCTCCAAGCTGAAGTCCGGGGTGGTGATTAAAGGTGAAATCCTGCACATCAAAGCCGAGGACATTCGTGGACAGGCGGTCGCAATCGTGAAAGGTGACAAGGCCAATTTCGCACTGCCTATCGAAAAATCACTGCAAGGGCAGTTCAAGGTTGGGGAGCGGATCCAGGCTACCCGAAACCAGCTGGACGCAGAGAAAGTGAAGCTGACGAAAGAGCTGGCGGACGGCAAGAAGTTTGTGAAGACGCCCCGCCTCACCTGGAACCTGTCGGCTGAGGCTGGCACACCGAAGAAGGAAGTCAAGCGCTCCGGACCGGCTCGCTAAGCGGGCTCGGTTTGGAAATATTTACACACGAAACCACCAAGGGAGCAGTACATGACCAACGAAACTACTGACAGCACTACCACCAAGGAAGACCTACCAGAGACCGCCGCAGAGGCGGTTGAGGAAGCAACGGAGACCGGAGGGGGTCAGGACCAGCAGCGCTCGGTGGACACCTCCAGCGACCCCGACGAGCTGGTGGCGAAGGATCAGGATAAAGACCTGGATGACATCCTCGGGATGCTGGATGAGATCCAGAAGAAAACCGAAGAAAAGGAAAAAGGGGCGCCGAGCCTTGACGGGGACGAGGCGAAGAAACGGAGCCAGCGGAATACACTCACTCAAGAGACGAACGAAGAGCAGGCGATCGAGGATATCCGCAAACCGGGTGGAAATCTCGCAGAGGCGATCGAGACCGGGGTTCAGGTGGGCACGGAAGGATTAGCGGGTGCCGCGCAGGCAGATGTTTACGAGATCGCAGTCGAGGATAGTCAAAAGCGCCAATCACCTCGCAAGCACTTTGACCGTGCAGCAGCAGAAAAAGCGGTCAGGCAGGAAGTGAAGAAGGGAAACCCTTTACATTACTCGCCGAAGAAGGTGAGCGGCGAGGTGGTGTATGCGGATGACGGCGTGATTATGACGAAGCTAAAGGATGGGTCGGTGGCACTTCATAAAGCACCGCAAACCCGGGAAGGTGAGATGGCGCCGAAACCCGGCGATCGGGTGACGGTCGAGGCCTCCAGGGAGGGAACAGTCGTTACGAAAAAGCTGGAGCTGAAGCGAGGAGTGCCAACCCCAGGCATTCCGGTGAAGAAAGAGCGGAGTAAACCGGAAAAAGCGGCGGGCATGGAGCGCTAATTGCAAAAGTAGTAAGACACCACAGCAACCCCGGCTCACCACCGGGGTTTTTTGAATGAAGCGTTCTCCGAGTTTTTACCTATATGAGGAAACAGGCCGAAATCATCAGCCTACTCGAACCTTAACTATTTTTTACGGAGAACTGACATGAACAAATGGATATGCTTGTAAATATTACCGAGGCGGTGCCACGAAACGAGCCGGAACAAGACATGGTGGATCTGTATTCAGAGATTTTCACCAGCTTCGAGGCCTGGCTGGAGCGGGAAGGTCAGGAAATCCTCCAGTAGGTACCTATACCTGGGTATGACTACCTCGTTTTTCGGTGCCCCGCATGGCAAATATTGACAACAACGACCTTGGGCTCTATCGGCTCCCAAACCAGCGGGGCCGCTTCCTCCAAGGCGACATCATCGTCGCGTTCCTGTCCCTGCTGGCCGTGGTCTCACTGGCGTTCGTGGTATCCACGCAGTATGTAGCGTACCAATTTCAATTCCAGCCCGCTTTAGGCTCTCCTGTTTTTTCCATGAAGCACCAGCCGCTTTTTTACCCCGTCGGCCTGGTAGCCTCTGCCCTGGGATTTTTCCTACTGTTTATCCAGGGCCTTCGTGGCCTGGGAGTCCTCGCATTGGCTACTGGCGCCTGCATGGTCGGGCTCTATTACACCCCGGCGGTCTACTCGCCGGTAGATCTCGTGAGCTGGTATAGACGCTACGAAGCCGTGCCGGGAACCGAGAAAATCTGGTCCACCGCGCAGTGGATTGTCGTACTCCCCTCGCACCTGGGCTTTTTTATCAGTATTGGTATCGCGTATTACCGCTCGAAAGCGCTGTCTCAGCACACTGACATGCACGGTAGTGCGAAATTTGCCGACCGTGCCGAAATCCTCAAAAGCGGACTATTGGACTAACGCATGGCTTTTCCCTTCAAACAGAAAAAAACCGCCACTGTCCGCTCCGCTATTTGCGTAGGCGGTTGGGTGGATCCGAAAACGAAAAAGCATCACCAGCTCCGGCATCGAGGCCCGGAGCACATCCTAGTCTACGCTCCGACGCGTAGCGGCAAGGGTGTGTCCCTGATTATTCCGACGCTACAGATGTTGGAGAATGAAAGCTGCATTATTACTGACATCAAGGGCGAGAACTGGGCACTGACCGCCGGTTACCGCCAGGAGGTCCTGGGACACCGCGTATTGAAGTTTGACCCGACATGCACGGACGGAACCTCGTGCCACTACAACCCGCTTAAAGCTATCCGAATCGGCACCCCTCACGAGGTCGCAGACGCCCTCTCCATCTCCCAGATGATCGTGGACCCGGACGGCAAGGGTCTGGCGGACCACTGGCAGAAGACCTCTAACGCGCTCCTGGGCGGTGCGATTCTACACCTGCTGTATGCGCAGGAACTCACGGACAAAAGCCTCCGTGGTCTGGCTTCCCTGCTCTCCAACCCGGACCGCCCGATCGAGGAAACGCTGGAAGCGATGCTGACCTATCCGCACGACCCGGAGCTTACACACGGGTGGCGGAACTTGTCGGGTGAACCTACTCAAACGAACCAGGTTATCGCGCAGTCCGCCCGTGAAGCGCTCAATAAATCGGAAGCCGAGCGCTCTGGCGTGCTATCCACCGCCATGTCCTTCCTGTCGCTCTACCGCGACCCGATTGCAGCGGAAATGACGGCGACCTCAGACTTTGAAATCGACGACCTGATGAACTCGGAAACCCCGATATCCCTATATCTGGTCATCCCGCCCAGCTCGATATCGCGAGTACGCCCGCTCGTGCGTCTGATGTTGACGCAATTCGTCTCTCGACTGACTGAAAAAATGGAATTCGAGAACGGACAAGGCAAGACGCCCCACAAGTGGCCCTTGACCCTTCTTTTTGACGAATTCCCTGCGTTTGGGAAGCTCTCGGTCATTAAAGACGCAATCGCCTTCACCGCCGGTTACGGTATCCGGATGATGCTCATCACCCAGGATATCCTCCAGCTCCATGAATCCTACGGGCGGGAAGAGTCGTTGAGCTCGAACTGCCACATTAGGATCGCTTTCGCACCGAACAACATCCAGACCGCTGAGATGCTGTCCAAAATGTGCGGGAATATTACCGTATATCGCCAATCCATGTCTTATTCTGGCGATCGCATGAGCGTGTCGATGCGGAATGTCCAGGTTAATGAGACAGAAACCCAGCGCCCGCTGCTGGCGCCCGATGAAGTCTCGAAACTGCCGCCGGAGCGTATGCTGGTTTTTATTGCCGGAAAAAACCCAATCCTCGGCACCAAGTACTTCTTCTACGAAGACCCTGTGATGCTGGCGAGAACCAAAATCCCACCGCCTGGATCGCCTGCCGAGCAACCGGAGCCGGTAGCCGCTGAAGCTCCACCCCCTGCCACCGGAAAGGGCACCTGGATCGGAAGGCTTTTCGGAAACTCCGTCAAAAACCCGAAAACCGAAGCCTCAAAGGCGGAGGTCATTCTGGGCGTAAATGCGCACCTGCCTGCTGCCGGTGAAAACCCGGAAGAGACTACAGGAGAAGCCGCAGGAGCGGCGCAGGGGCTCGACGAGGATACGGACCTCACTCCTTCAGAAGAAGGCGTACCGGACACCCTGGAGGCGTTTCTGGACGAAGCGTACGCACAAATGGAAGAGGCTGACGAAGAAGAGAATGAAAATGAGCCAGAAGTATTGACGGAAACGGATGACGACGATGCCATGGCCGCTATTTTTGCGGAAGTGGTGGTAGACAGCCTGCCTCCGGGTGTGGATCCGGAGGCGCTCATCGATGAGCTGGACGAAGCCCCTGCTCTCCCGGAACCGCCGCCCCCGATGCCCTTGACGAGCGAGAAACGGCGAGTTTTTGAGGATTAGTGTAAATATCTCTTTGTAGATAGAACGAGAAAACACGGGCCTCGCGCCAATCTTTTTTATCAGAGCCTGCACCATACGCTGATTTTTTCACTACACGGTGAGTATCGATTTTCAGAGACCACCATGTGTAAAGACTCCATCCAGCTTGCCGG
>OBJA01000688.1_pt1 | contig 27647 bp, 24 predicted proteins | sample 1519751 | NCBI WGS metagenome assembly OBJA01 (sample SAMEA3881238, study PRJEB22517) | soil metagenome | biome: lake sediment; feature: soda lake sediment; material: sediment, water from around vicinity | place: India | collected 2013-12-23 | depth 3 m
TTGCATGTATTAAGCCTGCCGCTAGCGTTCATCCTGAGCCAGGATCAAACTCTCCGTTGTTTTAATTCCTAAAATAACTTAAATGCTGTCCTGACTCTACCTCATTCGTTTAACTCAAGTTCATTAAACGGGTATTATTCTTTTTGCTTGCTTGCTTTTGCTACTTTCTGGCTTCCCATTCTTTCAAAGATCGTGTCCCCGCGTTTGGGGCCCCCTTGTTGTGTTTGGGGAGTGCAAAGGTAGGAAGAGTTTTTAATTCACCAAACATTCCTCATGAAAAAAAACCTTAAAAAACCTTGCTATTACTGAGCTCCAGGGAATTAGACACGAAAATAATTTCCGGGCTGCTGAAAACTTATGGTTATCCGGAAGCATAACTGGCTGAAACCGGCAGTGGCTCCTGGTGAAACTTCGGGCAATAAAAAAAGCTGCCCCTGAACCCGAGACAGCCTCCTTTTCCTTTTTCCCTTTGTTTATTTTTTTCTGGCTTGGTAGGTTTTACGGGTCAGTTCCAAAAAAATTGCCCGGGTATCGATAATTACATCATCGGCAGCGGCTTCTGGTTTGGTGATCTTGCTAAGGTCCAGTTGCCGGTCAATCATATGTTTTCTGTCTTCTCTTTCATCCTCAATCAAATCAAGGATCTCTGCAGGAACCTCTTCAACAGCCTCGGCTTTTATCAGGATCTCTGACAGCCTGCCATCTGGTAGTCTAAAGGTCAATTTTTCCTGAGGTTGTGCAGCAAGGGAAAAACCAGTACCCATTATCAGGAACAGTATCATTGTCAGGCTGAAACTGGCCTTGTGCTGACGGTTTGCGCTCTGCCGGATGGGGGAGTTTTTGCGGTTCGGATTGATTATGTAAGTTTTCATGGTTTGCTTTCCTTTTAAGTAGTTTACTTTTTATTAGCTATTTGCGTGCCATTCGCTACATCGCTCTTATATTCAGAAGATTAAGACTTTGTTTTCCTTTTTCCCTTAAAGATATTGTCCGGTATAGTGACCTGACCTGTCCATTATCGTACAGCACCTCAGAGGTTAATTCATGCATAGGACGCTATAAAGGAATAAATAGTTACAACTAATTGAGATTTTCATGAAATTTGCAGCAGAAGGGGTTTAACCGGGGATTTACTATCTTTGCCAGGAGCAAGAAAATGCAAAAAAAATCCAGGTTATACATCCCGGGTATTAAAGTGAATCATCATGTCATTGTACGAATCCTTTCTGCAGCACATCCGGCAGCATTCACTCTTCGAGGGTCAGCAGCGGGTTCTGCTGGCCGTTAGCGGTGGAGTTGATTCGATGGTCATGACCCACCTCTTCAGCAGGATGACCATCCCGTTGGCTCTTACCCATTGCAATTTCAAGTTGCGCCCGGGAGATGCAGAAAGAGATCAGCAGCTGGTAGAGCAAGTTGCCCATGAAATGAAACTTCCCTTTTTCACCAGGGAATTTGATACCAGAGCCTATAGTCAAAGTCATGGTATTTCCATCCAGATGGCAGCCCGTGAGCTTCGTTATGGCTGGCTGGAGGAGCTACGCCAATCTCTTGATTTCCACCTGATTGCCACGGCCCATCACCTGGACGATTCTATAGAAACATTACTGATTAATCTTTCCCGGGGAACAGGACTCAGGGGGCTGAAAGGAATTCCGGTAAAACAGGGAAACATCATCCGCCCCTTGCTATTTGCCAGTCGCAAAGAAATAGAGGAGTATGCCCATGAGCATAATATTCAATACCGGCACGACCTCTCCAACCTTCAGGACAAGTACCAGCGAAACAAGATCCGCCTGCACATCATCCCTATGCTGCTGCAAATGAATCCATCCCTTCACCAGACCATGCAGGATTTCTTTGAGAACATGCAGTCTGCCGAAGCCATTTTTTCAGAAGCCATCAATACTGCACGCAGCAGCTGCCTCATGCAGCAGGGGCCTGACATCCGGATTTCTTTACAAGCCTTGCTGGCTTATCAAAATCCTGCGGTCTACCTGTATGAATTTCTGAAACCCCTGGGGTTTTCAGCCTCCATCTGCAGGCAGGTTGCCTCTCATCTGACCAGCCAGCCAGGAAAAAGATTCCACTCAGCCACTCATGAATTGCTCCGGGACCGGGACTACCTGCTCGTATTCCCGCGTCAAAAATCCTTTTTGGAAAACTCGCCCTGCGAAATCCAGGAGCAGGAAGTCGTTGCAGAATGCGGTGAACAGCAATTCCGCATTAGCCATTTCCCCTTGCAGCAGCCCCTTCAGTGGCCTGAAAATGAAAAAACCGCCCTGCTGGATCATCAGAAACTGGCATTCCCCTTGAAACTGCGACCCTGGCAACCCGGCGATTACATCGTGCCTTTGGGAATGAAAGGTAAAAAGAAAATAAGCGACCTGCTGACCGACCATAAGATCCCCATGAATCATAAATCAAAGATCATGGTGCTTGAATCAGACGGAAAAATTGCCTGGGTGGCGGGAATCAGGGTCAGCAACCTTTTCAGGATCACAAAAAATACTAAAAAAGTATTTTCAATCAGTATGCATTAGATTCCAATGGCTGATTTTATAATTTTGCATAAGATTTTATACATACCTATGTATGTGTTACTATATCAAACAACCAATTTAAAGGAACCTTCATTCAAATGAGAACCAACACCCTGATCAAGAAAAGCATTTTTAGTTTCTGGCTGTTGCTGATCGCCATTATGGCCTCAGGGCAGATACTGGAACCTGTAGCCTGGAATTTTACCAGCGAAAAACTGTCGGGCAATCAATATGAATTGCGATTCACGGCCACCATCGATGCAGGCTGGTCGATCTATGGCACCGACATACCTGCCGGAGGGCCCATTCCCACGGCCATTGAATTTGAGGAGGGGTCAGGGTTCCGCAAAGTGGGTAATCTGCGTTATCCCCAGCCACAGGTGAAATTTGACCCCAATTTTAACATGGAGCTTTCCATGTTTAGCGGGACGGTCACTTTCAGGCAGACAGTGGAGGTTGTTTCCTCAACCCCGGTAACGGTAAAGGGGGAGGTAAGCTTTATGTCGTGTGATGATTCTTCCTGCCTGCCCCCTGATTTTATCCCCTTTTCCTTCAATCTTCCAGGTACGGCATCCGATGCTGCCGGAGTTGCGCAGCAGGAAGCCACCGAACCTATGACCGACCAGGAGCTGGAAGGGGAAGCCCCGCTTGCGGAGCAGCCACCGGCGCCCCTGGTATTGGATACTGAAGAACCTGCTGGCCTTGGCTGGGACTTTTTAAAAGGCCTGCTGGGTGGGTTGCTGGCCCTGCTTACCCCTTGTGTATTCCCGATGATCCCCCTGACAGTCAGCTTTTTCCTGCGCAATGCCAACAACCGGGCACGCGCCGTCAGGGATGCCCTGATGTACGGCTTTACTATCATCTTTTCTTACGTGGTGCTGGGCCTGGCCATTTCCATGATCTTTGGCCCCGATACCCTGAACGCCCTGGCTACCAGCCCGGGATTCAACATCTTTTTCTTTGCCCTGCTGGTATTTTTTGCAGCTTCCTTCTTCGGAGCTTTTGAGCTCACCCTGCCAGCCAGCTGGTCGACAGCTCTGGACCAGAAAGCCGATCAGACTGGGGGTATCATAGGGGTTTTCCTGATGGGGCTCACATTTGTCCTGGTTTCCTTTTCCTGCACCGGCCCAATCGTGGGTACCCTGCTGGTGGAAGCCGCCACGGGTGGAAATGTTTTCTCCCCCGCTATGGGAATGCTGGGCTTCAGCCTGGCCCTGGCCGTGCCATTCAGCCTGTTTGCACTTTTCCCCACAGCCCTTAAGTCGCTGCCCAAATCGGGCGGCTGGATGAATGCCGTAAAGGTGGTTCTTGGATTTATCGTGCTGGCCTTCTCCCTCAAGTTTTTGGCCACTGCCGATGCCGTAGGACAATGGGGCCTGATCAGCCGTGAGATATTCATCACCCTGTGGATCGCCATCTTCCTTTTGATGAGCCTTTACCTGATCGGCAAGATCAAATTCGCCCACGACAGCGAACTGAAGTACATGAGCGTTCCTCGCCTGATGCTGGCCATTGCCACCTTCGCTTTTACTTTTTACCTGATCCCGGGCCTTTGGGGGGCTCCCCTCAAAGCAGTAAGCTCCTTTCTGCCCTCTCCCCTGACCCAGGACTTTGACCTCACGCGCATGCGTGCGGCAGCCCCCGCTGAACAGATCAGCGAAATCTACTCTGGGGAAAGCGTAAAGGAAAGCGTGCACGGGCTGATGGCCTTCACCGATTATGAGGAAGGCATGGAAGCAGCCCGCAGGGCAGGCCTTCCTGTGTTTCTTGATTTTACAGGCCTTGGCTGTTCGAACTGCCGCAAGATGGAAGCTGCCGTCTGGTCGGATCCCCAGGTGTTGCAGCGCCTGAAAAACGATTTTGTGAAGATTTCACTCTATGTTGACGACCGTACCAACCTGCCCGAATCCGAGCAGTTTATTTCAACGGCCCTGGGCCGTGAGCGGCAGATACGAACCATTGGTCAGAAATGGAGCGTGTTCCAGGCCGAGCGTTATGGGGTGAATACCCAACCCTACTACGTGATCCTTGATCATGACGAGACCCTTCTGGCCCAGCCTTTTGGCTTTGATACCAGCATCCCTCGTTTTATTGAATTCCTGGAAACCGGGAAAGGAAACTTCCGGTAATTATCCGAAAACCTAAAAGAGGAGGCTGTCGCGCAAAGAGGCAGCCTCTTTTTTTTACACCTTGGCATGAAAAATGGTGGGGGTCCCGCCTGCCTACCTCATTGGAGATTGATTCGTTCAACTAAAAAGGAATCAATCGCTTACTGACCCTTAGGCTGACCATAGTTGGACCGTAGTTGGACCGTAGTTGGACCGTAGTTGGACCGTAGTTGGACCGTAGACGTACGGTTGAACTACGGTTGAACTACGGTTGAACTACGGTCAAACCTCGGTTGGAGTACAGTGAAATCAGGCAGGATTCGAGTGATAATTATTAAATGGAGAAGGCTGAATCTGGAAAAACTGGCAGTAGGGTAAATGCTTCATTCTGAAACAATAATCGATAGGAATATCCTTCTCTTCGAGGGCACCTCCTTGTTATTGGTGCCATTGAAGGTTTCTTTTTATCTTTGCTGCCATAAATGAAATTGTTTAAAATTAACTCGCAATCATGTTTCAGAAATTCCAGCTCACCCTTAGCATACTCCTTGCAGGTATCCTGATTTTTGCGATTTCGTGCTCTTCACAGTGGGACATCCAGAACCCTTACAGCCAGGTCGACTGGCAAAACCACCAGCAATACAAGGCCAGCCTGCATGTGCATACCACCCGCAGTGATGGCGGCCTGAACCCTCACCAGGTGGTTGACCGCTACCATGAGCTGGGCTACCAGATCCTTGCCCTTACGGATCACAATGGGGTGACCTATCCCTGGACAAGTTTCTCGCAGCTGTCGCCCAGCCGCAGGAACCTGGAGCGCATGGGAGCCGATGCCCTGGTGTATGAAGACCGCGATCCAAAAAGCCTTGGCATGATAGCCATACAGGCCAATGAGCTGTCGAGTCATCACCATATGGGCAGCTTTTTCAATGACCATGTCAGGCCAGCATATGATGAACGGATTACCTACAGCATTACCGAAGAAGAATCCATCAGGGATGTGGCCGCCAAAAACGGCCTTGTAATGCTTTACCATCCCGGAAGGTATGACCGTACGGTTGACTGGTACGTGGACCTATATACCCGCTACGATCATATTTTCGGCCTGGAAGTTTTCAATCAGGGCGACCGTTATCCTTCCGACAGAATGGTTTGGGATTCCATCCTGGCTATCACCATGCCGCAGCGCCCGGTCTGGGGTTACTCGAACGACGACATGCACGGCAACCACCAGCTGGGATTCAACTGGAACATGATGATCCTTCCGGAACTTAGCCTTGAGAGCACCCGCCGGGGGCTGGAAAATGGCATTAGCTACTTTGTATATGCCCCCCAGGGCCATGAGGGCCCCCAGGTTCCCCGTATTGATGACATTTCGGTGAACAACCGTCGTGGTACAATACACATCAAGGCCAGCAATACCCAACGCATCATCTGGATATCGGAAGGAGAAACCATTCACCAAGGAAATATCCTTAACCTGAACGAGCATCCGGACATCAAAACATACGTCAGGGCCGAACTGCATGGAGAAGGCAAAACCGTGGCCGGAACACAGCCTTTTGGCATTGGAAGATAAACCCTTGATAAAAAAGTGAAAATCAAGCCGGCCTCTCCGCCGGCTTTTTTCTTAAGGAAAAGAAAAATTCAAGCCCCCCTCCATCACGGTTCTTCACACTGATGGTTCCCCCATGAAACACCACGGCGTTTTTCACTATGGCAAGGCCCAGGCCCGTCCCCCCCGACTTGCGGCTGCGCCCCTTATCCACACGGTAAAAGCGGTCGAAAATCTTGCCGATGTGTTTCTCCGGGATACCAATTCCTGTATCGGCATATGAAAAATAATAAAAATCCTCGTCCTGGAAATTTTTCAGATGGACAGAAATATTTTGCCCCGCATGGAAAAGGGTGTTTTCCAGCAAGTTTTGAAAAACAGAATGTATCAATGAATAATTTCCCTTAATAATGATCCGGGGGCTTAGCGAAATATCCAGCTGCAGTCCGCGGGCCTCAGCCTCCATCCGGTGGATGTCGATGATCTCATCCACCAGCTCATTGATCAATACATCCTGGTAATCGATTGTCACTCCAGCCTCATCCATCTTGTTCAGTACCGAAATGTCCCGAAGCAGGTCAGAAAGGCGCAAAGCCTGTTTATATGCTTTTTGGACAAAATAATCTTTCTTCTCACTTTCAAGCCCGGGTGAATTGAGCATTGTTTCCAGATAAGCTGAAATAGAACTTACGGGAGTGCGCAGTTCATGGGCAATGTTGCTGGTAAGCTGCTGCTTGATATTCTTCTCCTGCTCCTGCTGGGTGACATCGTTGATGGACACCTCGAAGGTTTTGTCGGAAAAGATAATGACTTGTATGGAAAAGATCTTTCCTCTTTTCTCTATTAAAAAAGACCTGGCCGGAAGATTGGCTTGCAGAAAGGCAACATCTTCGCCAAGGTATTGATCAGCAAAAGCTATTGCATCCTTGAATTCTTCCATAGCAAAGATGTGTTCGGGTTTCAGTGAAGGTTTTTCTGCAATGAAGTTCATGTTCTGAACAAACAGGCTGTTGGCAAAAATCCTTGATTTAGCAGCGGAAAAAATGGCCACACCTTCCCTGGAAATGTGCAGGTGCCTGATAAGCTTTTCCTTCTCCAGGTTGATTGAGTCGCGCGTTTTTCGCAGATTGTCATAAATGTTTACGATTTGCCGGCTGATAACCCCCAGCTCATTTTTTGGAAACTGCATGTTTGGATCTATTTCTTCATCCCGGGCTGCTTTCATGGCAAAATCCTTCAGGTTGGAGAGGGTTTTACCGAATCGTCCTGAAATATAGATCAGCAACAGAGTCATGATAAAAAACAGGAAGGCAAGAATTACGAAGAAGACGGTTTCGGCCTGCAGGAAACTCCTGACTCTCTGATCGTAATCAAGGGCTGTTCTGACAAAAAACTCCTGATAATGTCTGGCATAATAGTAATAGGGAGTACCGGTAGAAGCCGACAGCCTGATATCAGTCCCATAAGATTCAGTGATAGATTGCTGTATCTCGGGGCGCAGAAAATGGTTTTCCATTTCGTCGTACCTTCCTACATTGTCGTATAGTATCTCTCCGCTCTGACCCACAATGGTAAGACGCAGCCGGTCATTATCCAGGATCTGATACAGGGAGTCAAGAAGGTAGTACCGGCTGGTTTGATGTATGTTGTTGTGGCGGATGTAGCTGGCTACAATTTCGGTATAATTGTTCAGGCTGTTGTTGAGCTGATCAGTTTTATGAGAGATCTCCCGATTATACTGCAAAATAGTAATAGCCAGGGCAAAGGCGGCAAAAACAATAAAAAAATAAAGGAAAAGGTTTCTGCGGTACATGGGATTTGCTGTTTAACGCTCTTCAATAAAGTAACCATAGCCCGGCTTACTGGAGATCATCCGCCCATGCACACCCAGTTTTTTGCGCAGCCTGGTCATATGTACATCCACGGTTCGCAGATTCACCACCACATCATATGCCCACACCCGCTGCAGTATCTCTTCGCGTGACCAAATCCGCCCGGGATTGTCCATCAGCATGAGCAGAATCTCGAATTCCTTACGTGTCAAATCAACAGGTTTATTCTCTATAGTAAGCCTCTTTTTTTCAAGATCCAGCTCCAGCTCGTTTACATGAACTCTTTGGGAAGCAATGCCTGCAGAGCGTATCCCTGTGCGCTGAAGTATGGCTTTTACCCTGGCGATCACCTCCCTGATAGAAAAAGGTTTTGAGATATAATCGTCGGCACCCAGACTAAAGCCCGTCAGGGTGTTATTTTCTCCTTCGCGGGCAGTAATGAAAATTATGGGAAGATTCAGATGAAACTCCTGCCGGATCATCCTTGCCAGCTGAAAACCCGACATCTTCCCCATCATAACATCCAGGAGGATCAGATGAAAGGACTTCAGGTCCTTTTTCAGGGCCTCTTCAGCCGAGTAAGCAACATCCACCTCATATCCTTCCCCCTCGAGATTAAACTGTAAAATCTCACACAGGTCTTCCTCGTCATCGACAATTAGTATTTTAATGGTCATGGTTTGGTGGTGTGCTTATTCTTTGATTTTTATGTGCCGGATATCTTCGCCTTTCAGATAATAAATAGAGGCCTCCGCTATATTTGTTGCATGATCAGCAATGCGCTCAATATTGGATACGATTGCCTTGATATGAAAAAAGTTACTGATGGCTTCCGGATCCCTGAACTGTCCCTTGTTTTTGCGGATGATCTTCTTCAGCATTTTCTTGTTGATGTCGTCAATGACATCATCATTTTTCAATGTCCAGATAGCGTACTCAATATCCTTATGAAAAAATGACAACAGGGATCTCTCCACCATATTATTGGTCATGGACTGCATATGAGATATTTCTTCCACGAAGCCCGAGATATCGGAGTTCTGCCTGATGTCGGAAAGGGTATTGACAATGTTCAGGCACATATCTCCGATTCTTTCCAGGTTAATGGATATGCGGTAACATGCTATGATTTTCCGCAACTCCGAAGCAACGGGGTGATGCAGGCATATGATGTCAATAAATTCTCCGTCAATTTTAACCTCAAAATTATCGATTTTTTTTTCTATATCGCGGAAATCCTTCAATATATTCTGATCCAGCCAAAGGGTTCCTGAACCAACTACATTATCGATCAGGCGAAGCTGGCCAAGGACCAGTTCCGACATTTCTGCCACATCTTCATGGATCAGCTGTAAGGCTTGGTTTTTTTTGGATTCCATTGCATCAACCAAATTTGCCGGTTAAATATTCTTCAGTACGTTTGTTCACAGGATTGGTAAACAACTTGCTGGTAGTGCCAAATTCCACCAGTTCGCCCATGTAGAAAAAGGCAGTATGATCGCTTACCCTGCCTGCCTGCTGCATGTTATGAGTAACTATCACAATGGCATAATTTTCCTTCAGCTCCAGAATGAGCTCTTCGATTTTTGCGGAAGCCAGTGGGTCGAGCGAGCTGGTAGGCTCATCCATCAGAATAACCTCCGGCTCAATGGCCAGAGCCCTTGCAATTGAAAGCCTTTGCTGCTGTCCCCCCGAGAGGCTTCCCCCGGGGCTTCCCAGGCGGTCTTTTACCTCATCAAAGAGGGCAGCCTGCCGAAGGGCTTTTTCACAGACCTCGTTCAGCAGCTTTTTGTCCCTGATGCCAACAAGCTTTAACCCTGCCACTACATTATCGAATATCGACATGGTAGGAAACGGGGTAGGTTTCTGGAATACCATGCCGATCTTGCGGCGGATGGCCACCGGATTGATGCGCGGCTCGTAGATGTTCACCCCGTCAAGCAACACCTCACCTGTAACCAGGGCATTGCGCGTCAGGTCATGCATGCGGTTCAGGGAGCGCAAAAAGGTGGTTTTGCCGCAGCCCGAGGGGCCAATCAAAGCAGTAACCGTTTGATTATAAACCGGCAAAGATATGTTTTTCACTCCCGTCACCTGGCCGTACTTCACCGTCAGGTTTCTGGATTCCATACGCACGGCCTTCTGAGGGATTTCCTTTTCAGCCATAACTACCTTATCGACCGGCTTAATATTGATTTTCTGTATTTCCTTTTTTTCAATCATTAGTTCCATACTTCATTTTTTAGACTTTTTGCCTGGTTAAGATCCTGGCCATTGCAAAAAGAGTTATCACAAAGGTGAGCAGGACAATTCCTGCCCCCCATCCCATGGTATGCCAGTCGGTGTAAGGACTGATAGCCAGGCTATAAAGCCTCTGGGGCAGGGTGTCGATCGGCCCGAATATCATGCCCAGCCAGTTGTGTGGCAGGTAGTTGTTGCCAAAAGAGGTGAACATCAGGGGAGCTGCCTCCCCTGCTGCCCGTGCAAAAGCGATCAGGAAACCCGTCACCAGCCCTGTGCGGGCGGCCGGAATTACCGTCGACAGTATCACCCTCCAGCGGGGAAGACCAATAGCCATCCCTGCCTCGCGGATAGACCAGGGGATTGTCATCAGGGCACTTTCGGTGGTTCGGGCAATAATGGGGATCATTACAAATGCCAGGGCCACTCCTCCTGCCAGGCCCGAAAAGGTTCCCATAGGCTTTACGATCAGGGCAAAAGCCAGCAGCCCCTTCAGAATGGCAGGCATACCATTCAGGGTGTCGTTCATTACCCGCAGCACGGGGTTGAGTTTATGATCGGGATATTCCGAGAGCATAACCCCGGCTCCTATGCCAACCGGTACTGCCATGATCAGGGCAAGGGTGTCGACCACCAGGGTTCCCAGGATGGTATGAATCAGCCCGGTGGGTTGTCCCTGCATTGCCCTTGCCGGGGAGCCCAGCTCCTGGGTGAAAAAGTCCAAGTTGATGGCTGCAATGCCGTTGATGAATACATATCCAATAATCAGCAGCAGGGGAGTCATCACCACTATGGTGCTTAGAACCAGCAGCCCTTCCATGATCCGGTCGCGAATGTTGCGTTGTCTAAGGGATTTCATATGCTTTGTCCTCCGGTGATGGAAAGTTTACGCGTTATCCAGGCAGCAATCAAGTTCACCAGCAGGGAAATCAGAAACAGCACAAAGCCTATGGCCATCAGGCTTGACAGGTGCAAGTTTCCCACTGCTTCCCTGAACTCGTTGATGATCACCGAGGGCATGGTTGCCGCCGGGCCCATGAGGGAAAAGGGAAATGTGTTTTTGTTACCAATCAGCATGGCCACAGCCATAGTCTCACCAATTGCCCTTCCAAATGAAAGGATGGCCCCAGCCAGGATGCCTCCCCGGGCGTAGGGCAGCACGGCCATGCGGATCACCTCCCAGCGGGTGGCTCCCAGGGCCCAGGCAGCCTCACGCTGTTCTTTGGGGACCTGCCGGATGGCATCACGCGTAAGGGCGGTAGTAAATGGAATGATCATCAGCGAAAGGATAATGGTGGCTGTTGCCATGCCATATCCGATGGGGCTGCCCAGCACCGGCAGCAGGGAGGGATGGTTGTCGGCAGCCCAGGTGAACAGCGGCAGGTAGACAGTGTCGCGCATCCAGGGGGCAAACACAAAGATCCCCCAAAGGCCGATCACCACGCTTGGGATGGCAGCAATCAGGTGAACCAGGTTTTCGATGATAAGTGCCAGCCAGCGGGGGGCATATTCACCAATGAAAATGGCAATGGCCACTGCCGGAAAAAACGCCAGCAAAAGTGCAACCACACTGGTGATCAACGAGCCAAAAAGAAAAGGAAGCGCCCCGAAAACAAGCTGAACACCCGGATCCCAGACCCTGCCGGTCAGAAAGCTCCAGAACCCGAATTCGGTGAAGGCAAGACTGCCTTCACGGTACAACACCCAGGCCATGGCAACGGCCAGAAACATAATGGACAGGCCAAGGATCGCTGCAAGGGTCAGAAAGATGCGGTCGCCAAGCCAGCGATAGATGGCTGATAAGGGTTTATTGATTACTAAACTGATGGAATTTTGAGGGTGCATCTGGCAATTAAAAAAGTAGTAAGAATAAAAGGGGAGCAGCTGGTTGTGCACCCCTTAAAGATGCGTCAGATCAATTTCTTTTCCTCCAGCAGCTGGCTTCCGATGGGCTCCTGTTCCCACATCAGCTGCGAGATCATTCTCAGGTTGCGGTCAACGGCAGCCTGCGGTAAGCGGGCATATCCCAGGCCTTCTGAAAGCTCCTGCCCTTCGGTAATGCTCCAGATCAGGAAGCGTACCAGCTCTTCCGCCTGTGAGCGGCTGGCAATGGCTTTGTTACGGTCAAGGTTCTGGTAAACCAGCATCCATGCAAAACCCGCAATGGGATACCCTTCGGCTGCAGGCGTATTGGTGAATAGTACCCGGGTATCTTCCGGAAGATCGATATCTGCCGCCAGGGTTGTGGCCGCATAGCTGGGTTCGATCACATTGCCTGAAGCATTGATCACATAGCCAAACGACATGTTGTTGAGCAAAGCGTAGGAGAGGCTGTTGTAGCCAATGGCCCCGGGGGAATTGATCACCACCCCGGCAACCCCTTCATTTCCGTTGCCACCCACACCTGTTGGCCAGTTCACACTGGTAGCATTACCCACCCTGCTGCGCCACTCATCCGAAACACGTGTCAGAAAGCTGGTCCAGATATTGGTAGTACCCGATCCGTCAGCACGGTGTACCACGGTAATGGGTAGGGAAGGAAGCTGCACCTCTGGGTTGAGTTGGGCAATTTTGGGGTCATTCCATCGGGTAATCCTGCCCATATAGATTTCAACCAAAAGCTCTCCGCTGAAAACCAGCCCTTTACCTATTCCGGGCAGATTATAGGTAGGCACCACATCGGCAAGGGTAATGGGAAGATTGAAGGCTTTGCCGCCGGTATTTCTTTCTACCTCGGCCATGACTTCATCCGACAGGAAGGCTTCGCTCATGCCAAACATGACCGTTTGCTCCAGGAACTGCCGGATGCCGCCTCCCGAGCCTATCGACTGGTAATTAATTGTGATGCCATTGGAAGTAATGCCTCTGTATTCATCGGCCATGGCCGTTACAAGGGGTGCAGGAAATGTGGCACCCGCTCCCAGTATGTCCACCCGGGTTGCGGTTCTTCGCCCTGTCTCAGCAGGGTCCCCCCCTCCCATGTTACAGCTGCTCATGCTAAAAAGCCCGGCCAGCGCGATGATGAAAGCTACATTCTTCAGGTTGAGTGATTTCATATTACAAATATTCATTTTGCTTAAGGCAAAATTAGAGCTGTCACATTACAGGCATGTGAAGCTATTGTTACAATAATGTTACGAATGATGATCAGAAGTGGAATTGGGCCCTCAATACGCCCAGGACGGGATTTTGGTCAAGCAGATCAACATCAGCGAAAATTATATTGGCCATAAACCGAAGGTTGGATGCTGCATAATAATTCAACCCAAGGGTAATGTTTTGCTGCAATCCCCCGGTATAAGCAGCGTCATTCAAATCGGTATAGCTAAAGCGAGCGGCTACTTCCCAGGCACCGGAAGCCCTTTGGGGAGTAATCCCTCCAGGAACACCCCTGGAATAGGAACGGCTTTCGCCCGTTAAGAAATAGCTGCCCTGCAGATAAAATCCCCGGAAAATAGGATCCTGGCCTATTTGAATGTAACTGAGCCCCTGTAGGTATTCTGCTTCCAATGACAAGGGGCCACGGATATATTGCAATTCGGCTCCGGTTCTTAAAATCTGTTGAACACCAGCAACCTCAACATTAATCAGGTTAAGCCCCCCCTTGGCATCATGCGCCTCGGGACGATCGCGATAACGCAGGCTGTATTGCCCCATCAAATCCTGGTAAACAACAGATGCCGCCAGATGTAAGACCCCCTCATTTAATGCGGGGGTAACAACTCCACGGAAAGCAACTCCCAGGGGCATATCCCCGGTAATAAGGTTTCTTTCACCGATGGCCCGCCCGAAAATCATGGCCATAAAACCCAACCTGGAATTGTAATAATCGTAAGCAACCCCCATGCGACGCCAGCCGCTAAACACATTCACCGGGCTGGGCCGCTCAGCCAAAGGCATATCATTACTGCTGGTAAGCCAGCTATGACTCTGGGGAACCTTGAACTGCCCGATATGCAATCGACCTCCGTTTGAAAAGTTCCTGCGAAGGCGTATATCAGAGGGGGCCAATGCCGCTTCTGCCAGGTCAACCTCAATAACACCATCCCAGTTGTCGCTGATCTTGCCACTTAACCCAATTCTGGCACGGCGGTTGTTGAATCCATTACTGAATTGTTCGGCTTCACGAATCCCGTAAAAGGCATCCATATGCAATCGACCCTTGATACTAAAATTCTGGCCAGAGGATGCAGCAGGCAGCAACAGCAAGCTAATTGCCAACAGCATGTTTTTCGTTTTTATTGTCTTCATCCTTTCCGCTATAAATTTAAATGACCACAATATTCGGAAATTCCTGTTACAGAATGGTTTCAGATGACTGACAAAATTATGACTTTCAATGATCAAAAAAACAGGTCAATAAAATAATTTGATTATATTTTTCTGCCGACACACATTTGGAATAAATTATGGTTGATAGAAAAAGGCGAATTCCCTGGATTGGGTGCCATTGCTAACCACTACAAAATAATACCGGGTATGGGGAAGTAATTCCCGAATATTCACCTGGTAATAAAAGTGTTGTGGAACAGAGCTTTTGCCAGCAGCCAGGGTTTCACCAGCGACAGGAAAAACAGCTACCTCAGTGGCCTGAAAAGCATACCTTACAAAATCCCCGTCGTGGCTTATAGTGTCATACCTTACTGAATAGCTGCCAGCTTCAGCCTTTGTAGTCCATGATATCATGACCCCGTCCCCGTTTGCCTGCAATATACCCACATTTCGGGGAGCCAGCTGGTTCCATGAGCCCGCTGAATACCGGGAGATGAATTGATCCATTAATATTGCCAGGCCCGTAATCACGATAAGGGCCAGAAGCATTCGGGTTGCAGTTCCCATGGCTGATACCTCCTTTATTATGGGCCAGAGGGCCGTTTGCTGCTAAAATAAAGGTCGGCGGTGTCAAGCCGGTTACCAAACCGTTACATTTCAATGAACTTTTCCTGCCAGGTATCTCTCAGTCTTTATTCTGCTCATTAAAAATGGCCAATATGCTAATTGGCTAATCGGCTAATCGGTTAATTTTCTAATTGCCACCCAGGCCATCAACCCCATGCCTGTTTCAAGGGCTTTTTCATCAATATCAAAAGTTGGAGAATGCAGGTTGGAGGTAAACCCTTTTTCCACATTCCGTATTCCCAATCGGTAGAAGCAGGCAGGGATCCTCTGTGAATAATAGGAGAAGTCTTCTGCGGTCATGGCCAGGTCAAGCTCCTCCACATTATCGCGGCCCAGGTATTCTGTGGCCCATTTGCGGAAGCCGGCAGCCAGTTCGGGGTTGTTCACCAGGTAAGGATAGCCGTTATCGATAAAGACTTCACAGTCGCCTCCCATTCCCTGGGCGGTAAATACTGCGATCTCGCGGATGCGCCGATGCACGGTTTCGCGCCACTCCTCGTCAAAGGTACGCAGGGTTCCTGCCAGGCTTACCTGGTCAGGGATCACATTGGTTTGCCCCTCGGCCATGAACCTGCCGAATGAAACCACCGTTGGCACCCAGGGCATGGCATTGCGGCTTACGATCTGTTGCATGGCCACCACAATATGCGAGGCAATCAGCACGGGGTCAACCAGCAGGTGTGGGGTTGCAGCATGTCCTCCCTTTCCTTTGACTGTAAGGTAGATTTCATCTGTGGAGGCCATATAGCGGCCACTGCGGATGCCCACCTTCCCGGCGGGCAAACCCGGGAAAACATGTTGACCGAAAATGGCCCCCGGGGCAGGATTCTCAAGCACCCCCTCACGGATCATCAGCTTTGCCCCCCCGGGGTATTTCTCCTCCGAGGGCTGGAAGATCAGCTTCACGCTACCCTCCCATTCATCCCTCAGGGTCTGCAATATGCGTGCAGTTCCAAGAAGCGATGCCATGTGCACGTCGTGCCCGCAGGCATGCATCACACCGGGATGCTGCGATTTGTAATCCACGCTGTTCTCCTCATGAATAGGAAGAGCATCCATATCAGCGCGCAGTGCCAGCACACGAGAAGAAGCATTTTTTCCCCTGATCAGGGCAACTAGCCCCGTACCTGCAATGCCTTCTTCATAGGCAATTCCCATCTCAGTCAGGCGGGATGCAATATAGCGGGCCGTCTGATGCTCCTGCATCGACAACTCGGGAGTGGCATGAAAATGACGGCGGTAATAAACCACATCTTCATAATATTCCCTGGCAAGCGTTTTGATCCTTTCTTTTAAGTCCATCACATGAAAGCTTTGTTCATTTGCTAAATTACTGATTTTTTGCATCTGAATGCAGATTTCCCCGGTGCGGATGAAGCTTTTGCAGGCATAAAAAATTTAAGCCCCGCAACATCCGGGTAATTTTATTGTTATCTTTGAAACAGCCACCCATAAGGAATTGGAAACAATCCATCATCTAAAATACTTCATTATGATACAGATTGAGGTAATGCCTTTTAACCCATTTCAAACCAATACTTATATCCTGCATGATGAAACAGGAGAATGTGTGATCATCGATCCCTCCTGCTATGAAAAACACGAGCAGAAACAACTTTCTGATTTCATAAAAGAAAAAAAACTCAAGCCTGTAGCCCTGTTAAATACCCACTGCCATATTGATCATATACTTGGCAACAACTACGTGGCAAAAAAATACCGCCTGAAGCCCATGACCCACCGCGACAGCATGATCTTCCTGGAAAACAGCCGCGAATATGGCCGCAGCTTCGGCTTTGATGTCGACAGGCCCATCATGCCCCAGCGCTTCCTGGAGAATGGTGATGAGGTGAACTTTGGCAAACAGAAGCTGAAGGCCATCCATGCTCCCGGGCATGCTGCCGGAAGCCTTTGTTATTATCATGAGCCCTCTGGCTCGCTGTTTGCGGGCGATGTGCTTTTTCAAAACAGCATAGGACGAACCGACCTTCCAACGGGTGACCACGACACCCTTATCAAGTCAATCCTTCAGAACCTGCTTACCCTGCCCGAAGATGTAACCGTCTACCCCGGCCATGGGCCCAGTACCAATATCGGTTACGAAAAAAAGACAAATCCTTATCTTACAGGAGTATATTGAATTAAGATCCTCCACGAATTTCAAGCCCATTTTTCAGAACGATTTTCACAAATTAAGAGCTCCTCTATTTTGTGATTAACCCTTGAAAATCGTGAAATTCGTGGAGAAGAAAGCTGCCTTTTTGCCGGGAAGGAAATTCTTTACTGCTGTGCGAGAACCTTCAGCACATGATTGCGCAATGCCAATGAATTCACTGCTGCTGTAACATGCCCCTTTTCAAGGGTGGCAACCTCATGTCCACGGTAGCCTTCCAGCTGAGTATTGAAAACAATAAACTGATCGTAACGGGCAAGCAGGGGGAAAACATTTTTATCAACAACTTTCTCATAATCACCCCTAAAGTTGAGCCGGTTGCGTAAAACCTCCGGCTGCATCAAGGCTTGGCTTCCGGTTAATTTCCTGTAACTGCTTTCCAGGAAAAGTTCCCCAAGACAAGCCCCAGCCAATAAGGGAACATAGCTATCGGAAGAATTGAAATAACACCTGTGGAGGTTGGTAACCCAACCCCCAAGGCTGATCCCGCATGTAAGAATGTGCCGGCGGCTGTTCCTGCGCAGGGCTGCCACCAGGCCTTCGTTCAATTTTACAGAAGCAGAGATCATACCCATGAACTTTTCAAGTTCTGTCATGCTGCTTTGGTATTCGCCTATCGACAGGTTGTGAAATGGGGCCCTGACAACAATCAGGTTGGCATCAATGGCTCCCCGGGCTTTTACAAAAATATTGTAAAAGGTATTTTTGGCAGCTCTTCGGTAATCAAAGGGCTTCTCATTATTGCCGTGATGATAAATGATGGTGGGATAATCCCGCCCAAGCCATTTTTCCACCTTATAAGCAGCATCAGGAATCCCCGCAATATTTACCTGAACCTCAACAATCCCCTCTGCCTCCTGAAAGGGGATTTCCAAATCAATGGCAGAAAAAAAGTCCTTAAAAGAAGGGCTGTTGCTGCTACGGGAAAAGAACTTCTGTTTGCCGGCAGCCAGAGCTCCCATTGTGGCAGTCAGATTGTCAAGAAAAACGTGCCTGTTCATATTTCACTACATTAGTGTCCACTCAAAATAGTATTCCCCCAAACCGCCAGCCAGAAAGGTTCCCGGGGGCAACTGAATCATTTCAGCAAATCCAGGGCATCCTCCGGTGAACCCACAAAATTCACCTGCCTGCCCTGGTTGCTCTCGTAAATGAAGTTTTTCAGGCTTTTGCTTTCATACCTAGAAAAATCACCAACTATTATCAGCCTTACCCTGAAATTGGAGAACTTTTGCAGAATATCACCTGCAAAGCCATTTTTTAAAACAAAAAAGTCAGGGGTTAGATTCTTCTCATGAATGATCATTTTATCAAAACCATTATAGTAAAGATCTGCCAGAAGCTGCAAGGCTTCTTCACGGGTATTGATCAGCAAACCTTCAGCAATTACTTCCGCTGCAGGGGTTGTTGCGGTTTGATGTGTTATTATCTTCATAAAAAGTAACCCCGGGTTTATTACAGATCCGGATCATAGGTTCAGCAGTCTCCTCATATTCCCGCCTAAAATCAACTTCTGGGCCTCATCGCCTATGGCAAGACTCCTTATCCTGTCAATATTCTTTTGAATATTATCTTTACCACCATAGGGTGTATCTGTTCCAAAAAGAATATTACCGGCACCTGCATGGTCAATAGCTTTCAATAAACGATAATCAGAAATCAGCTGAATTGTTGAAGTATCAAAATATAAATTCTCATCCCTGAAACCTTGCTCAATAAAAATCTCAAGACCAAATAAATGAGCAATGATCAGTTTAAGATTTGGGTGTTTTCGCTTATATTTTATTAGCTTTCTGACCTCTGCATCCGAAATTAAATGGATAAATAATGGCAGATTATGTTGTTCTGCCCATTCTGCAACCTGCTTAAAAAAATCTGATTCTATTGAAAATTTCTCCCAGCATTGATGCAATTTTACCCCGTGAAATTTCCAACTGGCAAATCTGTCATTCAGATACTCCATAGGGTTTGATATAACGGTTGTTACCCATACAAATTGGATTACTTTATCAGGAGCGGCCGATTTTAACTGATAAACATGCTCATTGCCCTGAGGTATCTCCTGAACTTTTCCGGTGAGCATCATGGCAAGCCGGGTTGAAAAGTTTGTTAATTTCACCACATTAAGTTTTGGGAACATCCCAGCAATATCGGGGAGCCGGTATTCTTTTTTACTGTTTAATTCCCCGGGGACAAGAACCACTTTGTCGACCCCATAGCCTTCCAGTGCATTAACAAGGTTTTCCACCTTCAGGAATTTCCCGCAGGCATGTGAATGTCCATCAATTACCATCATAAAAATTTTATATAACTTCTTATAAGCCTGTCAGATCTCATCGTAATTTACCGTCAGGGGCTTGTTGTTCAGAAAGTCAAAAAGAGTCAGGCGCCGCATCACATAATATTCTCTCCAATATGTACGCAGCGCCCCCAGGTATCGCTGTGTGGCACGGTCCTTGTCTTCAAGTGCCAGGTTCAGTTCAATAATGTCGATGCGCCCGATCATGAATCGCTGCCTGGTCACCTCGTACCTTCTCTGGGCAATGATGTCGGCTTTGCGGGCAATCTCCAGCTGGCTGGCCAGCATGTTGAATTCCATGACCTTGAGCATCACCTCCTGTTCAAAATCGATCTCACCCTGGCTGACGGTAGTCTGCACCAGTTCCCTGTTTGACTGTGCCACGCGCACCCTACCGCGGCCTACCCCCCAGTCCAGGATGGGGATGCTGATGCCGATTGTCAGCTGCTGCTGGTCGAGGGGGTCGCGGTACACGGCTCCCAGTTCGGTGGCTGTCTGGGTAAGGCCAAACACGGCATACATGTTGACGTTGAAGCGGCTTTCGGAAAGGGCCCTTGCCACCTGGCTTTCGGCATCGATGATCTGGCGCTGCCGGGCAATATTATCCGGGCGGTTGCGCCTGGCCTCGGCCATGGCCATGCTCACATCTACCCGCAGTTCGTGGGTATGTGCCGGGGGAATCAGCTCCAGCTCCTGGCGGCTGTCCAGACCAAGAAACGAGCGGAAACGAAAAAGTGCCGCCTCGTAATCAATGCGCGACTGCTCCAGGTTGGCATCCGAGTTCAGCAGGTTCAGCTCCATCTGCAGCAACTCATTCTCCGCGATCCTCCCCAGGGAGTAGCGGCCCTCGGCAATCTTATAAAGGGTGTCGTTGTTGGCCAGGTTAATGGCATTGATTTCCATGTTGATCTGGGCAAGCAAAAGATCAAAGAACATGTTGGTGGCGCGGATATTCACATTTTCCATATCTACCAGGTATTGCCTTCGGGCTTCCTGGTAGCGCAAAGGCTCGATCTGCCGCTCCCAGCGAAAAGGGTTAAAGGCAAAGATGGGCTGGCGAAAACCAATATTGACCGGGGTGGAAAGATACGACACCTGGGTCTGGTCGTCGCGGATCAGGTCGATACGCTGCAGGCCCGAGGTGATAAAGAACTGTCCTCCGGTGGGCCCCACCCGCTGGCTCAGCGACAAGGTGCCGGATGAAGTAGCCAGGCTGCGGCGCATGAACAATTCGCTGCCGTCGGGCTGGATGATGGGCGAAATGGTGCGGTTCAGGTTGGGAAGGGTGGCATTGAGCTCCAGCAAGGGAAGGTAGGCTGCCCGATAACTGCGGTGGGCCCAGTAGCTGCCCCGGTAACGGTGACGGGCCATCATGGCATCGGGCGATTGCCTGCCGGCCAGATCTACTACTTCTTCCAGGCTAAGATAATACGGCTGGGCAAACCCATTTAACGGCAACAGCAGAAATGAACTTAGCATTACCAAATATAAAGCAACAGCACGGTACATAACACAAATCATTAATTTTCTTTTTAATGCCTTACTTTCCCATATATAAAATCAACGCGGTAAAATTAAAAATTTTTACATATCTGACAACCTTATCATCTATATTTATTCAATAAATACTTCAGCCTTCTTCATCCTCAAAAGACAAGCTGTATAAGAAATTATTTTCATAAAATGCATTATCTTAGCAGCAAACAAAGCCAAATCCCATGGTCAGTGGCATCAGCAAATGGTTCAGCCGGCCCATACCACAGAATTTCATCATCCGCAACCCTTTTGCGGGAGTTGTCATCCTGGGGATGTTCACCTTTGTCTTTTTGCTTCTGTACCGCCCTTTGGGCACCCATCCCGGCAGGTACTTCAGTTATGGAGTCACCATGGGCATATACCTGGTCATTGCCATGGTTGCAGCCCTGGGCAGCATACTGCTGCTGAAGGCCACGCCATGGTTTTCGAGCCAGGCCCGCTGGACCATTCTAAGGGAACTGATTGCCATTGTGCTCGTCCTTTTTTGCATTGGCATCGCCGGGTATTTTGCCGCCTTTTTGCTGGAGGAACCTGCCAGCCGCTGGAACTGGAGCACCTTTCTGGATTCAGTGTCCAGGGCATTCCTTTTGGGGCTGATCCCTTTTTTGTTTTTCACGGCCATGAACATCAGGTACTGGTTTATGCCCGAGGAGACCCTGCAGCCACAGGGTGAACGCCCTGCCGAAGGGCTCATTCACATCAGCTCCCAGCTGAAAAAGGAAGAGCTTAGCTTTTACCCCAGCCAGCTGCTGTATGCCGAATCCGAGGGCAACTACGTGAACTTCTACCTGTTGCGCGACAACAAGCTCCGGCGCGTGGTGATCCGCAACTCCATCAACAACATCGAGGAGCAACTATCCGGCTTGCCATTTTTTGTGCGCACCCACCGGGCATTTATTGTCAACCTGAAAAAGGTGCGCTCCCGAAAGGGCAATGTGCTGGGCTACCGCCTGCAGCTACACGGAGTGGATGGTGAGATCCCCGTCTCGCGCAACAACACCCACGCCTTTAACCAACGGCTGAAAGAACTGGAAGCAGCCAACAGGATATAATCCGCTTATTCAATCCTAAAATCCTGAAGACCAGCAAATTGTTATCAACACTTCGGCATGGCCAAGGGCTGTTTATTTTTTGAAAATCTCGGGTAAAGAAGACCTCTACAAAGTCATTAGGATAATAAAACAGTAAAGCAGCTCAGCTTAAGCCTTCGGGGTAAAATATGCGAAACCAAAGCTGAACCTTCCCAAAACTTCCCCGGGGTTTGACCGTGGTTTGACCGTAGTTTGACCGTAGTTTGACCGTAGCGGCTTCGGTTGAACCACGGTCAAACCTCGGTTGAACCACGGTCAAACCTGGCAGAAAATATGATATTAATATTCGGAAAGTATATTTGGTAACAAAATTTTTATTACCTTTGTTATTAACTGATTTTCACTATATAACACAAGTATGGCACAAAGCATTGATAGCCTGCACGGCAATTACCGGGGCAAGCTTGGCAACCTGGTGATGTACGAGATGATGGGCAAAAACATTGTCCGCAGCCGCCCCCTTGGCAAACCACCTGCAGCCACGGGTGCCAAGAAGCAGGCACAAGAAAACTTCCGCCTGGTGATGAAGCTCATGCAGCTAACAAAACATTTTATATCGCTGGGATTCAGAGATGTTTCCGAGGGGCGCACGGCATTCAATACCGCTTTCTCGGTCAACATGAAGCGGCTTGCGGAAGACACTGATCCCGGGGAGCTCGGCTGGCTGCAGCTAAGCCAGGGCCTTCGTTCAGGAGCCAGGGACCTTCAGGTAGTCAGGCATCAACCCCCGGGCCAGGGATTTCCCACCCTAAACATCAGCTGGGGCGAGCCCATGGAAGGAATGCCCTATAGGGAGCACGACAGCCTGATGCTGCTGGCTTTGGGCCAAAGCAGCCTCAATTACAATTATTCTCTGCAGGCTGCCAGCCGAAGGCAGAAAATAGCCAGCCTGATCCTTCCTCCCATCCCCGCGGAGGAGAAAGTTTTGTTGTTCGCGGCCTTTTACGACCTGGAAGCAATGAACAAAAGAAAGGACCCCGCGAATATTTCTACAAGCCAGATGCTGGAATGCTAAAAATGTTGAGGGGTTGAGAGGTTGAGAAGTTGAGAAGAGAACACAAAGAATTGTTGAGGGGTTGAGAGGTTGAGAAGTTGAGAAAAGAACACAAAGAATTGTTGAGGGGTTGAGAGGTTGAAAATTTGAGAAGAGGTGCCGGAAGCTTGGCTTGCTGCCTAATTTACAGCTGTTCAATTTCTTCTTCTGACCCCACTCTCCGGCAGCGCAAAGGGAATTTCAGGGCATTCATTTAAAGGCACCTCCCTGTAAAGGACAGCAAGGCCACCTTATTTACCTCAGTAGAAAAAGGATCTCCCCACCTAATTTAATGAGGTTTGATTGAGGCCATATTTTCAATATTTCAACTGAATATAAAGTAAATTTAACAAAATTCATCAGTGAAAAAACCAGAACGGAGATCGGTCAGAGGGTCCGGCAAGACACACAAAGTGTTTGTGCTCACCTTAAAGTTAATTCCAGGCAAGCAATATCGGCCATTGAAGGATCAGACAAAAAAGAAATGATCACCTTGCTTTTAGTTTTGAGGAAATCAGAAATATCTCTTGTGGGTTTGTTGCCTGTTCTTAGCCAGATAATTTTCGGAGGTTGTCCAAAAAGAAAAGAAAGTTCATAAAAATCGGCATCAAAAGTTACAATGGTATAGTTGTTTTCCTTTGCAAAATGCCAGATTTGCATATCCGTTGAATTCTCCAGCCCGAGTTTCTTCACATGGCCTGCCCCTGGAAAATCCTGTGCAAGTTGTTGCAAGATCCGAAAAGAAATATTTTGATCGAATAGCAAATTCATCATCAGGCCACCCGGATTTGACGTTCGCGATCGGCCGCATAAGCCAGGCAGGCCTTGATGTCCTCGGGCGAAAGTTCAGGAAAATCTTCCAGGATTTGCTGCTGGCTCATTCCCGAGGCAAGATAACTAAGCACATCAAAAACAGAAATGCGGGTTCCCCTGACACATGGTTTGCCAAAGCGAATATCTGACCGTATGGAAATATGTTTTTTATAATCCATGGAAAGGGTTGTTTTCCTGTAAAGTTACGAAAAAAAGATATGAATGACACTGAAGACAAAATGCCGGAAAAGAGTTTCAGGAACGAAACCTGCTGAAAAAATCGGCATTTTTTTGCCAAAAAGTTTATCTTTTAGAAAAAATCCTGCCATTTTTGTTAGTTTCTGTGTTTGCATCTGCCTTGGTTTTTGGTATAAAGGCTTCTTATTAGAAAGATGAAAAATTAGAAGCTAACTATGAAATTGTTAAAGGAGTTGTAATAAAGAGCCGAAGAGCCTACAGACAAGGCCTTGGAGATAATGTAATAACATTTCGTTTTAATGTAAATGGCACATCATATGAAAGGACGAAGTCTTTTGATGTTTTACTGAAGGCTGGAGAACCATGCACAGTAAAATATTTTTGTTGATAATCCCAAGAATTGCAAGTTGATTGAATCAGAGAAATTGAATGAACACTGGTGGAGTGGTATCAGGCTTCTTATCAGGGTTCATTAGTGGAAAAATTTTTGGTCAGGCAACCCAATAACCTAATAACCTATACCCCCCTTATCCCCCCATCCCAGATCTTTACCATTCGTAACAGCCAGCAATGACGCGGTTTTCCGCCCGTCACATTTGTTTTCATTATATCCCAGTTATTTGCATGTGTGAGAAAGGTTTGCTCCCTTTGCAGTATCAAATCGTTGCAAACTTTTAAAAAAACCAGATATTATGAAAACGCATCGCATCACAACAGCCGGGATAATGATCCTGTTTTTCTTCAGCCTTTTTGCCTTACAGGCAAAAGGGGAAACCCCCAGCCAGATCAGCGGGAGGGTAGTTGCCCAGCAAAGCGGCCAGGGAGTACCCTTTGCCACAGTAGCCATATTTGATTCCGAAGGAAGCAGCCTTCTGGGGGGCAGCACCTGCGACATGGAAGGAAGTTTTGATATAGCAGGCCCCGGTGAAGGCCAATACATACTGCGCATCAGTGCCGTGGGTTTTGAATCCCTTCTTCAGGAAATAAGCCTCAACGGCAAGGCTCTTAATTTGGGCAACATCCTTCTTTCCGAAGAACAGATCAGCCTGCAGGGGGTGGTGGTCAGCGGGCAGCGCCTCCGGGCATCTGCCTCGGCCGATGGCAACACCTGGTATGTTAACCAGCTGATGCAGCAGGCCTCACATACCGGGCTGGATATCCTGAGGCTGATACCGGGAATTCACCTGGATATGCATCGAAGGCTTTCTCTGGAAGGCAGCCAGAACATCCTGATTCTTGTTGACGGACGCGAGCGGGATTCCCAATACCTGAGCCAGCTGAATGCCCGAAGGATCGACCGCGTGGAGGTGATCAGCAACCCTTCCAGCCAGTACGATGCCTCGGTGAGCGGGGTGATCAACATCATCCTGAAGGAAAGGGAGAAAGGCATTGAAGGCGGCCTGTTCAGCGAACTGCCCCTGTCGGCTGCCGAGGCCTATTTCTTTCCGAATTACAACCTGAACTATGGTATTGGCAAATTTAACTTTTTTACTTCCTACAACGGCCAAATCAGCAATTTCGACATTGTGGAAAGCTACCGGCGCAGCTACCTGAACAGCAATGATTTACAACAGCTTGATGCCAGGCAGTACGTAAGGCAGAAATACTGGTCGCACCGGTTTCATTACGGAGTGGATTTTTATATAAACGACAAAAACCAGCTGAATTTCTACGGCTTTGTCAATCCCCATTCCAATGAGCACGACGGGAAATCATACTTATGGCTTAACGGATCGGACAACTGGAGCTGGATGGCCGAAAAGGATGATGAGGACAGCAACCTCATGAGCTTAAACTCCCTATATTTCAAGCACCTTTTCAACAAGGAAAAAAACCATGAGCTTATAGCTGAGCTCAGTTACCAGAATATGAAGGGAGAAACCTCAACGCGCTATACAAGTCCTTCGGGAAATTTTACCAACAGCATGCATCCGGTGTATTCGGCCGTCATTGGAAAACTTAACTACAACATGCCTCTCGGGAGCAGCTTCAGGCTAAGAACCGGAGGCCAGGCACAAAAGCATGATATGCAGGATGCCCTGCATAGTAGTTTTTCCCGCCAAAACCTGATCCTGGCAGCCCATGGTTCTTTGGGATACCAGAAAAACAAGCTGAATTTCAGTGCAGGCATGCGTTACCAGAGCGCCCGCAGCAAATCAGATGGCGCCCCCGGCACAGAGCATCATGCCTGGTTACCTGCATTATCGGCTGCCTGGAGATTTTCAGCTGCAAGCAATCTGAGCTTCAGCTGGCGGCAGGCAGTAAGCTTTCCGGGTTATTTCCAGTTAAATCCCAACTCAGGTTTTGAAGACCCCTTTACCCTCACAAAAGGTAACCCGCTGTTACAGGAATCCTTCCGCAGCCACATGACCCTGGAATACTCGCACAGATGGGGAAATCATTTTGTGGCCAGCCGCTTGTTTTACAACAAAATATCGGATGTGATCAACAAGCTTGCCATAATCAGGCCTGATGGCATCATGGAGAGCAGCAGCCAGAACCTGGGCGATCTGAGCCAGCTGGGTTTACAGCTTACTGCAGCCTTCAGCTTTGGAGGCAAATCGGGGCTGCAGCCTTACGTTAAAGTATTCGAGGCAACATCCAGCCCCAATAAGCTGGCCCTGCAACACCAGATCGGAAAGCGCCGGCAGCTGGCCTGGGAAAGCGGTTTTTCAGTCTTTGCCGCATTGCCCGCTGAGATAACCGCCTCCCTGCAATTCCAATATGCCAGCCCCCTGAATGATATCCAGAGCAACTATTACTATGGTGCACAATATTTCCTTTCACTGGAGCGCCCGCTTGGCAGAGGTTTGAAGGCCGGGATAATGAGTGCCATGCCTTTTGCCCGTCAATACACCTATCAGGGTTCGGAAATCAGCAACCCCGGATTTTATAATCATTCCCAGGGAGTCATCCAGATGTCGACCCTTCCCTTCTGGCTGCACTTTTCCTGGCAGTTCTCCTCGGGGCAGAAACGCCAGCGCATCCAGCATGAACGCGAACTGCTGGATACCCGGCGGGAGAAGGGATTCCGCTGAAGTTAATGGTTAGTGGGTTATTGGGTTATTGGGCTAAATTGGGTTATTGGGTTATTGGGTTATTGGGTTAATTGGGTTATTGGGTTAATTGGGTTATTGGGTTATTGGGTTGTTTAGTTGTTAGGTTGTTAGGTTGTTAGGTTGTTAGGTGGTGTGCAGGGTATTATCAGGCCGAATAACCAAATAATAAACCACATAACAACCAATAACCCAATAACCCAATAACCAAATAACCCAATAACCAAATTACCTAAAAATACCACATTTTTTTCATAACTTGTAGGGATA
>OBJA01000689.1_pt1 | contig 27639 bp, 25 predicted proteins | sample 1519751 | NCBI WGS metagenome assembly OBJA01 (sample SAMEA3881238, study PRJEB22517) | soil metagenome | biome: lake sediment; feature: soda lake sediment; material: sediment, water from around vicinity | place: India | collected 2013-12-23 | depth 3 m
CGTCAATAATCTCTTTGAAAACTTCAAAACTATCATGAAAGGAGAACCCAAAATGACCGATCTTACCTTGTCTGACGACCCTTTCCGCCCAATCCAGCACCTTGTATCGATTCATCTTCTGCCAGCGTTCTTTATGCAATGCATGTAGTAGATAGTAGTCTATATGATCAGTTTGCAACTTTGTTAATTGCTCATCTAGATATTTATCGAAGTCTTCAGGACCCTGAACTAACCAACACGGCATTTTTGTAGCGATTTTGACCTTATTCCTGTAATAAGCCGGTTTAATTATCTTACCAATTAAAACCTCATTTAGTCCATCTTGATAAGAATAACCTGTATCGATATAATTCACTCCATGATCAATCGCATAATGTATAGCTTTCGCGGACATAGCAGATATACGCATGCCGCCAAACCCCAAAGATGACACTTCAAATCCAGTCTTACCCAGTTTCCTATATTGCATTTAGCAAATTACCTCCTGATTCGAAGACAAAAAAACGGTCAATTATTCCTAAATAACCAACACCTTGCTAAGATAACTTACTGACTGTAAACCTGCTTGATCACTTCGTCAATGCCAATGCTTTCAATGTTTATATCTTGGACGGGAAACACACTAAGGATCTTATAGACCTCACCCTGCAAGTCACTTTGCGATAGATCAATCTGGATCTTTGCTGAACCTGGATTACCTTCAATGACATTAAATTGGCTCAATTCATCCACGTTTACCGGTCTAGAAAACTTAATCTCTATAGTTTTTTTGTTTGAATAGTATTTCTTTAGCGTTTCGATTGAATCATCATAGGCAATAGTACCTTTATTTATGATAGTAATATTCTCGCATAGATTTTCGATATCGTCTAGATCATGTGTTGTCAAAATAAATGTAACCTTTTTTTCCCTGTTAATATTCTTTATAAAAGTTCGTATCGAATCTTTAGCAAAAACATCCAGTCCAATGGTGGGTTCATCTAAATAAACGAGTTTCGGATCGTGTAACATGGCACAGACCAGTTCACATTTCATCCTTTCACCCAAAGACAGGTTACGAACAGGGCGTTTAACCACTTCGTGAATATCTAGGATCTGTTTAAAGTAATCCAAGTTTTTCTTGAAAGTTTCATTGTGTATTTTATACATTTGTTTATTTAGCAGGAAACTATCACTAGGAGGTAGATCCCAGAGCAGTTGTGATTTTTGTCCTAACACAACTCCGATATGCCTAACATATTCTTCCCTTTCTAACCAAGGGGTAAATCCCATGACATCCACAGAACCTTCCGTTGGAAACAATATTCCAGATAACATTTTAATTGTTGTGGATTTGCCGGCTCCATTTGGTCCGATCAGTCCTCTTATCTCTCCATTTTTAACACGCATACTCAGATTATCAACAGCAGTAATATTCTTATATTCTCTCTTGAATAATAGTTTAAGTGAGGAGATTATTCCTTCTTCTTCTTTTATATGAACACGGAATACTTTCTTCAGATCTCTAACTGTAATTATATCTTCATTCATCTTAGCCACCTGCGCTTGTATACTTTTTAAGGCTTGCATTCCATAACTTAATACTCAAAAAAAGCACCACAAAACAACTTATTATACTTATTATCGCCATACCAATATTAAAACGGTTTAGCAACGTTTGAGCGGGAAAATACACCCACAAAGCAACTGGAAAGAAAACAACCGCAACCATTCTAACTATCAATGGAAAAATCTCAATAGGATAACGCGAAAAGTGAAGCAAACGATCTATTATTTCGCCGAGTCGACCCATATGGACAACATTTATCGCTATAATAGAGTATATAATAACAATAGACATATACAATATGAGACCGCTGACTAACAGACCAGAAAGAATAATTAGCTGCGCTAGATTAATTGAAAGGCCTAACCTTTTCAAGGCAATCGCGATAATTATTAGTCCAGCTATAATCGTTCCGAAACCTTGATAATAAAAGCCACTCGTAAGTATGATCCCAATAGGAGGATATGGCTTTAACAAGAGTCGATCAAAGCTACCTCCCCTAATCATCCCTTCAACATATACACGCACTTCCCCGAAGATCACATCTTTTAGTCCTAACCATAAAAGCATAATGCTTTGGAAAAGAATGATCTGATCAAGATTCCAACTCGGGTAACCTTTTAGTTGTAAAAATACCAAGTATTCCATTATTGGACCAACGCTAGATAGCCCAATAGATACAAATAACCCCATAAAAAAATCAAAACGGTATTGTAATCCACGAAATACCTTCAATTTACTATTAAAGTAAAAGAGACGAATTAGATCAATAAATGTATTCACGCTAGCCCCCGACTGCACAAAACTTTTTAATCGCACGTTTCCATATCAATTGAGTTAATACATATAAACAAACTATCCAGATCAATTGAAGACTTATCACTCTTATTAATGGTTGTATTCCTCTTGTGGTTTCCATATTTAAAAAGAATTGAATCGGCCAATAGAATAAGTACTGAAACGGAAGAAAACTTATTATCTTATTTAACCATTCCGGATAAAACTCTAGTGGTATATATGCGCCTGCCGTAAGTGAAATTATAAATAGTTTAACGCTCTGCAATGAATAATTGCTCTTTATTCGAAACGCTGTCAAGCCAATCATAAAATTGATGAGGAATAATAAAAAAAACGACAGCAGCATAATCAGCATAAACTTTAAAATAGAGCTCAATGTCAAAAAACGAGGGGCATAGATAAGACTAAAAATAACTATACTTGGAAACAATTCTAGCATAACACTGACGGTTCTTCCCCCAACAGCAACTGCTAATTCATAATTAAATATTGATACGGGTCTTAGTAGGTCAATCGCCAAGTCTCCCGATAGAATTTTATTTGATATATTGCTATCCGTATTATTCCATATGCAATACCAAACAAAAGTTATTCCTGCAAAATACCATATCATCTGCGAAAGGTCATAGCCCACCATGACATCAGCCTGGTTGTATTCGTAAATTCTGCGAAAGAGAGCAACGTGGATCATAAAGCTTATTGGTTCTCCTATCAAAGAGACCATAAGTGATGCTCGATAGTGAAGCACTATCTTTATATAACTTTTAACAATAGTAATGAATACCTTCATCTTTCACCCTCAAATGGTGCTAAGCTCTAATTTTCTGTCTTTCCCGTTCGGCAATTAAATAATTTAGCATATTCTTCTGATTGATTCGCTTTGAAGCAGGATAGTATTTAACACCGGTAGAATTCTTGAGTTGGATCCAAACATCCAGATCAGTATCTTCAAGATAATCGCTGATGATCACTCTAGAGTCATTACGTGTCAGTACCGTTTCTAATAAACTTTTGAAGGACTGATCTTTTTCCTTATCCATATAATCCAATCTCATCTCAGAAGCTGGCATTTCAAATAACATCTTATCAACTGATAATTCACCTTTGAGCATTCTATGAACGAACTTCCTCTCCATTTTCAATGCCTCAGGATGCTTAGAGATAAAATAGTCGATATTCTTTTCGTATCCTTCGAGTTTGTCTTTCTTAATGATCAAGTCGCTTCTCTCACCATGGTATTGATGCAACACTTCTAATCTGGAGTTAATAATAATTTTGACATTATTTTTATAGATGGAGTAACCAAGTTCAAGATCTTCCATTCCCCACTCCTTGAAATTCTCATCGAACCCGCCAACCATCTCAAGCCAATACTTCGGTACGGCAAGGTTACAGCTATATACTTGCATCCATGGACACATAATGGCGTTGGAATTATAAGAAGAAATCTCATATAAGAAATATCGGAAATCCAGCCGATCAAAATTTTGACTATCGAAACAATAATTAAGAAACACTTCCCCTGTCTGAATCGTAGAAAAGGACACGTCTTGGTCAAGCATCAACCGATTCCCAATCACCATTATATCCCTGCTCAATGAGAAACACCGTTCTAACTCAGATAAGTAATTACGTTTAACTATAATATCCGAATCAATAAAGATAACATACTCGCCGCTGGAGTTCTTCCATCCATGATTTCTAGTCCGCGCACGACAAGAATCTACTCCTCTATCCAGGTAATCGTATTTTAACTCATAGTTTTTATTAATGCCCAAAATAAAATCATTTGTACCATCTGATGAACCATCGTCAACAACGATTACTTCGTAATCATCAGGACCAAAGCCGTTTTGATAGTTAAGCGCCTCCAGCGTATTTTTCAGTAACTCCTTATTATTATAAGTTGGAATAACAAAGCTATATTTCATGGGGGAACCTCCTATCCCTTCCAAAATTAACACTTACGGAGGAAATACCAAAATCATTAATTACGTCAGTTAAGATTTTTTTACTTAGAGACGATAAGAAACCCTCGCTCTGTTAAAGACTTATCTCCCTCAAAATAATCATCCGATAAAAAACGACCCCCATGAAGCTGACTAGCCCAATCTCTTATTTTTTCTGTGGAAAAAGAGATATAATGATCCCAAGAAGGATTAGGTTCAGGCTCAAATGGTACATGAGCGATGAGCAGTCGATTTGTTTTATTCCAAAGCGATTTGAGTACCATGAGTGATACTTCATCGTTGGGTAAGTGTTCTAAAACATCATTGGCAATAATAACATCCGTAGATGGAATCATTTCGTTTTGGGTTATCAAATTTATCTTCATAAAATCTATAGGTTTATATTCCGGGTTTTTTCGGCGGATTAATTTTATAAAGACTTCACCAGTCCATCCCATGTCTGAAGCTACTACTTTATCAACATCCAAGCCAAGAAGCTCATCTTTAGATAGAGCCGCTAATAACAGTGGGAATTGGGCAACACTTGTTCCAACATCATGGATGGTAATACTCTGCCCTTGTAGTAGAGACGCCATAACTTTAACTTCACATAAATAGAGTGAACTGAAGTTTTCGATGCTGTTGTCATAACCCCCTGATACCTCAAACGATTTACCTGAATCTTTATAGTCGAGATAATACTTAAGGTACTCTTTATGACTATTCTCATACTTAATCGAAAACAGTTTATAATAGGAGATCCCAGTCGCTTCAGAGACAACAAGCTCATCACCGCGTATCAAAGAAAGACTGGTAGGCAAATCCAAAGATGCAAGATCTTCTATATTGTTGTTTCGCCCAAATTCTTGCAGTTCATATATTAATAATGAATCACGAGTTTGGTTGAATTTGTCGGGATCTAGTGAATTAAAATCTTTTTTTGGAGCAAGGATAATGCCTACGTTATTATCATCTTTGAATCTCAGGCCATTATAGTGGTTGGTATTGATATCTAAGACCTTCAATCCCAAGGATAATAAACCTTGCTTTATTGGCGCGCAATTCTCTTCACTAGTAGTACCAATAACGGTAAACTTCCTACTATCAAAAGAGGCGTCATCAAAGTCATCATATACTTTGAACTGAAATTGTTTAAAAAAAGAACGGATGCTATCACGAAAAGAATCTCTAAGAGCTTTATAATCTTTACACTGCGAGTTTACCATCCTATAACCTCCCGATTTCATGTCAAGTTAAGTTCACTATAAATTTAGACTCCATGTAAGTACAAGAGAATACATTTTGAGCATACAGGCATCAATTCCTGAGTCAAAACGGTTCTTACCTTTTTAAAGTCATGACTATTCCAGACCTCGTCTACACTGTGCTTATTCAGATCACCTATTTCAAACTCCGGGAACAGTTTACAAACAGTAACTTTTCCATTGGACATTACGTTCATTCTATTTGTAACACCTATACATTGCTTTTTTTTCTGTGCAGTTATTTCTCTACCAAGTACAAAATCTTCGACCTCATCCAGCTCTAAAGCTGGTTGGTAACGCATCCTAATCTTCCACTTTTTATTGTTGATCTTATTAAGGTCATCTATTAATGCCTCAATAACCTGTGGATTTAACCGATATTGATAGGAATACCAACTATGACATTTACCAGCCTCCAAGCTACGAAGCCAGCTGAATTTCTCACTGAAATATTGATCCATGGAAGACGCAGTTTCATTAGGAATATACCAAGGAAAACAAAAATATAGCGTGTTAACTCCCATTACTTCAAACATCTCAGCAAAATCGAACATTTTCCCGATCATACTCTCACTGATTACACAATTGACCGATATTTCTCCTTTGAAGAGATTTTTTTTCTTTAAATCGAGGAGCAAATTAATACTATTAATGACTTTTTTGTATGTACCTTTACCTCGAACAAGATCATTTTCTGCTTCAAAACCTTCGACGCTAACAAGCATTGCAAGATTCTGTGATATTTTTAAGATGGAATCAAGTTTAGCTTCGACATCAATCCCATTGGTACAAAAAACCGTCCACCTTGGATCACTCTCCAAAAGGACAGCTAGACGTTCCCATTCACCATAACATAAGGGTTCACCGCCCCATAAGTAAAGATTAGATTTAACAGCAGCAGTTTCTCTTAGGATTTTTTCCACCACTTCAATGCTGATCTCATCATTCTGCTCAGACTTGGAGAATTGATTATGAAAACCATCTTCATTCCATTGAAAACAATGCTTGCACCTTAGGTTACAACGGTTTGTAAGCTGAATCCCTACCTCATCAGGAGTTCTCATTGCAAACCCCGGATTCTCTACTAAATTATTCTTTCCAGTAGACATATTTCTAATAGTACGCTTAAGTCGATTAAATGTTGCCTCATCAAACGTTACTTCTGTTTTAGGCTGCACATCAATCACCCACATTCCATTACTTTTTGGCCGGATCGGCATAGTATCTTGAACAAGCAGTACATATTGGGAAAAGGTTTTTTCTCATATAACTACGATATTTGTTGTATTGCTTACCATTCCAAATATCAAGTATTCCTTGTTCATAAACATTTCCATGTGTTAAGTCATAAAATGTATGACACGGAGACACATCGCCTTTTGCATTAATCTCCGTATATATCCAGGGGAATGAACACCGTTCTCTTTTATCCAGCATACTTTGCCAATCAGCCGTGAGAAAACTCCTTAAATTATCCTCCTGAATTGTCTTGGGATATGTTATAAAGTAAATGTCATTTTCAGTACAGTACTGTTTTACACGCATAATCTGCCGTGTAAGCTCAAGAATGTCTATTGACGCAAAATCAGCGACGTCCCATATGAACCCCTTTGCGCAGGGAGCGCTTGGAACTCCAAATTCATTCTTCAATATTTCCTCATATTCCTCACATTGTTTATGGGTTGCATATAGTTGAAACTCTATGCTCATATGATCAATTTTCGACATATCCAAATACTTAAAGAACAGTTCCTCAATATATAAATAATTAAAAGGGGTAACAATAAGTGTAACACCTATCTTGGGCAATTCTCTTCCTTTGCGTTGTCGTACTTGGAAGAGCTTTTCAATACCATCTGTTACCTTTTCGTATACCCCTTTACCTCTTTGTTGGTCATTAATCTCCGGGGGTCCATCCAAAGAGATCCAAAGTCTCTTCGGCATCGTTTCAACAAGCATTTCCGCTAAAGGTTCTATGAGTGTTCCGTTTGTCGGAATATCGACACTAAGTCCGAGGTCACGTATTGTTCCTAATACTTCGTTGATCCATGGATACATAAGAGGCTCTCCGCCAAACAAACCGAAATAAGGACGCCCTGGACTGCAATCAGTTATTACTTTTTTAACAACATTTAAATCAAGTTGAGCTAAGCCCTTCTTTCCGTGATAGGACCCTTCTTGACCCCATTCATAGCACATCTTACAACGCAAATTACATTTTTCCAGCAATTGAAGAACTACCCATTTGGGGTATTTGAATCTATCAAGGCCTTCCATTTTCATTGGTTTAACCCCCGATACCTCTTGATATTACTCATTGATATGATTAAACAATACGCTCGATAAGTTTCTCAACATAGTTTTGTAGTGTTCCTTTAGTTTTTAATAGATTGTCATGAAGCTCTTCGAGAACTGATACGGAATATCCACTTTCCTTCCATTTATTTATAGGAATTCCGAAACCCATATTCTCCCAGAGATCAGCGTTCTTTTGTTCGTAATCACCAAATGGATCCAACATAATAATTGGGGTCGCCGCCGAAAGAGAATCAACCAGCGTTGCACCCCCAGGCTTACTAATAATCCCTTTGCTTAATCTAATGACATCAAAAAGCCCGTGGTTTTCTGGTTTATTTGTAAATACTGGAGTTTTTCCAACGCTCACCTCTCCAAAAGGAGGAAACTCATGATTTCCCTCAGAGTTCTTCAACCATGGAGACCAACTTGGATCGACCATGTAATAACGGTTATTTCCTTCTGAGTTCACTACCTCATCAAGCTCATAAGCAACGATATCAAGAGCGAGTCCCTTATCTTGAAGTTCAGGAATTATACTCTGATAAGTTCCCATCCCCCATCCTCCACCATGAATTACATACCGGGTTGGTCTCTCACAATACGGAACCGGGGGGCGTTCAGTAACTGGAAGCTCATAACAGAGCTTATTTTCCTTCCAACTAAATAACCATATGTGATTATATGGCTGACTCTCCTCTTGGAAGCTCTTCCATGATGCTGATATATCAGCATCCATATGAACAATATCTATACTCAGATCCTCGAATCCGCTCTTTTTAACGTATTCTTTAAGAACTGACATCCAAAACCCCGAAAAAACAATGAAGTCTTTTCTCTTTTCTCTAATCCAGCGTTCAAACATCTTATCAAGGTAAGATAGATCAAAGCTTGGCCAGAGGTCTCTACTCATCTTCTGTCCTGTTAGCGCCAGTCTAAAGCTTTGATGAAAAGCACGTTTATTCTCTAAAACCTTCTTTTTCTTCTCATCTGTCATCAGATTTTCCAATACACAAACATCAGTGGGTACTCCTCTACTCTTCAACTGATAATCCAGAAGTATTGCCGGAATATAAACGCCCATCGCTACGCCGGAGCAAAGTATGGTAATTGTCTTCTCGTTCAAAATAACTCCTCCAAGCTAAATAACTATTGTGATTAGGCGATTTTACAGATCCACAACTTCTCATTACGGCATAATCTATTAAATAGCGATATCAAATCCAAAGAGAATAATGAATAGCACCCTTGGAGTCTATTTCATTCCTATTAAGAAACTCAGGTTCTCCGAACTTATATAATTAACCATAAAATCCCAGTGAAACTCGCTCAGTTATAGATGTTGAACTCCATTAAACGTAGAATTTCTTTTGTCCGTTCCAATAGAACCTGGCGTTTTTGTTGACTGGGAGAGACAACTGACATGTAAAATCGTCCTTTGTAGAGTTTATTTTGTTTTGTTGAATCATCCAGATCTTGATTGATAAAGAGAGTATTAGCGGACAGTGGAATGATTCCTTCGTTTTGTTCTCTAGTAAATAATACTCCTGATCTAGCAAAAGCATTTAACAGATCGTCGATTTCTGTAGAGCTCTTAATACCAACCGACAGAAAGGTAAAATACCCATACAAACCATATTGGGCAAGGCGCTTATCAATATAATGATTAATCAATCCCATCGATTTTCGGGCATTGATCTCAACCAAAGGTACAATCTCATTGTTCTTAAGCATCATAGAATCAATACAAACATCTCCGAAATATCCGTCTCTATATAATTCCTCAGCTACCCTTGTTACGATTTGAAAGTAACCTTTTTGTTCTAAGCATTTCTCAAAATCATCATCAGCCGTCATTGAACCTAAATACGAGAATCCTTGATTATATATGACTTGAACTGAAATTATGTTACAATTACCCTGTTTATCGATGTTAACTTGACAAGAAAAGTCTAACATTCGGTCTAATAATGGTTCTAACAGGAAACTTGTAAGATAACCCTTATCTTCTTGTGATGCCACATGGTGCACAATCCTCTCGAATATCCTGGAGGAGGTTATCAATGAGTTACCCTTTCCTGACACACCATAATTATCTTTGATTAAAAAAGCCTTTCCGTCTCTTCCAATTAACTTTGCCTGCTCAATCATTTCCTGGCTACTACGGACAATTACTCCATATTTTTTTAACCCAATTCGTTGATGTAACTCATGTGAGTATGATTTAGAATTTATACAAATAACCTCATCAATACAGGGAATTTTCGTTTCTATGTTATATTTATAAAAAGCCTGTTGCGTCCAGGGAAGTATAGCATATGAATCGATATTCTTCGCAGTAGTTAGAATAGAGTTCAGATTCTCTTGCTTGTTATGATAAATCAATTCAAAGACACAGGCTTCGTCAGATTTGCTTTTGCGTTGGCTTAAATCTTGCAAGTCTTGTTCGTATGAATTAAACGAAAATCCGATGCTACTCAGATAACTATTGAGTACTCGATTTGTTTTAAATCGAGTTAATAATAGATCGTCAGGCTCACACAACGGAAACAGTAGCTCATCCATACTAGCTACTATACGCGAAGTACTTACGTCGGTTATTTCTGGAAGTTTTGAGTAATTATCCGGTCGCCAATATTTCTCAGCATCAAATGTACCCATAACAACTTTCTTAACCATCAATCTATCCTCTTCCTGGTAAATCTCCACTGTTAGCGGCGTCTATTTCATTCCTATTAAGAAACTCTAGCTCTCCGTTCTTACAAAATAGAAGTAAAGCATGCCAGTACAAATTTCCTGGCATGCTTTACACAAAAAAAGACTCCATGCCGCCAAAGATTATTCGCCTGATCATTTATGCTCTAATTCAATTCAAGTTTATGAAGCAACAGAACACCCCATAATCTTGGAAATATACCCATCTAATAAATCAACGCTATAAAAATTAGTGAAGTCAAAACTCTCAAAATCAATCTGAATTCCGAATTCATCTTCTAACATTAAAACCAGGTTGATCATCTGAATAGAATCTAATCCGATATCATTAATAATATCTGTTTTACCATTGATAGTTGACTCGATCTCTGGATTCTCGGTGACATTAACAAGAAGCTGTTTAATTCTCTCCTGTACGCTTAATTCACAACTCATAATTAGCATCCCCCTCTTTAATTTTCCTTAATTGTTCACTAAACGAATCTATTATTGTGTAACACTAATTTTAGTCCCGTCATATAGTCTTTATGGTTTTCTAAGGGTATTTAATATTTCAGCAAAACTTTCCAAAATAAAGTCCAGTTTTCCCTTTGGTTGTAACAAAATGGAATGATGAAATATTATACTCTCTCTTGTCGCCCGCTCTGCTACTGGAAACTGTAAACTCCTCCAATAATTTTCTGTTTTTGATATTGTTTTTGGAAACCGCTTTTTTGTCCATGGGCAAAAAAGCGGGTTTTTACTAACCAATGAATATGGAGAATGCAAATAAAACTGGCCCAATTGTAGTCTTTGCCTTAAAGACTTTATAACCTTTTCACGGAGTAATAACAGAATCTGATCATTAGGAGAATTAAAGTAGTCAGTATCAAGACGTATACAGTAAGAAAAATAAGACTGCTTTTCTATCTGCGGTAATCGTTTCATTGGCTTCAATCCATTAATTCGACCTAAGTTCTCATCTAAGTATCTAGCATTATCCTCTCGAATACGATTCATCTCATCCAATTTGGAAAGTTGCTCAATCAATACAGCTGCTTGGAATTCGGACATGCAATAATTAGAACCTTGAATTGTCCCTTTTGCTATAAGCTCTAAGTCACCGTACTCCAATTTCTTCTCCGAAAATACTCGAGAATCGGACCGTAGTTGTTCTAAACGATCGAATAAGACTGGATCCTTAGTTATCGTGCACCCGCCTTCACCAGAAGTCAGAGTTTTACTTTGTTGAAAACTAAATGCTCCAATATCGCCAATTGTTCCCGCCTTTTTACCATTCCAAACAGACCCATGGGTTTGAGCACAATCTTCAATGATCCGCAATTTATACTTTTGGGCTATTCCTAGGATCGCATCCATATCCGCCATACATCCATAAAGATGAACAGGCATAATGGCTTTAGTCTTCTCTGTAATACTCTCCTCAATAAGCTTAGGATCAATACAATAAGTCTCATGGTCTACGTCAACAAGTACAGGAAAGGCGTTGACGTTTAAAACCGATGTCGCTGTCGCAATCCATGTAAAAGCCGGAACTATAACCTCATCTCCAAAGCCTATATCTAGAGCTTCAAGTCCCATTAGCAACGAACTTGAGCCATTAGTTGCAGGGACACAATATGGCACCTGGTTGAATGCGGCAAAAGCTTTGGCGAACTCTTGTTCCATCGAACTTTTACCTGTGTAATATCCACTTATAGCATACCGCTTTGAATTGAATACCTCTAGGACTTTATCTACTGTTTCTTTTGTATATATTGGCCATTCAATCCATTCTGCATTATTCAATGTATACACTCCTAAAAATTTCTCATGAACTACGAACACCACCAAGCAATTTTAAGACAAATTAGTTCAGGTAATTCTATCGAAAATGACACATCTCGTTCAAAGTCCAGATTATCTAAGTGAACTTCTGAATAATACTCAGAAATAGGAGTCTCTTTATTCAGGTAAGCTAAATGACCCGATAGTTTTATAAGCTTTTTATTGTATTTTGTGACTGAAGTTATACCTATCACAATTTCTTTAGGTACCCACGTTGAAGGCAACATATCCTTATTAATTGTAAAGTTCTTTTTGCCTTCAAACAGGAAATAATCATCATGCCCTGAGGTTGATAAATAAGATAAATTATTCCCCTCAACAACCGAAGCTTTTTCATCTTTAGGAGTACCATCCTGTTGACCAACCCACCACCGTATGCTAACATCCGTTGCATTCAAACCAGACTTAAAGGGCTTAATTGAAAAAATTACATCTAAACCCGGAGGGATGTATCCTACACGAATCTCCGTATATTGTTTAGATAATAGAACTTTTTCATCATTAAACTCAAACCATAAAGGTTGAAATACAGATTTCGTCTTATTAATCGATATAATCATAATGTCAAAACTGTTGTATTTCGGTATACTATCACTACTGATTAAAAAGTTTCTTTCAGAATTAATGATTGCTTGGAAATCCGAGTTAATTCCATCCAATTTATAGTCCACAGTACTTAAATGATAGCCTGGTTTTATAACCAATATTTCCTTGATAGATTTTTCTTTTTTGCCGTCACACTCAACTTCAAGCGAGACTTGATGAAATCCAGGGTTGCTAAACATATATGATATACTTTCAGAACTATCTGGAATGTCCTTGCCATCAATTGACCACCGATAAACCAAATCATAATCTGCTTTATTGGTTAGAAAACTATTAGAACCATCTAGCTCAATCTGCTCATTACAGTAAGCGTATTTTTTTGAATCAATAACAGATATTAGCTTACTCTTCTCACACTTATTATTCCTTGTAGCATAAAGATAACCAGTAAGTGATGGTTCAGAGACTTCAATCAGATGGTCAATACAAAGCTCTTTTTCCAAAAACAACTGGCATAGTTCCTTCTCAGTATAGCAAGCGCCGTGAACTTCCAAAGAAATATTCTTTACTTTCCTTATGGCGTCTACAGATGAGCACTTAATAATATCAAATTCTGCACCTTCACAATCTAGTTTTATAAAGTCTATTTGATCAATTTCCAGATCATCAAGGATAGTCTCTAGTTTCCGGCATAGGACAGAAAATTTCCTAAAGTCCCTACCGGTTTTTCTTGTAATGTCTTCAATAAACCTCTTATCTGTTGAAGCTAAGCTCTCAGAATATATATCGTTTGTATTAGGTACAAATAATTCTATATAGCCATCTATATCACCTAAGGCCATATTAAAAGGTTTTATTTCACTTTCAAAAGAATTGGTTTGTATGTTCTTCAAAAGAATCTCATATATCTCCGGATTTGGCTCAAAACAATATACTCTAGCGCCTTTGACAGCTGCATACAAGGAGAAAATCCCTACATTAGCACCGATATCAATAACTGTGTCACCTTTTTTTATTGAATAAATTTTGTTATAGATCTCTTGCTGCCACACTTCATCAACAATAGGAAGTGCCTGTTGGTCCATTGTCAGAACGATATCACCTATCTTTTTATCGATTAAATTCATTAAAAACGTCTCCTTGTGGCTCGCCACTTCATAATATCTCACCAAGAAATCCTGCATAGTCCTGTAATAGATGAGTATGCTCGGCTTGCAGATTAATAAGATTATTTAAAGCCTCTTGCAATGGCGCAGGTAAATGTGCAAATCGTTTTTTAGATGCGTCCGCATATGCCTCGTTGATCCGAGTAATTCTTCCCAAAATCTCTGGTAGCGGTATTTTGTCTTCATAAGTGTATGCTTGAGTTCCTTTCCTATCCGAATAGTTGAAGTTCAATAACGAAAAGTTTTCTGTTTTTATATGACCCATAAAATCAACTAACTCCATAAACTCTTCTTCGGTTTCGCTAGGGAACCCAATAATATTATACGTATGAATATGAACACCTTTTGAACCGTATTCATTAATTATCTGGAGAAAATCTTCTTTGCTATAAGGTTCTCTATTCATTGCGCGTAGGATGCGCTTATTCACATGTTGACCCATAGCGCCGATATAGGTTAGCTTTCCTGAGGCTACTGCCTCATCAAAAAATTGCTTTTCCTCTAAGATATCTTCCACTCTTGCATTAAATAACGCTAATCGTAAATCAGGGTGATTTATACTTATAATTTGACGAAGAAGACTAATCCAATGGATATCCAGGTCAATACCCCATGAACGCAAGTCTTGACAAAGTAAAACAAATTTTGTCTGGCCTTTCTCCATCAGAGTATATATCCTTGAGAGGATCTTATCTGGGTGTACACTCTCCAACTTTGTTCGAGAGAACTTAATCGCACAATAGGAACAGTTATTTTTACAACCTTGACCAATTATTATCTGTTTATATCCATATGAAGCTAGAAACTCCGCGACCGTAGGAAAGAAAAAACCATTAGCCACAATTTTGTTTTGCATCTCTGCTTGTTTAACGAAGTTTTGCTGAAGCTTAATGCGATTTGTTATTGGATAATCTTTCATTGCCCTAAAAGAAAAATGAATGCCTTCAATACCATGATTTGATGCAATTTGCGCAGGAGCAGGAACATCTTCGAATCGGACAGATGGTTTAATGATCTCATCCAGTATGGAAAAGTCATAGTTGTCAACTACTACATAATTTGATTGGGGATCTGCAAGATAACGCGAATCGATCAACCGTTCTTTATACTGACCATTTTTGTCAATATGAGCCCCGCGGGTTTTGGGGTTTTGCTTCGGAAAACAACCAATTAGTACTACTTTTTTATTGTCTTGGTAAGAATCCATTTTTTCTTCAATATATGCAAGCTCAGCATGACTTTGCAGCTCAGTATCTTCTGTTACTCCACACCCGGAATAAATAATAATGTCAGCTTTATCAATTGATGAACACAGTTCATACCCGTTAATTGTAAGATAATCACGGACACGCTGGCAAAGATTTCTATTTAAAATACAAGATAGCCAAGCTGGTATTACGATTGCTCTCTTCATACTGCAACCTCTTTCTCATATGTACATTTGTCATGACATGGTTTTACAAGAACACAAGCATTAAATCTTCACAAATAAGTTTTACACCCAAAAGTGATAAGAGTTATCACTAAAAACTTAGTTTTTGGTGTATTATAGGCATCCAATCACTGATTCGAATCTTTTGCGGACACTTACCCTCACATTCTCCGCATTGTATACAGGCATTCGCTTTATTTGCATCAGGAATATGATAGTTATATAACTCTTTATTCATCCCAAAATGCTCATAAGTAGTAGCTTCATTGAATAGTTCAAAGATAAAAGGAATATCCACAGAATTAGGACATGGTAAGCAATATCGGCATTTTGTACAAGGGATCGAAATGTTTTCTTGATATAAATTTTTACTTAGTTCAACTAACCCTTGCTCTTGTGATGAAAAACCACCAATAGTGGCGCGATTGGCAATCTCAATATTCTGTACAACCTGCTCCAAACTGGTCATTCCACTTAAAACACACACAATCTCAGGCTTATTCCACAGCCAACGTAGTGCGACTTCAACGGGATCCATATTATGCTGCTGAAAGAGCGTTCTAATTTTAGTTGGAGGATTCGCCAATATACCACCAAGCAAGGGTTCCATAATTACGATCGGCAATCCCTTTTTAGTTGCATATTCCAATCCTTTTCGTCCAGCCTGAACATCCTCATTTAGATAGTTATACTGGATATAACAAAACTCCCATTGGTCATACTCATTGATAATTTGCTTGAATACTTCATAGCTATCATGAAAAGAAAAGCCAATATGACCGATCTTCCCTTTTTCTTTTGCCCGCTGAGCCCATTCCATAATACGGTATTCCTTTACTGTTTCCCATCGTTCGTGGAACAGCGCATGTAATAGATAAAAATCAATATGATCAGTTTGTAATTTCTTGAGTTGCTCGTCTAGGAACTTCTCCGCATCTTCTTGGCTCTGGACTAACCAACAAGGTAACTTCGTGGCAATCTTCACCTTTTCACGGTAATTAGCCTGGTTTAAGATGCGTCCGAGGACTGTTTCATTCATGTCATTCTGATAATAATAGGCCGTATCTATATAATTAACACCTTGATCAATCGCGTAATGCAGCATTTTATCAGCATCTTCAGGCAATCGCATTCCACCAAATCCTAAAGCGGATACATTGAAATCAATGTTGCCGAATTTTCTATACTGCATCAGTTAACCTCCTATTAATGAATAGTGCCTTTAAGCGTCTATTTCATTCCTATCTAATTGATATGATGTGTTATAGATATGTTAAGCGCTGATAGATTACACGGTTCACAGCTGGCCAAAAACACCTGCATATACTATATTAATACTTGATTATCTATTACGCCTGGACAAATATATTTTAAAGCTAAACTTTTTTGTCGTATATTACACATATTTAACGATTTTTGTTATACCCACAGCGTACATGTGTGTTTTACCAACGTACTTTGTTTTATTATTTTTTTCTATATTAGGACAAATACGTCTCAATATATCAAATGAGACTCCTAACTTCTATTACGGTAAACATACAATGCCATTTGTTTAGCAATTTAATTTATTATTAATTCACTTCACAGGACATACCAAGATTATCTTTGCTTCTGTTTGACAACTTCTTGCTGATTCCGCAAGATAATCCAGTTGATTTCCGTGTGTTTTTTTGTGCCACATTATTTCATTAATTCTTTACTATATTATAAATAAAAGTTTACAACCGCGAACAGACACCTTAAGTCTACCTTCATGTTAGTTTAGCGCAAGCTAATAATCTTCCCTAACCCATATTCAAGCTCATCACAGATACAAAAAGTAAATCGGGCGTTCATCACAAGAACACCCGATCTTTTATAACTGGCTGTAATCTTTCTTTATAAATGTATTTTTTTGATTCCTTAGTTTTCTCTTTACTTCAACCCGGCCCTTTCGTACAGTTTCCCAATCAACCCGTTTGCCTTTTTTTTCACATCTTCTTCATCAATTGTATTCAAGCGACTATTCTGATAAACAACCTGCCCATCTACCATAGTCAATATCACATCAGATCCCTTTGCTTGGTAAACCAATTGGGCGTAAATATCCGAGCCTTCAAAGGGCGTACAATGAAGATTGTTCAAATTTACTATGGCCAAATCGGCTTTTTTTCCCTGTTCTAGTGATCCTATCACATCTTCAAGACCCATAGCTTCCGCACCACCGAGTGTAGCCAGCTCAAAGACTTGTTGTGCCGGCATGACAGTTGGACCATGGAGAGGCTTTTGGATCAAAGCAGCCAACCGCATTTCCCGAAATTGATCTAGATTATTATTGCACGGAGCGCCATCAGCTCCGATCGAGACTGAGATTCCTTCCTCTATCATCCGTGGAATCTGAGCAATACCGGATGCTAACTTCATGTTGGATGAAGGGCAATGAACAACTTTTATTCCCCCTTGTCGGAGGATATTCATCTCTTGTTTATCCAGCCAAATACAATGGGCTAAAACCAGCTTTTCATCGGCCAGGCCAAGGTGATCAAAGTAGACCACATTGCGCATCTTTCGTTCCCGCTCTACCAAAGCTATCTCTCCTTGATTCTCCGAAGCGTGGGTGTGAACTTTAACCTGATATTTGCGAGAAAGTTCGCCTACTTCCCTAAGCAGTTGCTCCGTACAAGAGACGGCAAATCGAGGGGCAAAAGCATAGGAGATCCTTTCATTACATCGACCATGCCATTTTTCCAGCAAAGTAACACTTTCCTCTAAAGAGTCAACAGTTTTCTCCATCAGACTGTCGGGCACCCCTACCCCCCAGTCCATCATGCATTTTCCGCTCATAGCTCGGATTCCCGTCTCCGCTATTGCCTCAAAGGCTGAATCTGTGTGATGCACAGTCTCCATATCAATGATCGCCGTGGTTCCGCTCCGGAACAGCTCTCCGATCCCAAGCAGAGCAGAGTAGTAAACAGACTCTGGATCATGGGCCCCTTCTAGTGGCCAGATCCGCAATTTCAACCAGTCCAATAACTCCAGATCATCGGCTTGACCCCGAAAAATGGTCTGACATAAATGAATATGCGTCTGGATTAAACCTGGTATAACCACCTGACCCTTGGCGTCTATTATTTGATCTGCGACATATTCTCCATTACCTATGGCCTTTATACGATCATTTTCTATGTAAATACTCCCGGATATTACATCTCGTCCGGAGTTCATTGTGACGATCAGCGCATTCTTAATCAAAGTCGAAGCCATGAAATCACACACCTATCCATTTATCAGTTATCAGTTATCAGTTAAGGGTACTTGCCGCAATTCTTATCTCATCGCTAGCGTGAATAGTCCCGCCTTTTACTACTCGGGCAAAGATCCCTTCATTGGGCATGACACATTCTCCCACTTGACGATAGACAGCGCATTTCCCGTGGCACTCTTTGCCAATCTGTGTAACCTCCAAGACCGCTTCTCCTATAGTTAGTAGTGTACCAACAGGTAAGGTATGTAAGACAATATCCTTTGTAGTAATATTCTCGGCAAATTTACCTGGACTCAAACCCGGAACTCCCGAGCTAGTCATCCGGTCAATGCTCTCTCGGGCCAGGAGGCTTACTTGCCGGTGCCAGTTGCCACCGTGGGCATCACCCTTTAACCCAAACCCGACAATCAATTCACCGTTTGCTACAGGTTCTTTTGGCACGCCCTTCGTCTCGCTTAGGTTAACAGCGACGACTCGCGGCCTTCTTCTTTCTTTATCACCACTAAATTCATTATTCGCCTGTTCATTCTTTGCCTCTGTCATAGACACCACTCCTGCCACCCGATTTATTTCTTAAGCCAATATCTCCAATTACCATTCCACGATCCACGGCTTTACACATATCATAGATGGTCAATGCCGCCACGGAGACTGCAGTCAATGCCTCCATCTCAACACCTGTACTCCAAGTGCACCTGGCCGTAGCAGTGATAACGACACGGTTTTGCACGTTGTCAATCTCAAACTCAACATTAACCGAGTCCAATGGGATCTGGTGGCATAAAGGTATCAATTCTTGGGTTCGCTTCGCTGCCATAATCCCGGCTACTCGCGCTACTGCGAATACATCACCCTTGGGAAATCCTCCCTCACTGATCTGCCGCAATGTTTCAGACTGCATAAGTACAAATCCAGAGGCCGTCGCTTCTCTGACAGTCTTCCCCTTTGTTGATACATCCACCATCGAGGCGTTGCCTTCATTATTCAAATGGGATAGCTTCATGATTATCCTAATTATCCTCCAATCACCGTCATGTTCCGTCGGGAGACGAAATTATCGGCAAAACAATGTCCAGCAGGCTTCTGGAGAATTGCTTTTTCAATGAGTTCTCTCATCTGTTCTGGCTTATGGCGAAGTACCGGTAAAAAATCGACTTCCATATTACTCCCAAGACAGAGTCGGAGTTTTCCGTCATGAGTTACGCGAATGCGATTGCAGTTTGCACAGAACTTATGACTGATCGGACTAATTAAGCCCACCCGCCCACAATATCCAGGTACTCTATAATATACAGCCGGTTTGGAACCATTATCACTGATGGCTTTAAGATCCGGTCGTCTTGCAAGTATCTCTGAATTCAGAAGGACACTATTAGGATGTTCAGCAACGAAATTACCGATGGGCATTAACTCGATAAAACGGACATCGATCGGATTATTCCGAGTAAGTTCGATAAAGGAGTCGATCTCATGGTCATTAATTCCTTTCATAGTAACAACATTAAGTCGAACAGGGGATAATCCGACTTCAACAGCCTTACAGACACCCTCTAAAACCTTAAACAGATCCCCTCCGTCTGTTATCTTCTTAAACTGATCTCGATCTAAAGAATCAATGCTAATATTAACCCGCTTTAGACCAGCATCTTTTAGTTTCTGCGCCTTATGCGCCAACCCGATTCCGTTAGTGGTCATCGAGATATCATTGACTCCTCTGAGCTCTGAAACACCAGTGATGATCTCAGCAAGATCAGAGCGTGTTAGAGGTTCTCCTCCGGTAATACGCACTTTTTCAACCCCGAGACCTGCAAAAGTTTGGGTAACAAAACGGATCTCTTCTGGAGTCATCCGTTCATCGCAGTCGGAATTGGCTAAATCGGCCTCAGAAGGATTCGCAGTCGAACAATAAATACACCTCAGGTTACACCGGGGTGTTACGGATATACGTAAATAATCAATCTTCCTGCCAAATTGGTCACGCATAATGGGATATACACCTCGTTACTCGTGTTGAAACCGGTCTTCGTGCATTGTGCTTTAGAAAAACCCAAAATCATAAACTTCATCGTCGCACTAAACGAAAGGCAAAGCTTATACTTTTCTTTAGCCGGCGATTTCATAATCCTTGATTTCCCATTCCGAAACACATAACTACTGGTATCTATTAACTGATAACTGTTAACTGATAACTGTAAAGCTGTTGCTTTTTACCCTATTATGCTAGAATTATTGTAAATCCTTAATAATGAATAGTGGCGCAGCCATCTATTAAAACACACTGTTCCGCACTAATACCTCTGAAAGGAATGATTATCATGATCCGTTACTGCATCGTGACAATTAGTGATAAAGGCGCTGCAGGACTTCGCAAAGATAAGAGCGGACCCGCTATTGAAGGCATACTCTCCACTTTAGATGCCGAACTGGTTGAATATACAATGATCCCTGATGAACGTTCAGTTATCTCCGAAGTATTGATCAGAATGTGCGAGCAAAACACAGATCTCATCATAACAACAGGAGGTACAGGACTATCACCTCGGGATGTGACACCCGAGGCGACACTGGATGTTGTTGAACGTCAAGTTCCAGGAATTCCAGAGGCCATGCGTGTTAAGAGCCTCGAGCTAACCGATCGAGCAATGCTTTCCCGCGCCGTAGCAGGCACCCGAGGAAAAACCTTAATCATCAACCTACCAGGTAGCGAAAAAGCCGTCTGTGAGTGCCTCGATGTCATCCTGCCAGTATTGGATCATGCGATTCAGATCCTAAAAGGCGCTTCATCCGAATGTGGATCAAGTTTAACAGGTAAAAAAGTCAAATAGAAAATTTCTTGAAACCCGTTGCTCCATCTTTTACTACTATTTGTCATTACTCTGTTTCTTGTTTCGCTTTTAATGCCATTAGCACCTTCTCGGGGGTAATCGGTAAATCTTTGATCCTAATACCAGTAGCGTTATAGATCGCATTAGCAATGGTAGCCGGCGGTGTATCGATTCCGATTTCACCAACAGATTTTGCTCCATAGGGTCCTGACGGTTCATAGCTTTCGACAAACTCCACCTCGATCTCGGGAATGTCTTTTCTCGTAGGAATACTATAGAACATCAGGTTATTGGTGAGCATTCTTCCTTGAGCCGAGTATTTAACCTCCTCGAATACGGTCATCCCAATTCCCTGAACCAAAGCGCCTTCCACTTGAATTCTGGCTAGATTTGGGTTGATAGGAGTTCCGCAGTCCACCACTGCCGCATATTTTATTAGATCAACTTTTCCAGTCTCCAAATCCACCTCGACTTCGGCAAAACCAGACATGTAAGGCGGCGGCGACTTATGCCCCACATACGAGTCGGAGGCTACCAGCTGGCGTTGGTTGTGATGGTAAAATAACCCCGTGGACAAATCTTTCAAGGAAATGGCGCCTTTTCCATCCTTCCGTCGAATCTCTTTGCCGTCATATTCAATCTCGTCTTCCGTTACCCGTAACTTCTTTGCTCCCTCGCTCTCAATGAGTTTCCTCATGTTCTGTGCCGCTTTACGCACAGCATGACCCGATACATATGTTGTACTGGAGGCGTAAGCGCCAACGTCAAAAGGAGTCAGATCCGTATCAGACGAATAAACAATGATATCCTCTGTTTTTACACAGAGAGTCTCCGCTGCAATCTGAGCTAAAATCGTATCGCTTCCAGTGCCGATATCTGTCGCTCCTATCAACAAATTGAAGAACCCATCGTCATTGAGTTTGATGATTGCAGAAGCCATATCAATGTACGGAATTCCCGAACCCTGCATGGCTATGGACATGCCTATCCCGCGCACTTTATTTGGGGCCACCGTTTTTTTAGGAAACTTATCCTCCCAGCCGATCAGCTCCATTCCCCGACTAACGCAGGTGTCCAGCTTACAACTGTCAATGAGCATCTCCACTCCTTCGCCGCCTTCGCCCATAATCTTGAAGATCGGCGAGGTCTCACCTTCAACGATCATATTCTTCCGCCGAAGCTCAATCGGACTCATCCCTAGCTTCTCCGCCAGTTGGTCAATGGCAGACTCCAAAGCGAAATCACCTTGCACCGCTCCATAACCCCGGTATGCACCAGCCGGTGTATGGTTTGTATATACGACGACACCTTTAAACCGCACCGCGTCGACTCGGTTGTACATGGGCAAAGTCTTAGAACCTGCCACCATCAGGACGGTTAGCGCGTGTTCTCCATAAGCGCCGGTGTCGGCGAGGACAATCATCTCAATTGCTTTGATCCGACCATCTCTAGTGGCTCCCAAAGCGATCTCAAATCGCATCGGATGCCGAGAATAGGTGGACTCAAAAACTTCCGTACGAGTATAGATAATCTTGGCCGGTTTTCCGGTCTTAAGTGCGACCAGAATCTCGCCATGAACGGCCTGTTTACCGCCGTATCCCCCGCCAACCCGCGGTTTGATCACGCGAATGTCTTTTCTCGGAATATCCAGGGCGTGTCCGATAATCCGCCGGACATGGAACGGGGTCTGTGTGGAAGTAATGACCGTCAACCGACCGTGAAAATCTACATAAGCCAAGGCAGTATGAGGTTCCATCATCACATGGGCCTGAGCTTGCGTATAGTATCGGTCTCTTACCACCACATCACAATCTTCTAAGACTCCGGCCACATCACCGACTTGCATCTCATAGGAGGCGGCAACATTTCGGCCTGGATCTGCTCCGATATCAAATTTGGAGTGGATCTCCGGCTCCGGATGAACTATGGAGGAGTTTCCCTCCGCCTGTTCAAAATCGAGCACGGGTTCGAAGACCTCATAGTCTACCTCAATCAATGCCAACGCCTCATCGGCTATCTCTTCAGAGACAGCAGCAACCACCGCCACCTCATCTCCGCAATACCGAACATATTCATCCAAAGCATATTTATCATAGGGCGAGGGTTCAGGGTACCCTTGTCCCGCCCGTGTTAGAATGTTTCTCGGTAGATCGTGATAGGTCAACACACACGCAACACCAGGAAGCTGCCGGGCTTTTTCCGGATTAATCTGACAAATACGTGCAAAAGCATGTGGACTTCGCAGAACTTTAACGATTAGCGCATCTTTGGGCGCTATATCATCAGTGTAAGCTGGCTTCCCCATCACCAAACCTTTCCCATCGATCTTGGGCAATGGTTGTTTGACCTCTTTCACGACTTCACCCCCAGGTATTTCTTTAAGGCGCGAAGTTGTCCCACATACCCGGAACACCGGCAGAGATTACCTGATAAATAATCTTCCACCTGCTCCGCCGTGGGATTAGAATACTCCTTCTTTAGCGCCATTACAGTTAAGGCAAATCCCGGGTTACAGTAACCACACTGGTCTGCTCCCTCGGCGGTAATAAACTCCGCATATTCGGCGATCTCCTGTTGCATTCCTTCAGCCGTAGTAATGTTGTGCCCATCAGCTTTAGCTGCCAACATCGAGCAGGATAAGATCGGCGTCCCATCCATTAGCACAGTACACCCCCCACAAGAGCTGGTATCACATGCTCGTTTGACGCTGAGACAACCGTAACGTCGTAATACATCCAGCAAAAACTCATTAGGTTCAATATCTAAATTCATATTCAGTCCATTTAGGCAAACAGAGATCTTCATTGTCCCACCTCCATGACCGCCCGTTTAACCAGCACCTTACAGAGTTCTCTTCGGTATGCCGCCGAAGCTTTACGGTCGTTGCCGAACCCCAATTCTTGTTCGGCAATTTCAGCGGCAATCCGAGGCGTTTCTTCGTTCATTGAATTAGCTTTTCCTAAGTAATCCATGGCTTGAGTTGCTAACACAGCCGCCCCAGGTCTCCCACCCACTGCGATCTTGTAACCATTTCCACTTTTAGAGACGGCAGCACACAAAATGGGTAAGCTGCCGGAGGAGTTACGAAACATTTGGTATGAAGCACGGATATTTTGCTTTGAGATGACCACTTTTTCCAGAATGTCTTTGATATTACCTTGTGTTAAAAACTCTATTAAACTCATAGTTCCGTGATGGTGTAAGACCACATGTGTATCTACCACCATCAGACTCGTCAGTAACTCAGAGAACCCATAACGCCCATAGATTGTTCCACCGACGGTGACCATGTTGCGCAGTTGTACTCCGGGAACATTGCAGACCGTCCGAGGAATGAGCCCGCCTAAGTTCTGCTGCAAAACGGCGCTCTTTTCCAGTTCTCTAAAGGTTGTCATGGCTCCGATCTCAACAGCTGTGTCTGTCTCCTGGATAAAGTTAAGTCCGGCTTGGGACAGATCAATCGCAACGCCAATCTTACGGGACGACAGTCTCGTAAAGACTCCGCCCCCGATGACTGCGGCGTTTTGACCGGAGGTTAGTAAAATATAAGCCTCGCCTGCGCTCTTAGGTTTGACATACTCCTCAATGGCCAGCATTTACCACCGCTCCTTACATGAATTATTCTCACTTCAGTTTTTCATTATTAAATCATGTTCACTGCTTTTATATTATTTTAGGCCTGCATTTAACCTGATACTCCACCAACTCATTGATGGTGGGGTTTTCTCCACATAGAGGACACTGTGTCCTTTTCTTCCATGGGACATCCCTAAAGCTGGTATCCAAGGCGTTAAATGTCAGAATTCTCCCAGAAACAGTAGACCCGAGACCTAAAATAAGTTTCACCGCCTCAAGCGCCTGAGCCGTTCCGATAATTCCGGAGACCATTCCTAAAATTCCAGTATCGTTGCAGGTAGGCAGAACTCCGTCTTCAGGCGGGGTCGGATAAAGACATCGGTAGCATGGGGTCTTTTCGGGGATAACAGTCATCAAGATCCCATCATATCCAAGGACCGCTCCTTCAACGACCGGCTTTTTTAGAAAAAAACAGCAATCGCTAATTAGATATCTGGCCGTAAAATTATCTGTCGCATCGATCACTAAGTCATATTCACCGATGATCTCTTCTACATTATTGATATCAATCCGCGTAAGATATTTCTTCACCGTAACACTCGGATTGAGTTCCATGATCTTCTCCGCAGCGGAGTCCGTCTTTATTCTGCCAAGATCCTGAGTGGTGTGGATGATCTGCCGATTAAGATTAGAGACAGACACGCGGTCAAAGTCCACCACACCTAAGAAGCCTACTCCAGCCGCTGCCAAATAATACAGAGCCGGCGAGCCGAGTCCACCGGCTCCAACCACCAGTACTTTAGCATCGGCCAACTTTGTTTGACCATCATGCCCAATTCCGTCGAGGATCATTTGCCTGGAATACCGGAGAGTCTCTTCGTTCATTACTTTATGTTCACCCCATCGTCCTTAACCTCCGCCAATGATACGGATGATCTCCAAGTTATCGCCATCGGTCAGACGGATCTTATCCCATTCGTCCCGCGGCGGAGTAGTAAAGTTCCACTCAACGACCAATAGCTTGGTGTCAAACTGTCTTTCCTGAAGAAACTCCAAAATTGTCATGGGCCTTTCGATTACCTCAGTAGTTCCATTGACCATAATCTTCATGGCTTATACCTCTCTACAAATGATAAACCCCACTTATAGCTCGGGTTGGACATCTGGATTCACAAAGTCCACAGCCAAAACACTTATCCGGATTAATGATTACTTGTTCATGATAACTGATGGCAAAGTAGGGACAGATCTTCTCACATAGTCTACACCCATTGCATTTTTCCGTATCAACCCGTGGTCTATTCGGCAAAAACTGCTGTTCTTTCTTCTGCAAAGGTGTGTCAATAACCTGTTTCACACTGCTAAAACCATATTTTTCGAGCGCTCCAGGAAGGTCGGTCACTAGCCTCTGATAATAGTCTTTCCCATAAAGCAGCGCGGAAGACAACATCTGAACCGCATCCGCTCCAGCCAACAGAAACTCAATCACATCATCAGCAGTCTTAACCCCCCCGGTTCCAATGACAGTCAACTCCGGAACAGCTTCCTTGATGAGATTGACAATCGCAAGTGCTAACGGCTTAATAACAGGCCCGGAACTCCACGCTTGGCCCGATGAATTACCCAGACGCACACTGCGTTTAGTAATATCAATTGTCATCGTGGGGCCTAACGAATTGATAGCTACAATGCCATTGCCCCCATTATCCCTAACCACCCTGGCAAAACCGGCCGGATCCGTGATATGGGGACTGATCTTCATAAAGAAAGGTTTTTTAGTGTTTGCTCTAATAGCGCTAATGGTCTCAGCAATTACGGAGAGGTCTTTCCCCACATAATGGGTGGAGATCTCGAAGGCGTCCGCATAAGGATCCAGCTTCGGTATTAGGGCTTGCATATCTTCACGGCTATATCCAACGCTTATGATTAGCGGGATACGCAAGTCTCTTTTTAGTCGCGGCAGAATATTTATGAGCCATTCTTCGCTCGATAATTCCGACCACAACTCGGTATTCATCAGCATATCCCGTTCTCCATAGATACAGGGTCTGGGAACGACTGCGGCCTGACGTGAAATGGTCTTGGTCACCATAGCACCAACACCCATTTCGGCGATACAGATCATCTTTTCGTAGTCCCCGACTATAGGTCCGGAAGCAGGCATTACCGGATTGCTTAATTCAATTCCGCAGATTCTTGTTGTCAGTTCCATGATGTTACCCTCCTCTTTTTTATTGAAGTGGAAAGGGTAGAAAAAAGCCAAATCCTAAGGGGTAAAGCACAAAATCCTGATGGCAATATGGGTTACAACTGTAGCATTAAGAGTCTAATCTCCTAATAAAGTCCTCGATCAACCTTAACGAAACTTTTTTTCGATATACAGCGGTAGAACGCTGGTCATCTATTGGTTGAATTAGTGGAGTATAGCTTTCTTTAATCTCTGTTACACGTT
>OBJA01000690.1_pt1 | contig 27585 bp, 26 predicted proteins | sample 1519751 | NCBI WGS metagenome assembly OBJA01 (sample SAMEA3881238, study PRJEB22517) | soil metagenome | biome: lake sediment; feature: soda lake sediment; material: sediment, water from around vicinity | place: India | collected 2013-12-23 | depth 3 m
GTGGTTTGGTGGACCCAAATGAGCGAGGAGTAACGAAGAGTGGCGCTTTTTCAGGCACAACCCGGAGGGCTGGGGCCATTTTTCCGCCCAGCTTCGTTGTCAGTCGTTCATTTAGGCCCACTAAATTTCTCTCCTTCCGCCTCGCTGGTCGAAAAAATGGCCTCCAGCGGCGATAATCCAAATAGTGTTAACAGGCCCTAGGCAATCGCTTCCCAGGTGGATATTGTGCCGACAATCATGGGCTTGCAGGGCAGACCCTATACCCACCAGTGCTGGGGCCGCGATCTGCTATCCATCGCCACAGGGGACACCGGCTTTGCCGTAATCAAGCCGTCCGGGTCTGAACAAACCACTGCGATAGTTAGGGGTTCTGATATTCTGACCCTGGCCCCGCGCATGGCGCCCCGACTGGGCACCATCACCTTTGGAGCCCCGCTGGCCTGGACAAGCAACAGCGATCCTGAGAGAGAAATCACCCTGCAAACACAACTGCAAAGCTATATACAGACGGCACTGGATGCACTGGCCCGCAACAGAACCGGGCTGCCTGAGGATAAGGGTGCAATTCACTGATCGTCAGCGGGGGAATCTTCCAGCTTGATCAGCGGCTTGAGTTCCCTGAAATGGCAGCGAGTGCCATCAGGGAGGATCACCCTGGTGGTTCTGTCCAGCTCGAATGGCCCCATGGTGGCAAAACCGAGAGTGTCGGCATAGCGGATACCACGGCATGGCATTGTGAATGTCGCCACCAGCTCGCCGTGACCCAGGGCCTTGATAATCATGGTGCTGTCATCCACCACCCGCCAGCTCTGGATTCTGCTGGACCCGAATCCAGACGGGATCACCACATCCTTTGCATCCTTTTCAAAAAGGGTGATTTGCTCAACCTCGCCAGTATCAACAGGCTTGCTTGCCCCACAAGCAGTAAGCAGCACAGCTGATATCAAACCAATGACAACTCTGTTCATGGAAACCTCGCTCACTGCCTTTTTCGGCCATATCCTGACACCTTTATGACAACGACAGAATGGATTCAATCCGGGCAGCTACAGCAGAAAGTATGGCGGAAATGCAGGCAACGACTTGACAGCATAAATCCAGAGCCACCATGATCAGTGGTTCAACCGCCTTGAAGGATTATTACCCATGCTGAATGTTGCCATTTTAGGGGCTACCAACGCCACTGACCGCACCGCATGGCAAGCCCAGCAGATGCTGGCAGAAAACCATCACCGGATTTTTCCTGTCTCACCCACCCAGGAAACAGTAGGGGGCCTCAAAGCCTATAAAAGCCTTCTGGACATTCCCGAAGCCATTGATGTGGTCACCGTCTATGTCGGCCCCGCCCGACTGCAGGGTATTGTGGAAGAAATTCGCGCCATCCATCCTGCTCGGGTAATTTTCAACCCCGGCACTGAAGCGCCCGATTTCGCTGCTCAACTTGAAGAGGACGGCATTGCCACCCAGCAAGCCTGCACCCTGGTGTTATTGAGAACCGGACAGTTTGAAGCGCAGACCTGACAGACTTTCACCGGCGCAAAAACCCGGGTCAACAGTTGCCAGAAAAATAACAGGCGTCCAGCCAACCCCCAGGGCACACCCCATCGGGATCGATTCTTCATCACCAAAGCAGCACCCATAACCCACGTCGGATTGCAGCAGGCAAAGGCTACAGAGAGATATTTTTCGCGAAACTACAGATACGGGATCAAAGCGCCGCTTGCGACACGATTAAGCGGTTTTATGGACCGGTCTGGTACATAGCCAGCAGGCCAGCAGTGCATAGAGCAGCGACAGACTGAAGACAATGTGCACCACCTGCAACAGGGCGGGAAAGTGTTCCGGCCTGATGGCCTGCTGGCCAATCAACAGGGAGATAATCGCAAGCACCGTGACACTGCCGAAAATATTGCCGAAATTCCGTGCCAGGTTCAGCAGGGCTGAGGCTACGCCCAGGCGGGCTGGATCAATTGCCGACATGGCGGCGGTATTGTTGGGGGCGGAGAACAAACCGAAACCAATACCTATCAAGGCAACACTGAAGCAAACCCTGTATACGGAGGTTTCAACACCTATTCCGACCAACACCACAAACCCTGAAGCGACCAACAGGCACCCGAGTGCGGCAATGCGGTGGGGTAAATAGCGATCCGCAATGCGTCCCGACAGGGGAGCAAAAATGCTCATGAATATAGCCTGTATAAACACCACACCGCCCGCCTGGGATGGCGTGAACTGCAATATCAGCTGCAGGTAGAGGCTAAGTAAAAAAAAGACCGGGTAGTAACTGGCATACATCAACAGGGTTGTCACAATGGATCGGGAAAGTATCTGGTTGCTGATGACCATGCGTATTCTCACCAGCGGATGCTTTGCACCGAGCTGCTGAACAACAAAGGACACCAGCAACACCACTCCTGTCACAATCAATATCCAGGCCTCCGGCGCAGGCAGCAGGGATAATCCTATGCTGAAAGCCACCACACCGACACCCATCAACAAACTTCCCATATAGTCAAAAGGTTCGGAAATATCGTTTTTCCACTCCCCCTTGAGCTTGTAGATAACCAGAAAAAAGATACCCACACCGACCGGGATCTGGGCAATAAAAAGACTGCGCCAGCCCAGATACTCGGTAAAAAGCCCTCCCACCAGGGGGCCGCAACTCAAACCGAAATAGAGGGAACCCATGCTGGCTCCGATTGCCATACCCCTGGAGTGAAGGGGAAATATGGACAGCAGCATGGCCAGTCCGCAGGCGAAGATCATGGCACCACCCATGCCCTGTACAACGCGCCCTCCCAGCAACCATCCGATACCCGGGGCAACTCCCACCAGCAGTGTGCCAGCAAAAAATACCGCTACGCCTGCCAGAAATACCTGGCGGCGTCCGCGAATATCAGCCAGTTTGCCAAAGGGCAACAGGAAAACCACATTCGCCAGGAGAAATGCCGTAGGAATCCAGCTCAACAATACAGCACTGGCCTGTAAATCTTTACCGATAGCCGGTACGGCAACAAACGTTGAAGACAGGGTGAGGGTAACGAGGAAGTTACACAGGCAAATAATCGCCATTGCCAGCCAACGCGCCCGGGGATTTTCCTGGTAATGGATTGCTGTGTGCTGGCTGTCCAGTGCTTTACCTGTCAACTGACTCTCCGATTCATTACATGCCAAATTATCACTGGACTCCAACCTGTCACGCCGGAGTGCAGTTCGCAACCAATAGCGCGTACAATGATCCCGCGTGCTTCAGTAGCACATCGAACCTTCACCAGGGTGCCCAGACTATTTCGGAACTATCGACTATGTCCAACCGCGCCGCCCCCCTTGTTTCAAGGCTTGCTGCAATTTTACTCACCGTTGTTGCCTTTGGCTTCACTTCTCTGTCGGTTGCCACAGAAAGTCCCCAGGATGACGATTACAACCAGTTGCCCAAGGCCCCCGGCGTTGACCACAGCAGTCTTTTCAAGCCGGATTTCAAGCTTTTTGGCCGCAAGAACAAAGACGACAGTTCGGCGGAACAACCACTGGCACACGGCAGCATCACAATTCTGGGGGAAACCGTTGCCCCTGCCAGTTTTACCCGCCTGTCATGGATGCCTCAGGACACCTTTGAGGGCATCGCCGCGCCAACACCAGTGCTGGTGCTCAATGGCGCCACACCTGGGCCAACCCTGTGCCTCACTGGCGCTGTCCATGGCGATGAGATCAATGGCATCGAAATTATCCGCAAGGTGTTTTTTGGCCTCAAACCTTCTGATCTGGCGGGCACCATTATCGGAGTTCCCATCGTCAACCAGCAAGGCTTTCGCCTTTCATCCCGCTACCTGCCTGACCGCAGGGATCTTAACCGCTACTTTCCGGGTGATCCGGGCGGCAGTTCTGCCTCCCGCATAGCCCACAGTTTTTTTCTCGATATTGTCCGTCACTGTGATGCCCTGGTGGATATTCATACCGGCTCTTTCCACCGCACCAACATGCCCCAGTTGCGGGCTGACATGCGCAATGACAAGGTTACCCAGCTGGTACACGGATTTGGCGGCATCATTGCCCTCCACAGTGAAGGGGCAAAAGGCACCCTGCGCAGGGCAGCGGTTGATTCGGGCATTGCCTCAGTCACCCTTGAGGTGGGCGAGCCCATGCGCATCCAGGAGGACGTAGTTCAGGACGGCGTGGAACGTATTCTCACCCTGATGACCAGTATGGGAATCTATAAACGCTCCTATTACTGGACCAATGTTGAACCTGTCTATCTGAACTCACGGTGGGTAAGAAGCGAGCAGGGTGGACTGCTGCTGAGCCGCATCAAGATTGGCGACAAGATCAAACCCGGCGACCTTCTCGGCAAGGTCGTAGACCCCATCAACAATATTGAATATCCGATGCACTCCCCCTTTGAGGGGCGTGTAATTGGCATGGCACTGAACCAGGTGGTGATGCCCGGTTACGCCGTCTACCATATCGGCATCCAGACCACAGAAGACGCCATCGAAATGACGCCAAACACCCACCGCAGCAACGACGGCACTCCCCTTGGCATCGAAAATGGCGCACCGGTCCGACCTGATATACCAGAGTTTGACTAGCGTCTGTTATTCATAAAAAAACCCCGGTTATTTGCATAACCGGGGTTTTCCAAATAATTCTTCAGGAAATTATCAGATCACTCTGACTTCTTCTGCCTGGGGACCTTTCTGGCCTTGAGTTACCTTGAACTCAACACGCTGACCTTCCTCCAGTTTTTTGAACCCATCACCAAGGATGGCGCGGAAGTGAACAAAGACATCTGGACCGTTATCCTGCTGGATGAAACCAAAGCCTTTATCGGAGTTGAACCACTTAACAGTGCCCGTAGTTGTAGACATAACTTAACCTTTCTTGAACAAGAAACCCTCACGGGTGTATCACAATTGCCCTTGCGGACGCCAAGCAGGAAATCCAGGGGTGACTTATGACGGCGTGACGAGGTACTGCAGAGTAAACTTCGACCGATGTACATAAAGCAAACTGTCTTTCAAGCAAGTTCAATATAATCCTTCATTATGAAAAGTCAATCGAGCCTGCGGCATTTTTCCGGGTTTTTAACGACTGTTTTGCGCTGGCAACCCCATTGGTAACAGTTCTCCACCGAACTGTTACCTCGTTTCAACTCTCAGACAATGGCCGCTCCCCAAACCCTGTGCCCCTGAAATCTGTATCCATGGAAGCCTGGCAACACAAAAGGTCCTGCTTACAGCCCAGCTGGAACTGCCGGGGATGGCATAATAAACTCGTTCCCCTTTACAACATTCCAGATAAGGCGCACAGATGACCATTCAATCCCGTATTGTCGAATATACAGATGCCACTCTTTGCTTCAAGGCATATCTTGCCTGGGATGACAGCAACAGTGATTCACGCCCCGCTGTGATGATTGCCCACTCCTGGGCGGGGAGGGGCGAGATGGAATGCGCCAAAGCCCGTAAACTGGCTGAACTGGGCTATGCAGGGTTTGCCATAGATATGTACGGTGATGGCAGGCAGGGAACGGGGGCTGAGGAATGTTCAGCGCTGATGCAGCCACTGCTGAATGACCGCCAAACCCTGCAAAAGCGCATCAATCTGGCCCTTGCCGCAGCGGTGCAACAGCCGGAAGTGGACGGGCAGCGGGTTGCCGCCATGGGATTTTGTTTCGGTGGATTGTGCGTGCTGGATCTGGCTCGTAGTGGCGCCAAGGTGCGGGGAGTGGCCAGTTTTCACGGCCTTTTTGTCCCCCCCGGCAATACTGAAGGCAACCGGATCAGCGCCAAAGTGCTCTGCCTGCACGGTTACGACGACCCAATGGTACCGCCGCAAAGCATTATCGACCTGGGCAATGAGCTGACTGCCGCCGGTGCCGACTGGCAGATTCATGCCTACGGCGGCACCCTGCATGCCTTTACCATGCCCGCAGCCAACGATCCCGCGTTCGGCGCTGTCTACAACCCTGATGCGGACAGGCGCTCATGGCAGAGCCTGATCAACTTTCTGGAGGAAATTTTCCGCTGAGTCAGCGCCCCGGCACAGATGATAAAAGTGGACTCAGGTTCCTGAAACCGTTCTCTGCGCATCACAGTATTGCTGCGCCTCGGCAAGGTTGAGAGTGCCTTCGTAAATGGCCCGGCCTGTGATTGCGCCGAGAACACCCTGACCGGACACCTCGCACAGGGCCTTGATATCATCCAGATTGGTGATGCCGCCGGAGGCAATCACCGGAATGCTGCTGGCTTTGGCCATGGCCAGGGTGGCTTCCACATTCACGCCCTGCATCATGCCGTCGCGGTCGATATCGGTGTAGACAATGGCCGACACCCCGTCGCTTTCAAACTGCTTTGCCAAATCCGTGGCTTTCAGTTCGCTCACCTCAGCCCAGCCATCGGTGGCCACCAGGCCGTTTTTGGCATCTAGACCGACGATGATATGGCCGCGAAAATGGCGACAGGCCTCGGCAACAAAGCCCGGATCTTTCACCGCACTGGTACCGAGGATGACAAAATTCACCCCGGCATTCAGGTAGGACTCAATGGTCTCCATGGTGCGGATGCCGCCGCCGATCTGGATAGGCAATTGCGGAAACTCGTGGGCAATGGCGCGCACCACATGCCCGTTCACCGGCTCACCGGCGAAAGCGCCGTTGAGATCCACCAGATGCAGCCGCCGCGCACCGGCATGCACCCACTGGCGCGCCACATCCACCGGATTGTCGGAAAACACCGTGGAGTCGTCCATGCGTCCCTGACGCAGGCGCACGCACTCGCCGTCTTTAAGATCTATGGCTGGAATGATCAGCATTGCCTTACTCCTATTCACCGCGCCAGTTAACAAAGTTTTTCAACAGCTGCAAACCGGCGGTGTGACTTTTTTCCGGGTGAAACTGCACTGCAAAGAGATTGCCCTTGGCGAGGGCGGCACTGAACGTCACTCCGTAATGACAGTTGGCGGCGGTGACCGAGGTGTCCGCCGCCACATAATAACTGTGTACAAAGTAGAAGCGCTCGTCCTGGCCTATACCGCGCCACATGGGGTGATCGATGGTCTGGTGCACCTGGTTCCAGCCCATATGAGGCACTTTCAGGCGGGTGCCATCGGTCTCGCTGAGGGATTTGCCAAAATAGTTGACTTGTCCGGGGAAAACATCGAGGCAATCAACCCCGTCGTTTTCCTCACTGTGGCTCATCAAGGCCTGCATGCCGACACAGATGGCCAGCACCGGTTTTTGGCTGATGGCTTTTTGCACCACCACATCGAAGCCGCCACGGCGAATTTCCGCCATGCAGTCACGCATGGCGCCGACACCGGGGAACACCACCCTGTCCGCTTCGGCAATTTCTGCCGGATTGGAGGTAATGATCACTTCAGCGCGGGGGGCCACATGCTCCAGCCCCTTGGCAACGGAATGGAGATTCCCCATACCATAGTCGATCACGGCAATGCGAATACGAAAATCAGTCATGAATTATCCTGTTAAAGGCTGCCCTTGGTGGACGGCATCACACCGGCCATGCGTGGGTCCGGCTCAGCCGCCATGCGCAAAGCGCGGCCAAATGCCTTGAAAATGGTTTCGATCTGGTGGTGCGCGTTGATACCGCGCAGATTGTCGATGTGCAATGTGACACCGGCGTGATTGACGAAACCCTGGAAAAACTCATAGGTCAGTTGCAGATCGAAAGCACCCACGCTGGCGCGGGTAAAGTCGACATGCATCTCAAGACCGGGGCGGCCGGAAAAATCCACCACCACCCGCGACAGGGCTTCATCGAGGGGCACATAGGCATGACCGTAACGGCGGATTCCCTTCTTGTCGCCCAGGGCTTTGGCAAAGGCCTGGCCGAGGGTGATGCCGATATCCTCAACGGTGTGGTGATCGTCGATATGGTTGTCGCCTTTGGCCTCGATATCCAGATCGACAAGGCCGTGGCGGGCGATCTGATCCAGCATGTGTTCGAGAAACGGAACACCCGTATCGAAACGGGCCTTGCCGGTGCCGTCCAGATTCAGACTGACTGTGATACGGGTTTCGAGGGTGTCGCGACTGACTGTCGCCTTGCGTTCCGTCATGGGAACCTCCGCTGGGCAGGGGGGTAAAGCCTCTGTTGGCAGGCAATCTGTTCGCACGATCCAAGGCTGCCGGGCTAAAAACGCGCCATTATACGGTTAGCACCCTCTCGCTTCCATAAGTAAACCCGAGAGGGTAGACTCCCGCTCCCAAAGATGAGCCCCACCATGCCCCGACAGTTGCTGAAAAAGACTGCCCTTATCTGGCTGCTGACACTGGTCACTGCGGTCTGGGGCGTGACGGTCGTAGCACACGAGCACATCGACTGCATCGATGAGCAGTGCGAAATATCCCTGTTGCCACACCTTGGGGATGTCGCTCCCGTCAGTGTTACCGTTTCCATTCCCCCTCTCAGCTCTGGCCTCACTCCCTGGCAGGGTTACGGCTTTAACCCTGCCGCCGTTACCCTCTACCAAAGCCGCGCCCCGCCCCGCTGATCCTGCTGTTTATTCCAACATTCTTCTCTTGTTGATCAACAACTCAGGATCATATTGACCTATGGCTATGAAAAAATCATGGGGCCTCGCGCTGTCCCTTATCACCTGCGCCCACACCCATCAGGCTTTTGCCGATGCCAATTCCATTGAGGAAGTGATCATTACCGCCTCTCCCCACGGCAAACGCCAGGACCAGGTTGCCGGCGCCGTGGGCATTCTCGATGAACAAAATCTGCAGCGGGAAGTAGCCTCCACCCTGGGGGAAACCCTGCGCAACCAGCCCGGCATCAACAGCGGCTCCTTTGGCCCCGGTGTAGGCGTGCCCGTTATTCGCGGTCTCAGTGGCAAGCGGGTGGAAATACTCAGCAATGGCACCGGGGTAGCGGATGTGTCCGACACCAGCCCGGACCACGCCATCGGCACCGAACCCCTGCTGGCAGACCGCATCGAAATACTGCGCGGCCCCGCCACACTGCGCTACGGCCCCGGTGCCATTGGCGGTGTGGTCAATGTTATCGATAACAGCATTCACACTGAGCAAGTCGATGGCATCCACGGTGCCGCTGAGGCCCGCCACAACACCAACAATGATGAAAACGTGCTGGTGGGCCGCCTGGATGGCGGCAACGGACCTTTCAATATCCATCTCAGCGGTGTGCTGAGGGACAGCAACAATGTCGACATCCCCGGCTATGCCCGCAGTGATCGGGATGACTCTACCCGAGGCTATATCGACAACACCGATGCAGAGGCCGATACCTGGACCTTCGGCACATCCTGGGTGACCGACAAGGTTGTTGCCGGGGCCAGCATCAACCGCCTCAACAGCAATTACGGCATTCCACCCGGCGGGCATGGCCATGCCCACGGTCATGATGATCACGAAGATGAGGACCATCATGACGAAGAGCACCATGATGAAGAGCAAATCCTCACCCGCATCGATCTGGAGCAAACCACCTACCAGGGCAAGGTAATCCTCCGCAACCTGGAAGGCTTTATCGAACGGGTACAGCTCGACCTCAACCGTACCGACTACAAACACCGGGAATTGGAAATCGAAGATGGCACAAGCGCAACCGGCACCCTGTTTGACCTGAAAAGCACCGAGGCCAGAACAGAAATCAGCCACACACCTCTGGCGGGCTGGACCGGCACCCTCGGCCTGCAACTCAACCGGCGCGACTTTGATGCTACTGGCCTGGAAGCCTTCGTGCCGCCCTCAGACACCCGCGCTCTGGGCATCTATCTGATCGAAGACCTGGCCATCGGCGCCGGCAATCTGGAGCTGGGCTTGCGCCACGACCAGCAGAGCATTGAATCAAGCGGCATCCGCGATATCGACCACAACAGCTTCAATGCCAGTGCCAGCCTGGTGTATCCACTTGGGGAGAATCAGCGCCTTGGCCTGATCCTGTCCCGCACCGAACGGGCACCGGTGGCCGAGGAGTTGTTGTCCAACGGCGAGCACGTGGCCACCCGCAGCTACGAGATCGGCAATCCCGATCTCGATACGGAGAGCGCGTGGAATATCGAGCTGTCATGGGCATGGCAAGGCGAGCGGCTGGAGACTGAACTGAACCTCTATCACCGCCGCTTCTCGGACTTTATCCATGCCATGGATGAAGGCACTCGCTTCAGCCACGATCTCGAAGAAGAAGGGTTTGCAGGTGCCAGCGCCTGCTCTGGCGACCTGGCAGACTTCGATAACAGCGCTGACGAGTTCGACGATTCCCTGTCATGCCTGAACTACACACAGCAGGACGCCCGTTTCAGTGGCCTGGAGGCAGAAGTGAAACTGCCCCTCACCGACAGCCAGTCCCTGCGCCTGTGGGGTGATTATGTGCGCGCCCGTTTTGACAGGGGTGGCGATATTCCCCGCATCCCGCCGGCCCGTTTGGGTTTGAGTTGGGATTTCGCCAGCGGACCCTGGAGCGCCCAGCTCAGCACCACCCATGCCCTCGACCAGGACAAACCCGGTGACAACCAGGACTCAACCGATGGTTATACCCGCCTGGATGCCTATCTGCGTTATGGCATGAACAACTGGGCCTTGTTTGTGAAAGGGCTGAACCTGACCGACGAGGAAATCCGCAACGCTTCCAGCTTTCTGCGGGATATTGCCCCGGAACCGGGCCGCAGCCTGGTACTGGGGGCCAATTACACATTCTAGGAAACAACCGGGGCGCGGCTCAAAGTCGCGCCCCATCTCCCCACTAGCCACTTCCCTGTGGTAGATATTCCCCTTCCCAACCGTTACCCTCGTTGATCCTCCATTGCACCCCCGCAGGAACAGCCCGATGAACAAAGCAGTCAGGATCATTTTGACCGTGTTGGTGGTGATTATTCTCGCCGTCGCCGCACTTATTGCCTATGTCATGCTGGCCATAGACCCCAACAGCTACAGACCGCAACTGGAGAGCGCTGCCCGTGAGCAGGGTGTTGAGTTGCATATTGATGGCGATCTGGGCTGGCGCCTGTTACCCACCATCGCCATCCAGCTGGGGGAAACCCGCTTTGAAAGTGAGATCCACGGGATCAAACCGTCCTCGGTCAAAGAGGTGAACCTCGCAGTGGGCTGGCGCGAACTGCTGCGAAAACGCATCGCCATCAAAGCCCTGGCCATCGACAACGCCGACATTCATCTCACCAGCAGCGACCAGGCCGCCGCCATTGCCGCCGTGCCCGCCACTGGCGATGAGCCGGTTGCCACTGACAACAAAGCCTTTTCCCTTGGGGTGGAAAAATTTTCCATTGCCAACAGCCGCGCAAGCCTTGAGGAAGACGGCAAAACAACCCTGCTCAGCAATATCAATCTCCGCACCAGCGATGTGAGCCTCAGCGGCGATCAATTCCCTCTCTCTATCAGCCTGGAATATCAAGGTGACAGCGACGAGCAGCTCATCAAGCTGGATCTTGCCGCCAGCCTGAGCCTTGATCAGCAAGCGGGAAAACTCCTGGCCAGTAACAGCACCATTACCGTCGATGGGTTAATGGCAGAAAGGATCAAGCTGGACTTTAACGCTGACATTAATGTTGAAAGTCAAAGTGGCCGCTTCACTGATCTGACCGCCAACCTGGGCAAAACCACCCTGACCGGCAACGGCGCTTACCGCCATTCGCTGCCGCGCTCACTGCAACTCAGCCTGCAAGGAACTGAACTCAATACAGCCGACCTGCTGGCAGAAGATGTTGCCACTGACAGTGCAGACAACAGCGAAGCCGCTGTAGAGGCTGAAGCCACTAACCTGCTTGCCGCCATCTTTGCCCCCTTGGCCATCCTTGAAGGTGGCACCGGCAAGATAGACCTGACAATGGACAAAGTCATTCACGACGGCATGGAGCTTTCCAGCCCGCGTCTGGCCATGGATGCCCAGGGCAACAGGTTGACCATCAGTGAATTTTCCAGCGGCATCTTTGGCGGCACCGTGAAAGCCACAGCCGTTGTCATCAACAGCGCCACCCCCCGAGTCACCTTCAGCAAGCAACTTAACAATATCGATTTGGCATCTGCCTTTGCCCAGTTTGCAGAAGATGTGGATATTACCGGCACCCTCACCATGACCACTGACGGGGAAACCCGCGGCACAGACAGCGATGCCCTGCTCAACAATCTCAAGGCCAGCGGCGACCTGCAAGTGGACAATCCGGTCCTCGCCACTATCAATATCGAGCAGCAATACTGTGACCTGGCCGCCCTGGTAGAGAACAGCCCCAAGCGCAGTGAGCCCTGGCCGCGTGGCACCCGCCTCGACAAACTGGCAAGCCGCTTTCGTATCGACAAGGGCACCCTCTACCTGGATGACTACAGCACCGCCATCGGCAATCTCAAACTGCGGGGCGATGGTGAAATCCTCCTCGAAGAACAAGCCTTCAACATCAACGTCATCACCCGCCTGGAGGGGGATCGCACCAGCACGGCTGGCTGCGCCGTCAAAAGCACACGAGTGCGGGACAAGGACATTCCTCTGGTGTGCCAGGACAGCTTTGCCAGCGCTGGCGCCAGAAGCTGCAAACCCGACCCGGTGTTTATGAACTCACTGATACAGAATGAAGTGATCGACAAAATCCGCGAAAAGACCGATCTGGACGATGAAAAAGTAGAAAAGTTGGAAGGCTTGCTGCGCGGCTTTCTGGGCGGAAAAAAGGATAAATGAGTAGAGACAACAGCGCATCCGGCTTTGCCAGTCGCCTGCTGCGCTGGTTTGACCAGCATGGCCGCAAGGACCTGCCCTGGCAGAAAAACATCACGCCCTATCGCGTGTGGCTGTCGGAAATCATGCTGCAACAGACCCAGGTAAGCACGGTCATTCCCTACTTTGAGCGTTTTACTGCCACCTTTCCAACCGTGACTGCCCTGGCGGAGGCTCCCGTTGACAAGGTTCTGCACCTGTGGACTGGCCTTGGCTACTACGCCCGCGCCCGCAATCTTCACAAGGCAGCGGGGATTGTGGCCGCGCACTATGGCGGCCAGTTCCCCGACTCGGTTGAGGAATTGAGCCAGCTGCCCGGCATTGGCCCATCCACCGCCGGGGCCATTGTCAGTATTGCATTCCGGCAGCGGGCCACCATTCTCGACGGCAATGTCAAACGGGTACTGGCGCGCCACAGCGCCGTGCCGGGCTGGCCGGGTGAAACAGTGGTTGTCGCCAGGCTTTGGGACATCGCCGAACGCAACACCCCGAAGACAAGGGTCGCAGATTACACCCAAGCCATCATGGATCTGGGGGCAACCCTCTGCACCAGAAGCAAACCCCGCTGTGAGGAATGCCCCGTGCACAGGGATTGCAAAGCCTTTGCCGAGGGCCGCCCAACGGATTACCCCGGCAAAAAGCCCAAAAAAACCCTGCCGGTCAAAACCAGCTTCTTTCTGATCATCCGCGACCATGAGGGCAATATCCTCCTGGAACAGCGCCCGCCAACGGGTATCTGGGGCGGGCTGTGGAGCTTCCCGGAATCCGCCGGTCAGGACGAGATCAAGTCCCTGTGCCTGAGATACGGCCTCAAGGCGGGCAAGGTGACACTGGAAAAACCCCGCCGCCACACCTTCAGCCACTACCACCTGGACTATACCCCGGCGCAAATCCTCACCAGGGCCACTGGCCGCATCAGCGAAATTAACACCCGCTGGATAAACCCTGCAAACATTGGCGACATCGGCCTGCCGGCACCGGTCAAGGCACTTCTGCTGGAAATGATTGCCTGAAATGACGTGTTGACGGCTATGGCAAAACTTGCGATCCCGGCAATCGGCTCTTATCCTGTCCGCCCGATTCACCCAGCGACCTCACCAGGAGCACACCCATGGCCCGCACCGTCAACTGCCGCAAGCTCAAGCAAGAACTCCCCGGTCTGGACCAGCCCCCCTTCCCCGGCCCCAAGGGTGAGGACATCTTCAATAACATCTCCAAACAGGCCTGGCAGCAGTGGATCGACCATCAGACCATGCTGATCAACGAAAAACGCCTCAACATGATGGATCTCACCGCCCGCACCTACCTCAACGAACAGCGCGAGAAGTTTCTCTCCGGCGAAGCCTACGACCAGGCGGAAGGCTACATCCCTCCCAGCGAGTAAAATTCACCGATTCTGCGCTTTAGTCAGCCTCCGCCCTTGACGTCCATAGAGTGAAACGGTTTAATACGCGCCTCTTGCCGGTAGGCAATCCCGCAAGGGATGACACCTCCAAGCCCAGGTAGCTCAGTCGGTAGAGCAGAGGATTGAAAATCCTCGTGTCGGTGGTTCGATTCCGCCCCTGGGCACCATATAAAGCTTCAATCCCTTCATTGCCATAATGCCTGTTTCTCCATTTCTCCGCCCTGCGTTCTATGCCCAGAGATGGTTGATCATTTTGCCCCATGGGCGTCAGATTCCATTCGGGCTCAAGCACCAAACCATTCGTCGCAAAAACTAACCGGTCAATCTGAAAACCCCCTTTTCCTGCGGGCCGCAGACTCATTGCCTTTGTCATTTGTGCGATTATTCGCACATCGGCATCTGCATGCTTTTGCATTGATGCTTGATTCCGGCGGAACTGTTCCGCCTTATGCTGAAAATGGCAAAGCCACCGAAAGGTGGTGACGCAAAGCTACCTGTCTAACGGATGCCCGCATCCCATGATCGAGGAGCCGCCACATGTCACGCGGGCACAGTTGCGGCTGTTCCTGTTTGTTGCGAGCTCCACTTTCATCGAATGATTGGCGCAGGTTGGTCAACAATCGGTCACTTGAAGGTCTGGAGAATCCCATGAATGAGAACAATGACACCAAGGAATCAGAACGTCTCGCAGCCCTTCAGCGCTACGATATTCTCGACACTCTTCCCGACAAGGCTTTTGACAGGATCACCTCACTGGCTTCAAGGTTCTTCTACACCCCCGTGGCCATGATCTCATTACTTGACAGGGATCGCATCTGGCTAAAGTCACACCATGGATTGGCGCTAAATCAATTCCCCTGCTGGCCGGGGCTTTGCGCTTCTGCCACCTTCAGTAACGGCGTCTATGTCATTGAGGATGCCGCCACTGACCCGCGGACTCTCGCCAACCCATTGGTCAGAGGTGAGTTTGGGTTGCGCTTTTACGCTGCAGCCCCGCTGGTAACCCGCGACGGTCAACGCCTCGGGGTTCTTGGCATAATGGACTTTGCACCACGCCTGTTAGGCGCGGAGGCCAGAGAAGTACTGGAACAACTGGCCGGGATGGTGATGGACCTGATTGAGTTACGGCCATGGGATCGCCTGAGTCACACCAACCCGAAGGCTGTTACCCAGCGACGCACTATCCAGAAAAACCTCGACACAGTATTCCCCCGAGCACAAAACAATTCCTCCCTCCGATCTGCAGTGGATGGCTGATTTTCATGACTGGAGCAGATGCAGACAGGGTTCCCTGATTTCAACCTCAAAGTCATTTGCCTGATTCAGCAGTGCAATTCATGGACTGCATGTTTTCTTTTGCCGATGAGCTTCTACACTTGAGTGTGAAATCGCAATCCAGTCTGAACAGCAAGGGGAAATATCATGAATACATTGACACTGGAAGGATGGTGCAAAAAGCCAGGGGCAGAGAACCCTCTGCACATTGATTCCATTCATTTTCGCGTGAGCGAGGAGTGCCACCTGAAATTGGAAGCGGCAGAGGAAGAATTACAGAAAAACCACGAGACTGAAACCTTTGTCGAGCTCGACATGGGCACCCTCGAACTGGAAACCTCGGCTGATTGTGGCCCACTGGAAGACTGTAAATTGAGGGTTTACCTGAGCTCCCTGGACGGTCGCGGCCACTTTCACCTGGTGGCACACAGGGCCAGTGACCACAGCCTGGTATACAGCAATGCCGTCATGGTGGACCAGCTGGGTTAAGACCTGTTTTAACCGCCCCGGTGTTTGAAGCTGCCGGCATAAACCCACGGCTCTTAGCGTGGAGAGGGCCTGCTACGGCCAGAATCATCCCTGCTGCGGGACTCCGACCTCATCGATTCCCGACCTCCGCCGCCTCCGTTCCAACCGGAGGCCATAGAGCCACGGGTGGAGCCACCGCTGCCTGCCCAGCCAGAACCTCTTTGCGCACTTCTTTCACTTGAACGGGGGGGTTCCTGCCGGTTGCTGATGGCTTGGCGAGACTGCACCTGCGGCTGTATGGATTGCGGGCGCTGAACCTGTGGGGCTGGCTCCGGGCGCGGGACTACGACCCGGCTGTTGCCTGTATTTCGTTCAGACTGGCTGGCGCCAAGGCCGGAGGCGCTGGAACTGCGTGGACTGAAGTCCTGCCTTCCTGATTCACGCAAACTGGTGGTGCGCTGCTCCAGCGTGCGCTGTCGGGAATCAACATTATTTGTCTGGGTCAATGTCGGTCTCTGCACGGATTGGGGCCTTGCCTGATATTGCGGCTGATCGCTGCGGCGCTGGTTATCAATACCGGGGCGACCTGATTCACGGGCTGAAGGTGCTCGCTGGAGACTTTCTGCCCGCTGGGTATCACGCTGGACTCTTTCCTGCTGGTCTCTGTCACGGGGAGCACTGTTACGGGGGGCTATGCCACCCTGACGAGATTCTTCCCTGTGACTGATATCACCACGCCGACTGTCATTCCCACCGCCGTCACTCCTGTTGAACGCACTACTGCTTCGATTCCTGCTGATGGAGTCACTGCGGTCGCCACTGGGTTGATCCATATCCCGTCGGCTAGAGGAATTCGCCCCATCCCACGGCCTTCCATCACCGCGATTGCTGTTGTTGCGATATCCACCGTCACGGGAAACACTGTCCCGCCTCGGGTCGCGCATATCGCGCTGGCGGCCAAAACCCTCACTGGAGGCGCTGTAATGACGATACTGCTCCCGTGGGCCTGAGTGCGAATAGCTCACACCACGGCGATGCCTGGGGTCATGGCTCCAGCGCTGGGCATTATTGAAACGCCCATGGTGGCCGCCACCAGAGTAAAAAGGCCGGTAGTGATGGCGATCCACGATAACGATATGCCGGTCATGCCAATGGAATGTGCTGTAGAAAAATACCGGGGCAATACGAACGCCATGGCCCCAGTAAAAGCTCAGGCCGGAGTGGTAGCCCAGAGGCGGACCCCAGTAAAACGACGGATAAATCGGCCGCCACCAGTGATGGTAGATCGTTGCGGGCTGATAATAGGGCACATAGACGACCTGCGGGCTGGCGGGTTCAATAATGATCACCTCGCGATCGCGCCAGGCGCGGACGTATTCCCTATTGTTCAGGTGGCCTGCGGCATAGGCTTCCTCCCGCAGGCGCTGGATCGAATCGATAATATCTTCTTCCTGAATCAGGTAGGCGTCGCCCAGGCGCTGTGTCCATTGCAAATTGTCATCCATGCGGGCAAGCAGTTCAGGAAAAGCCACCAGAGCCTTCACGCTGGGGTCCCAGTTCATATGCTCAACCGCATCCACTGCCTCAGCGCCGTCAAGGCCAGGATTGGCCGCAGACCAGCGCGAGGCCTCCACCACTTCCAGGGGATAAGTGGCTGCCATAAGGATCTGGCTCAGCAGTGGATCAGGATAGAGGGCAATCGGCGCCAGCATCTGGTCCAGTTCCGATCTGCTGAAAACCTCTTCAGGGCGCTCCTCCACCGCTGAGGTAGAAGTACACCCCATCAGTAAAAAAGCAAACAACAAGGAAAAAATTGCAATCCTGCTGGACATAATGTTTGGCACCCCCGGCGCGGGAACAACCCCCCACCATATTGGTCGTTGTCAGCCACCACCATCACAGGCTTTGGCCTTTGGGCTGTAGTCATTAGAACGCGGCCGGGAGGGTTTGGTGCACAGGTGCTGAATAAATCTGTAATCTCGGCTTTCCATGAAGTTGATCACACACCACAATCACGGGCCTGCAGCAGCCTCCGTGACAAAAAATGCACCGTCGCTGCCAAGGCATAACATAACGTCATGTCGAGAATATCCCTATTTCTCATTGAGATTAAAGCGATTTTTCTGGGAATCTTTTGCTTTTAGCGCTTGCTAAAGCCATTTTCAGCAGCTATCTTACCCCTGTGACTTAAGGGTCCTTAAGGCTGTAGCCCACCTGTCCCCAAACTGATGACTAAAACACAATGATCAGATATATAGCGTTCAGTCTGTTAATTTCGGCATCTACCATAAGCCTGGCTGCTTCAGGTATACATACGGTTGCCTCCGGGGAAACACTCTACAGTATCGCTTCCCGCCACCATACCAGCGTGGAACAGATACTCCGCCACAACAGCCTGAAATCCCCCACCATTCATCCCGGTCAGAAACTCAGCATCCCCAGCGCTGGCTCTGCCGCCAACAACGCGGTTTATTCCGCGCCTGCTGCAACAGGGGCAACCTATACAGTGCGCCGCGGTGATTCCCTGTCATCGATTGCCAGCCGCCACAAAACCACTGTGCAGGCGCTGAAAAACGAAAACCAGCTGGCAAACCATATGCTCTACCCTGGCCAGCAACTGCGGGTTCCCCGCCAAGGCGCAGCTGCTGTAGTTGCGGCAAAACCGGCGGCGCAACCGCCTGCGAGCCGCACCCATGTCATTCAAAGGGGTGAAAGCCTCTCTTCCATTGCTGCACGCCACAGGGTATCGGTTGGCGCACTGGCCAGTTACAACAACATCTCAACCCGCAGCACCATTCATCCCGGTCGCACCCTGAACATCCCCGGGGCAAACCGGGTGGCCCCCTACCAGGGCTCCAGCGGCGCAACCGCCATGACCGGCAACGGCCTGCGCCTGGAATCCAGCAGTGTTATCGTGGTGGATGCCCTCAGTGGCAAAACCCTCTACGAAAAGAATGCTGACACGGTTAAACCCATCGCCTCCATCACCAAGCTGATGACCGCCATGGTGGCTCTTGATGCCAGGCTACCCATGGATGAAGTCCTGACCATCGACAATGGCGATATCGATTACCTGAAGCGCACTTCTTCACGGCTGCCAATTGGCACCAAACTGTCCCGGCTGGAAATGCTGCGCCTGGCACTGATGTCCTCGGAAAACCGCGCAGCCTCGGCTCTGGCCAGACACTACCCCGGTGGACAGGTTGCCTTTATTCAGGCCATGAACCGCAAGGCTACAGCCTTGGGCATGACCAATACCCACTTTGCCGATTCCACTGGCCTGACTCCCAAGAATGTTTCCACTGCCTCCGATCTGGTGAAAATGGTTGCCGCCGCCAGCGAGTACAAGACCATCCGCGAGTTCACCACCACCCAGGGTCGCGAAGTTGCCATCACACCGGCCTCCTTTCGTTTGCAATACCTCAACAGCAACCCTCTGGTGCGCAAAGGGGCTTGGGATATCGATGTCAGTAAAACTGGCTATATCAACGAAGCGGGCCGCTGCCTGGTGATGAAAGCAGAACTGGCGAAACGCCCGGCACTGATGGTTTTCCTGCAATCCAATGGCAAATACTCCCCCATGGGTGATGCAACCCGCGTCAAATCCTGGATTGAATCCGGGGCTTCAGGCATTAATATCGCTTCATTGTAACTCCCAGCCCCATGGCACAGGCTTGAACTTCCTCTCCCCTTAAGCACTACACCATGGGAGAGGAAACAAACCCGGGATCAAGGATTGGTCACTTCGCCCGCAGGGCTTGCTGCGGCAGCCACATTTTCACTGCAGCAGGGCATATCCAAGTACCCCTGGAAAATAAACGATGACTAAACGGCAGGCTGGCGTCATCGGCGCCAAGGGATTGGTGGGAGAATCCCTGCTGGAGGCGCTCAAGCAAGAGGGATGGGAGGTAGTGGCTCTGTCCCGCAACCCGGACAATGTCACTGGCGCGGATATCACCTGGTGTAGCACAGCTGCCGAGCAGTTGCCCCCACTGGAGCTGTGGATATCCACAGCGCCCATCTGGCTGCTGCCACAATACTTTGATCGTCTTGTAGCGTGCGGCGCCAAACGGGTGGTGGCCCTATCCTCCACCAGTCGTTTTAGCAAAGCCATCTCAACCGATCCCGTCGAGCAGTCTCTCGCTAACCAGTGGGTAGAGGGAGAGGCCAGCCTGCAAAGCTGGGCCACCAGCCACGGTATCGAGTGGGTGATCCTGCGTCCCACCCTCATTTACGGACGCCAGGATGGCAATATCAATGGAATAATCAACTTTATCCGCCGTTTCGGCTTTTTACCCGTGCTTGGCACAGCAAGTGGCAAACGCCAGCCTGTGCGTGCAGTGGACGTGGCCCATGCCTGTATCGCGGCAGTGACTGCGCCAGCCGCCCGCAACCAGGCCTACAATATCTGCGGTGGCGAAACCCTCACCTACCGGGACATGGTGCGGCGGGTTTTTATCGCACAGGGCTATCGCCCTCGTCTGTTGACGGTTCCCTTGCCGCTTTTCCGATTGGCGCGCCCCTTGGGCCGCCTGCTTCCTCCCCGTCTCCGCTGGCTGGTAGTGATGATGGAGCGTATGAACAAGGACTTGGCCTTTGACGACAGCGCAGCGCGGCGCGATCTGGGTTACCAGCCAGGGGATTTCGCACCACCCACCCGGAAAGATACCCGTCAGAAACAGTAAGATTCAGGCCTGCTGGCCCAACCTGATCATGGCCGGTTTGATCATTGCCCATAAATAACCCACTACTCCCCAGGGGCATATCGCGCCCCCTGGTCTATCCTTAATCTGCACACACCCCGAAGCAGCCTGTTGATTTAATTCCTTACGGGTCCATTACCACCAGCAGCCGGGAGGAACCCATGTCCCGCCGGTTTGAAACCATCCTGGAAACCATCGGCAATACGCCCGTTGTCAGACTCAACAGGATCGCCCCTGACAACGTCAACCTGTACGTCAAGATCGAGTCCTTCAACCCCATGGGTTCCATCAAGGATCGCCTGGCCCTGGGAATCATTGAGGAGGCAGAACGCTGCGGTGAGTTGCAGCCCGGACAAACCGTGATTGAAGCCACCAGCGGCAATACCGGTATTGGCCTTGCCATGGTGTGTGCCCACAAGGGCTATCCGCTGGTAGTGACCATGGCGGAAAATTTCAGCATTGAAAGACGCAAGATGATGCGTTTCCTCGGTGCGCGGGTAGTACTTACACCGGCTGCCGCCAAAGGCAGTGGCATGCTCGCCAAGGCCCGGGAGCTGGCCCGGAAACACGGCTGGTTTCTGTGTCGCCAGTTCGAAAATGAAGCCAACGCCGACATCCACTCCCGCACCACTGCTGCGGAGATTCTCGCGGCCTTTGCCGGTGAAACCCTCGACTACTGGGTGACTGGCTATGGCACAGGGGGCACGCTCAAGGGTGTGGCGCGGGTATTGAGGCGGCAAAGTCCCGCGACCCGGGTGGTGGTGTGCGAACCGGATAACGCCAACTTGCTGGGCAGCGGCATTGACCAACCGCAATCTGCCTCTGGTGGAATCATTCCCAGCCACCCCCATTTCCGCCCCCACCTGATGCAGGGCTGGACACCGGATTTTATTTCCCCCCTGACTGCCGATACGGTTGCGATGGGGCTGATCGATGAGATTGTCCCTATTGATGGCAATGAGGCACTCCGGTGCGCTCAGGCTCTGGCACGGGAGGAAGGCATCTTTGCCGGAATCAGTGCCGGCGCAACCCTGGCAGGGGCACTGGCTGTGGCCAGCAGGGCAGCCCCTGGCGCCACAATCCTTTGCATGCTGCCGGATACCGGAGAGCGTTATCTGAGCACACCACTGTTCGCCGCCATAGAGGCCGACATGTGCCCCGAGGAAATGGCGCTCTCCAACTCAACCCCCAACTTTCGCTTTGGTGTGGTGCAACCAACAGCTCCCGCACACCAAATCCAGCCTCAGCCAGAGCAGGATGCGGGCGGTGAGGCCGAAGAGTTTGTGCAACGCCTGCTGGCGGACAGTGAAAAACCGGTGATCATGTTTGCCCTCGAATGGTGTGAATTCTGCTGGTCCGTACGCAGGTTTTTTACCCACTGCGGCATTCCCTTTGAAGCCATCGACCTCGACAGCAGCGCATACCAAAAGGCAGATCTGGGCGGGCGGATCCGCACGGCACTGCAAGCCCGCAGTGGCTGCCAGACTATTCCCCAGATTTTTGTGGGAGGCGAATTCATCGGCGGCTGCACCGAAGTCTTTGACGCCTGGAACTGTGGCGAACTGGCTGCGCGCCTGCGCAACTGCGGCCTAAGCTTCCGGGCCGACATCAGTATCAATGCCTCCAGTTTCCTGCCCGGGTGGCTGCAGTCGCGCTGAAGCATCAGGGCCAGGACAACGGCTCGCACGGCGCCCGCAAACATGGTTGAATCCCCCTTCTTCATAATCACCATAACAGAGGAGCACGCTGTGGAAACAAGAGACGTGATCGTGGTGGGTTCCGGAGGTGCAGGGCTTGGCACAGCCGTGGTGGCTGCCCACCAGGGGCTGGATGTACTGGTGGCCGAAAAAGCTGACTGTTTTGGCGGCACCACGGCCCTGTCCGGGGGCGGCATCTGGGTGCCACTGAGCAGCGCTGCAGTGAAGGCCGGCTTCAGGGACAGCCGTGAAAATGCCCGGGCCTATGTGCGCAGGGTAGTGGGTGACAGCATTGAGCTGGCCCAACTCGATGCCTTCCTGGAGGCCGCGCCGCGGATGGTTGACTTTCTGGAAGCCCGCACCGCAGTGAAATTTGGCCTGCAACCGGGGTTTCCCGACTGGTCACCTGACCTGGAAGGGGCCGTGGAGGATGGTCGCCTGCTCAGTCCCGTGGAGTACGATGGCAAACTGCTTGGCGAGCACTTTCCCAGACTGAAAACCCCGCTGTCAGAATTCAATGCCCCCGGAGGATTTATGGTGGGCATCAACGATATGCCCCACATCGACAATGTCACCCGATCTTTCAGGTCCTTTTGCTATATGGCAAAACTGCTGGGCCGCTTCGCTGTGGATCGCCTGCGCTACCCCCGCGGCACCCGGCTTACCATGGGCAACGCCCTCGCCGCACGGCTGCTGCGCTCTGCGCTGGATGTCGGCGTCACCCTGTGGCACAACTCACCGTTAGTGGGCCTGTTGCAGGAAGGCGGCCGTATCACTGGCGTTGTCATCGAACGCAATGGCAAACGGGTAGAAGTGCTGGCGCGGCGGGGGGTGATGCTCGCATCCGGGGGCTTTTCCGCCAACCCGGACATGCGGGCACGGTATATACCCTTCCCTGAACACCATGTTTCCCTGGTGCCGGAAACCAATACCGGCGACTGCATCAACCTGGCCCTGGAGGCTGGCGCCATCATGGAACAGGACAATATCAGCAATGGCGCCTGGACGGTGATGTCACTGGCTGTGGACACCGATGGCAAGGTGATCAAGTTTCCCCATATTTTCCTCGACCGCTCCAAACCCGGTTGCATCGCCGTCAACAAAGATGGCAGGCGCTTCAGTAACGAAGCGAAGCTGGACATGGTCAAGGACATGCACGCCACCGGCTCGGTGCCAGCACACCTGGTGTGCGACCACAGATTCATCAAAAAATACGGCCTGGGCATGGTCAAGCCCGGCGGGCTGGGTCTTAAAAAATGGCTGGCAACAGGCTATATCATCAGCGCCCCCACCCTGGCGGAACTGGCGCAGAAAATAGGCTGCAACCCCACCAATCTGGAGGACAGCGCCGCACGCATGACCCGCTATGCCGCACAAGGCCAGGACCCGGATTTCGGCAAGGGCGGCAACAGTTCTGACCGCTCCATGGGGGACCCCCGTCACCAGCCCAATCCCTGCCTGGGCCCGGTCAGCACGGCGCCCTTTTACGCTGTACAGATCCTGCCGGGGGACTCCACCACCACTCTCGGCCTGAAGGTTGACGAACATGCGCGGGTCCTTAACAGCAGTGGCGCACCCATTCCCGGTCTTTACGCGGCGGGACTCGACATGAATTCACTGTGGCGCGGCGCCCCCCCAGCCAATGGCGGCAACAATACCCTGTCCCTCACCTTTGGCTATCTGGCGGCGATGGATATGGCATCGCAGTCTTGATGGAAATAGCCTGACTGTGGAGAGTTTGCCTGACTGCCAGGTCAATCCCCGGGTTTGCTTTCTTGCAACGGCTCGGTGCGGGGATCCAGTTCAAATACCGCTGGCGAAGTCACTGACACGGGCCTGAAAGGATCGGTTTCATCATGTACCGGCAGTATGTGGGTTTTGCGCCGCACAGAAATCCCCAGGGCAAAACCGAAGAGACATACAGCGGCAAAAACAAACAGCCCGGACGACCCCATCACCAGCATAAAAAGGGAAGCCAATGGCGCTCCCAGGGCAGAACTTACCCCGAAGGTGAACAGGATGCCGCTGCCCACCAGCACAAACTCGTGGGGCTCTGCGCTGTCAGAGGCATGGGCCAGACAGATCGCGTAAAGGGTCATCACCGCAGCGCCCCAGAAGATGGCAAACACCAGCAACAGGCCACCGGCGGCCGGGGCAAGGGCCAGCAGCAGCGATACTCCCGCGCCAAAAATACTGCTGAAGAACAGCACCAGTCGCCGGTCGTAGTGATCCGACAAGCGCCCCAGGGGCAACTGAAAAAGTGCGCCCCCCAGTATCACTGCACTCATGAACAGAGTCAGTTGCGCAGTTTCAAGCCCGACACCGCGCGCATACACAGGACCAAACGCCCAGAAAGCCCCGGTCACCAGCCCACTGGTGACAGCCCCCCCCATGCCCACATGGGAGAGCACCCACAAACGCCGCAGGTCAAGTTTGACCACCTGCATGGGGGCAGGGGCCAGGGTCACCGTCAGTGACACAGGCACAATCGCCAGGGACAGAAGAACCGCCGCCAGCCCGAACAGCATGGGTCCGGAAGGATCGGCAAAATTGAGGGCCTGCTGACCCACCATGATCATGGCCAGGTTGATCACCGTGTAAATGGACAGCAGGGTGCCGCGGGTCTCGCGGGTAGCGCGATCGTTGAGCCAGCTTTCAATCACCATGTACAAGCCGGAAATACAGGCGCCGATAACAAATCGCAGCACAAGCCATGCCTCGAACACCGGAAAGGCGTGGAACAGCAGCACAACTGCAGAGAACACCGAGCACAGCACGGCAAAGGTGCGGATATGCCCCACCCGCAGGACAATATGGGGTGTCAGCAGGCAGCTGATGACAAAACCGACAAAATAGGTGGAGGCGGTGAGACCAATCTGGGTGGGAGAGAAATTCTCAATCTCGGCACGCAGGGGCAACAGGGTCAGCATCAGCCCATGGCCAACCAGCAGCAGGGCATTGGAGCTTAACAGGGCGGCGATGGGTATCAGCAGATGTCTCATGATCTTTCGTGGCTGGTCTCTTGTGTCATCAGGTCTGAATCCCTGTACAGATCCCGATCGAAGCGGGGCATTTCACGACTTGCGATAGATAGACGCTAACGCTCAGTGAGCCTAAAAGGCAATGGTTCAGGTCTGTCGGGGTGGTGCAGCAGCCCGGGATGTTACCTGTGAGCAGCCTGAATTGCCATTTGCCTGACTTACAAAGTGCTGTTGCTCAAAGTGCTGTTGCTCTCGCCTGTAGCGCTGCGCTCCGCTAGAATTGCCCGCCTCGAATCCAACCCGCTTACAGGAAAAAGCACACCATGGAAAAAATCTTTGAACGGGGAATGTATGCCACCCGCTGGCTTCTGGCGCCTATCTACCTTGGCCTCAGCCTTGGCTTGCTGGCCCTTGGCATCAAATTTTTTGTGGAAGTTTTCCATGTATTGCCCAAGGTATTCACCATTTCTGAAATGGACCTGATCCTGGTGGTGCTGTCCCTGGTGGACATTTCCCTGGTGGGGGGGCTAATTGTGATGGTGATGTTCTCGGGCTATGAGAATTTTGTCTCCAAGCTCGACCTGGAAGGCTCGGAAGACAAGCTCAGCTGGCTCGGCAAACTCGACACCGCCAGCCTGAAAAACAAGGTGGCCGCCTCCATCGTCGCCATATCATCCATCCACTTGCTCAAGGTGTTTATGAATGCCGAGCAGATCGACAATGACAAGATGCTCTGGTATGTGGTTTTACATATCACCTTTGTAATGTCCGCCTTTGCCATGGGACTGCTCGACAAGATAACGCGGATTGAGCATTGAATCCTGTGAAGTCTGACCTCTGAAGTCAGACCAGCTCATAACAGGGCCTGTACTCCCCCTCCCCCTGCCCCAGTTTCATGCGCTTCTCTTTCACCAGCACCCTCAGCAGATCGTCGATGGCGGTGAGCAGGTTTTTGTCACCGTGAATTTTGTAAGGGCCGTGCTGCTCCACCTGGTGGATACCAAAGGCCTTGACGTTGCCCGCCACCATGCCGGAAAACGCCGAGCGCAGCTGGCAGGCCAGTTCATGGCCCGGCAGGACCGGATCGAGATTGAGGGCCGCCATGTTGTCATGGGTGGGAATAAAAGGCTGCTGCAGGCTGTCGGCAATAGGCAGATTCCAGTTGAAATAGTAGGCGTCCTGGGTCTCACGGCGGGCTTTGTGGACAGTTTCCACGGCCTGCTTCATGGTGCGCGCCACTTCGTCCGGAGCGCCGATAATGATGCGGTACAGACTGGCGACATCATCGCCCAGGCAACGGCGCAAAAAAGCATCGAGGATTTCGAAATAGCCCCGGCAGGAGTGCGGCCCGGCAAATACCAGGGGAATTCCCTGAATGCCATCGGCGGCGAGAAGGATACTCAGCAGATAGAATACCTCCTCCACCGTGCCCACCCCACCGGGAAACACAATGATACCGTGGGCCAGGCGCACAAAGGCTTCCAGGCGTTTTTCAATATCCGGCATGATCACCAGTTCGTTGACGATGGCGTTGGGGGACTCGGAGGCGATAATCCCCGGCTCGCTGATACCGATGTAGCGCCCGTCCTTTTTCTGCTGCTTGGCGTGGCCCACTGCCGCGCCTTTCATGGGACCTTTCATGGCCCCGATACCGCAGCCAGTGACGATATCCAGGCCGCGCAGGCCCAGTTCATAGCCCACTATCTTGGCGTAGTCATACTCTTCCCGGGGAATGGAGTGACCGCCCCAGCACACCACCATATTGGGGGCCACATCAGGGCGCACCACCCCGGCATTGCGCAGAATGCGGAACACGCTGTCGGTGACCTGTGTCGAATTGAACGGTTGCCCCTGGCTGTTGGCGATAATCTTGTAATCGGTATAAACGATATCCCGCAGGGCGGAGAACAGGTGGTCCTGAATACCGCGAATCATTTTGCCATCCACAAAAGACTGTGCCGGGGCATTGAAGATTTCAAGCTTCAGCCCGCGCGGCTGGGGTACCAGCTGGATATCGAAATCCGCATAGGCGGCAAAGATCTGCGCGGCGTCATCCTTGTTGCTGTCGGTATTGAGGATGGCGAGGGCGCAATCCCTGAACAGCTGGTGCAGGTCGCGGCGGGTGGTGCTGAAGGCCATGATTTCTGCCTGGGACAGCAGATTGAGGGAACGCAGCGGGTGGAGTGTAGCGTGGGCAATTTTTCGCATTGAACAACCTTGCAGGCAATGGATTCAGTAACAGGAGCGAAGTGTAATACAACCCTGTCATGATTCCGTCAGCACCTACTTTAATGCTAGGGCCTGTTAACACTATTTGGATTGTCGGCGTTGCGCCTGAAAAAACGCCAA